>Ga0209463_1001271_pt1 | contig 15800 bp, 18 predicted proteins | sample AgamicMgSfrz_FD_187169 | JGI IMG/M metagenome (GOLD analysis project Ga0209463, IMG submission 187169) | Agave microbial communities from Guanajuato, Mexico - Mg.Sf.rz (SPAdes) (version 2) | ecosystem: Host-associated > Plants > Phyllosphere > Phylloplane/Leaf | place: Guanajuato, Mexico... | reverse complement strand
CTTGAACAAATACACAAGCTTCTTGATCATTTAGCTGAGCAAAATGGCTAACTATATGTTATTTATGCGATCTTTTGCTACAATTTAAACAATAAAGAAGCCTTCAAAGCTATTTTATAGGAAAAAAGGTTTTGTAACCTTTACCACGTAATGATGTTATTAAAACAATCATATAAACAAGAGGGGAAGAAGGGGTAAAAGATGGAGAAAAGATATAGTGAGTACACAGAATATGAGTTAAGACAAGAAATTAGTCAGCTCGGTGAGAAAGCTCGGAAAGCGGAACAACTTGGGATTGTGAATGAGTACGCTGTTTTAGAGAGAAAGATGGTTCTTGCCAAAGCCTATTTGTTAAATCCTGATCATTTCAAACCTGAGGAAGTTTATGAAATTGAAGGAGATCCTGGCCGCTACTTCAAAATTGATTATTTAAATGGCGTTTTTGCATGGGGAGTTCGTACAGATGAACCCCATAAAGAAGAAGCGCTGCCTATTTCTCTTTTGAAACAAAGCGAAAGCATGTAAGAGCTTGTCTTACATGCTTTTAGCTTGTTCATTTTATCGCAGGGAGTTATGAATGATGTTTGCGCATTTGTTTTTCTAACACAATTAATCCTTGAGTTTGTTGAGTTTCGCCATTCACTTGTGAAGACGCATGTTTTGGACTCGACCATGCTTGTTGAAATGGGTTTTGATAGCCTTGATTTGAAAACCGATTTTGTCTATTTTTTCCCACTGTGAGCACCTCCAGAATTAGGTTTCGTTAGAATTAATAATCCGCGCGTTCATTAGAAGCACGCATGCGTTCAGCCGGATGCGTATTAATTGTTCCATCTGCTCGTTTTGACGCATATTCGGCTTTTGCTCGCGGTTCACCTTCAAATTTGTTATTATTTTGATTTGGGAATCCTTTTGCTTTATTTCGCATCGTGCGTTCGCCCCCTTGTTAGAAGTAACGTGCATAAAGAACATCCTTATGCACGTTTAGTATATGCTATAAGCTTAGCGTGATATGTAACCAGATATTGCCCTAGAACAGAAAGGAAATGAAAAAATGGAAGATATTTTTGAGCGTTTAACAACAATGCTGTTAGAGAAGAACGATAGCCTATCATATGCCAAAGCTCGGACATGGATTGAGCTTTTATGGGAAGACTTTGAAGCAACATATGCTAAAGCAGGTCGGGAGTATAAAGGACAGGAGTTAACAGAGCAGATTGTAACAAACTGGATTAATCATTATGGACCGAGGCTGCACGAGTTTAAAACAAGCAATCCAAAATTCAAAGCACTAATGGATAGTGAAGATGATTTAAAACATTAAAAAGAAGTGGAAACCCACTTCTTTTTAGTTTGGTAAATAATCTAGTTTTTTACGGAGTTTCTTTTCACTAAAAATCCATCCTGTATATGAACAGATGATATTTAAATCAAAATCAAGCTGAACAACGGCTACGAACGGGTAATATCCTTTGCTTCGATAACGAAGATCAATAAAGCGTACTTCAATATGATCGCTATACTCTGCAGTCTCGAACCTGTATACAGGTGAGAATGAAAGGAATGCTGATAAGTTTTCATCTTGTTTTGCGGCTTCCATAAGAGCTGATGAAGGTTCTTCCATCCGCTCAAAAACATCATGGACTTTGATTTCTCCGTTTGTGGCATTTCCAACATAAAAGTGATTTTTAGCAATGATAGCGAGATGCCAACGATTGAAACGCATTGTTGGTGAAATAATGATCTTTTCTACATTTGGAAGTTGTTTTTTTATTTTATGACGCAAGTTAAGATTTATCGCAATTCGGATAAAATAGTAGACGATAATAACGCCAAAAACTGTAATAAAGGTTGGACCAGGACTTCCACCAATAGCCCAAATGATGATGCCAATGATATGGATAGTGAAAAAGTATGGATCAAACGTATTGATAATTCCAAGTGCTACCCATTTTTGAGAAAAGGGTCGAAATGCCTGCGTTCCATAGGCGTTGAAAATATCGACAAAAACGTGAATAATGACTCCTATAAATGTCCACATCCATAAATCAAAAAGGTGGGCATCTCGAAAAAGTAGATGCAAAATAAATGTAATAAGAAGCGGCCATAGAAGGACGGCAGGAATCGAGTGAGTAATCCCACGATGGTTCCGAATGTATTTGGCGTTGTTTCTTAATTTCAATATCGTATCAATATCAGGAATAAGTGATCCTGCAATAGCTCCTATCATAACAGCTTCTTTCGTATCTAAATGAGAAGAAACAGTCGGATCTAGCGTTGCTAATCCTCCTAAAGCAATTCCCATAACAATATGTGTTCCAGTATCCAAAAAAAGACCTCCTAATCGTTCGGTTCTAACAGGTCATAACAAATATATGTTAGGCTAAATTCTTGTGATTCATGTTGTTATTTAAACAATTTGCTTTATTGCAAATTGGATTATGTGGATTATAACGCTTTTGAACTCTGTTCATCAAGTTTCATTGTAGCTTTGGTGTATAGGTGACAACTTATGGAAGCTTGTTACCTATAGTGTTTAACAAGAAGAAGCATTATATAGAAGAAAATATTGTCATTATTGCACGCTTTTATTATCTATATTAAACAGACAATAGAATGGAATGGGAAGAAATGAAGAATCCCTATATTCATATTTATCATAATACCTCGGAGGATAGCACATGAAACAAAGTAAAGAAATTGTAAAGGATTTTAATATAGCAAAATTTCAAGAAGATTTGATTGGTTGGTTTACAGCAGAGCAGCGTGATTTACCGTGGCGCCAAGATAAAGATCCGTACAAAGTGTGGGTGTCTGAAATTATGCTTCAACAAACAAGGGTTGATACGGTTATTCCTTATTTTAATAATTTTATAAGTAAATTTCCAACAATTGAACATTTGGCTGATGCTGATGAAGAAGACGTATTAAAAGCATGGGAGGGGCTTGGCTATTACTCGCGAGCGCGTAATCTTCAGCATGCGGTTAGGGAAGTACGTGACGAGTATGGTGGCATTGTGCCTGAAACAAAAGATGAAGTGTCTAAGCTAAGAGGAGTTGGACCATATACAACAGGAGCTATTTTAAGCATTGCCTACGGGGTACCAGAACCTGCTGTTGATGGAAACGTAATGCGTGTTCTCTCCCGTATTTTATTCGTATGGGAAGACATTGCGAAGCCAAAAACACGCAAGCTTTTTGATGAACTTGTTTATGCTATAATTTCGCATGAGAATCCCTCTTTTTTTAATCAAGGATTGATGGAACTTGGCGCTCTTATTTGCACACCAAAGTCTCCAGCCTGTCTACTGTGTCCTGTTCAGGAACATTGCAGGGCATTTGAAGAAGGCACACAAAAAGAATTGCCAGTTAAGACAAGTAAGAAATCTGTAAAAGCTGTGGAACTTGCAGCAACTGTGTTAACAGATGAAAGTGGGAAAGTTCTTATTCATAAAAGATCAAGTAAAGGACTTCTTGCGAATTTATGGGAATTTCCAAATATTGAAATTCAGAAAGATCTTTCTAAGGAAGAGGAATTAACATCATTCTTAACAGAAAAATATGGTGTGGAAGCTGAAATAGGACAGCCTTTTACAACAATTAGTCACGTTTTTTCACATCTTACATGGCATATTACAGTCTATGAAGGAAAGATTAGAGGGAAAGTAGAAGAGAGCGAAACCCTCAAACTTCTTACATGGGAAGAAGCAGAGCAATACGCTTTTCCTGTTTCACATCAGAAAATGAAGAAGGCATTTAAGGAACGCCAACAAGATTAAACCCTACCCGAGCTTTCTCGGATAGGGGAGTATTAGTCATACACTATTTCAGTTCCATGCGTATAGTCGCCTTCTCTGCGATGAAGGCCACCGCGATTTTGGATTTCATTCATAATTTGACGATGAATCGTTTGTCCTTCGCTATTAAGATAGGGCATAACTTGTTGAAGAGAGTGATGAAAGTAAGCAAGCTCGCTGTCTTTCCACTCCTCTTTCCCTATCATCGAAAGAGCAGTCATATCGCGTCCAACATACATAATGGGCGTCCCTCCATACACGTGTTGTGAAATTTATGAGCCTTGTGCGTGCTCGTTTTATTTTTACAACAATGCTTGTGTCTTATACACGGTAAGCATTACAATAAAATAGCAAATTAAGACGATTAATGAATTTAAAATGAGGTGTCATGATGGAAAATAAAGTAGCTTTAATAACAGGAAGTAGTCGTGGAATTGGCAGAGCTACAGCATTACGTTTAGCAAAGGAAGGGTATGACATTGTTGTTAACTATGCGCGTAGCAAAAGCGCAGCCCTTGAACTAGCCGCTGAAATTGAAAGCATTGGACAGCGTGCATTAGTTGTGAAAGCAAACGTTGGAAAAGTGGAGAAAATTAAGGAAATGTTTGCTGAAATTGATCACACTTTTGGCCGTCTTGACGTTTTTGTAAGCAATGCAGCATCAGGCGTTCTTCGTCCAATTATGGAAGTTGAGGAAACGCATTGGAACTGGACAATGGATATTAATAGCAAAGGTTATTTATTCTGTGCTCAAGAAGCGGCAAAAAGAATGGAAAAAACGGGCGGAGGTAAAATTGTTACAATTAGCTCGCTTGGTTCTATGCGCTACTTAGAGAACTACACAACAGTTGGAGTTTCAAAAGCAGCTGTTGAAGCTTTAACACGTTACTTAGCTGTTGAGCTTGCACCGAAGAATATTCAAGTTAACACAGTTTCAGGTGGTGCTGTGGATACGGAAGCGTTAAAGCATTTTCCAAACCGTGAAGAGCTTTTAAATGATGCAAGAGAAAATACACCTGCAGGACGTATGGTTGAAATGGATGACATCGTAAACACAGTTATGTTCCTTTTATCTGAAGGTGCAAGCATGATTTGTGGACAAACAATTATTGTTGATGGTGGTCGTTCACTGCTTGTGTAAAAAAAATAAATAATTTTGGATAGTTCTTTCACCTTCTGGACATATTAATTTTCGTGGAGGTGAAAGACAATGGCAAAGAAAAACCAAAACCAAACAACAGCTGGTACTAACGTTCAACATGTAAAACAACAAAATGCTCAAGCTAACCAAGGCCAATTTGGCACTGAGTTTGCTTCTGAGACTGATGTACAACATGTGAAACAACAAAATGCTCAATCAAAAAACGCTCAAGCTAACCAAGGCCAATTTGGCACTGAGTTTGCTTCTGAGACTGATGTACAACACGTGAAACAACAAAATGCTCAAGCTAACAAAAACAAAAACCAAAACAGCTAATTTGTAAGTTCAAAAGACACTTCCTTCATTCGGTTAGGAAGTGTCTTTTTCTGTGACAAAACTTGTCTAAACTTTACATATCTCGGCAAAGGGAAAAGCATATTAATCAAGAATTTAACTAGTAAAGTAAGTCGCAGAACGTGAAGTATCTACCCATACTAATGATAAAGTGGAGGGAAACGCGTGCAAAAATTTGATCAGTTAGTTGTGAAGCAAATGAAGACAATGGATGAGCTGTTGTTTATTCAATCAGAAATAGAACGTTGCCAAGAGATTGAAAGAGAGCTTTTAGTACTTCAAGAAGAAACGAAATTAAATTCTTTGCAAGAAGAGATTTCAATAATGAAACAACAGCTGAAGGATATTCAGACAACGTTTCAAAACCAAACTGCATCAATTATCGAAACGTATGAAAAAGAAGCGGTAGAAGAACCGCTTTTTAAATAGGAAAAAAGGGGGCGTCTGGAGTGAATTGTTTGCTCTAGGCACCCCCATTTGTTTTAATTTGTTCTCCAAAAAGTTATAATGGTAAAGAGCCTATGTAGTTACGAACGAATAATTGTAGTTATTAGACAAGATAGACGAAAAGTGGACAAGGGAGAACTCCAAAGCAATACATAAAAGATTCATAAACAAACGAGAAGAGTTCTAAAATAGAAAGAAGGGGAAAAAATGATTCAACCAGTGGAAGGAGAGCCAATTGAAATCCAAAGCTATAAGCATGATGGCCATATCCATCGCATTTGGGATGAAACGATGATTTTAAAAGGTACCCAAACGCTTATGATTGGTGGCAATGATAGGACGGTTGTAACAGAATCTGATGGTCGGAAATGGGTGACACGAGAACCTGCGATTTGCTATTTTCATTCTCAACATTGGTTCAATGTGATTGGCATGATTAGAGAAGACGGTATCTACTACTATTGCAACATTAGCTCGCCATTCATTTTAGAAGAAGGTGCATTAAAGTACATTGATTATGATTTAGATATTAAGGTGTTTCCCGATATGACATATACGATTCTTGATGAAGATGAATATGAAGAGCATCGGAAGAAGATGAATTATCCACTTGTCATTGATCGAATTTTAAAATACAACCTAGAAAATTTACAAAACTGGATTCGACAAAGAAAAGGACCGTTTGCACCAGACTTTATTGATACGTGGTATGAAAGGTATTTGACATATCGAAGACCACGCATTTAACCTGTTCCCTTTCTGGCAGGTTTTTTCTATATATGAGGGGGGCCTTGTTTGAGTAGCATAAAAAGATACTTTGTATTTGTAAAACCATACAAATGGAAAATCATTGCAACAATTATTATTGGTCTTGTTAAATTCTCTTTTCCTCTTATCATCCCGCTTATTTTAAAATATGTTGTTGATAATATTTTAGGAGGGAATACTCTTTCAGACAGTGAAAAATTAACAAGACTCTTTTACTTAATGGGATTTATGTTTGTTATATTTGGACTTCTTCGTCCTCCTGTTGAATATTATCGTCAATATTACGCACAGTGGGTGGCTAACAAAATTTTATACGATATTCGGAGAAAGCTGTTTGATCATATTCAACGTCTAAGCATGCGTTTTTATGCCAATACGAGGGTTGGAGAAGTGATTTCAAGAGTAATCAATGATGTGGAGCAAACGAAAACCTTTGTTATTACAGGACTTATGAATGTTTGGCTTGATACAGCAACTATTTTTATTGCGATTGCTATCATGTTTACAATGAATGTGAAATTAACTATTGTATCAATTATCTTATTTCCAGTTTATGCGTTCACTGTTAAATACTTTTACGGCCGGCTGCGTCATTTAACACGCGTCAGATCTCAAGCTCTTGCAGAAGTGCAAGGTCATCTTCACGAAAGAGTGCAAGGAATCTCGCTTATCAGGAGTTTTTCAGCTGAAGAACATGAGGAAAAAGAATTTGATAAACATAACAGTAATTTCTTAAAACGAGCTGTTGATCATACAAGTTGGAATGCCAAAACATTTGCAGTTATTAATACAGTAACAGACCTTGCCCCTTTATTAGTAATTGGTTATGCAGGTTATTATGCTGTAAAAGGTGGCTTAAGTGTTGGAACGATGGTTGCCTTTGTTACATATATTGATCGTCTCTATAGCCCGCTACGCCGGCTTGTCAACGCTTCAACAACTTTAACTCAAGCAATTGCTTCAATGGATCGTGTTTTTGAATTTATGGATGAAAAGTACGATATTGAAGATAAGCCAGATGCAAAAGAATGTAAGAATATTAAAGGAAGAGTAACTTTTGAAAATGTTTCTTTTTCTTATGAAGATGAAGAAGTGCTTCATAACATTTCTCTGGATGTGCCAAGTGGAAAATCAACCGCATTTGTTGGAATGAGTGGAGGAGGAAAATCCACAATTATTAGTTTAATTCCTCGCTTTTACGACGTAAGTAAAGGGGTATTGCGCATTGATGGAGAAGACATTCGGTCTTTCAAAGTACGAAGCTTGCGCGACCAAATAGGAATTGTCATGCAAGACAATGTTTTATTTAGTGATTCTATTCGCGCCAACATTGCTTTTGGAAACCCAGAAGCAAGTGAAGAGGAAATTATCGAATCCGCTAAAGCAGCAAATGCTCATGACTTCATTTTAGAACTTCCTGAAGGATATGATACAAAAGTGGGAGAACGAGGTGTCAAGCTTTCAGGAGGTCAGAAACAACGTATTGCGATTGCTCGTGTATTTTTGAAAAACCCACCAATTCTTATTTTTGACGAAGCAACTTCTGCACTTGATTTAGAAAGTGAACATATTATTCAAGAAGCCGTTGAAAAGTTAGCAAAAAATCGCACGACATTCATTGTTGCTCACAGATTATCTACCATTACCCATGTAGACGAAATTGTTCTTATAGAAAATGGAGAAATTAAAGAGAGAGGATCACATGAGGAGCTAATGAATAAAAAAGGAAGTTACTATAGTCTCTTTAGCGTTCAACAACTAGATGGATAAAAATGTCGAAAACTTATTTAAGTTTTCGACATTTTTTTACACCTACTTAAAAACTTTTGTATTATAATTTTCTCAACTGTAATTTTCTGATAAGTCAGAAAATTACAGTTGAGGATGGTTTCTAAATTTTTATATAAGGAGTGAGGCTGTGGAATCAGAAAAAGTGATTGATGTACAGAACTTGCGCATCTCTTTTAAAACAGAAGATGGCCAGGTGCCAGCAGTTGATGGAATTACGTTTCATATAAAAAAAGGCGAGATTTTAGGAGTAGTAGGCGAATCAGGCTGTGGTAAAAGCATTACATCTCTATCGCTTATGAAACTTGTCCCTGAGCCCCCAGGTATTGTTGAAGCAGATTCTATGCTGTTCAATGAGATCAACCTTATGAATCTCTCAGAAAAGCAAATGCGAGAAATACGAGGAGACGACATTTCAATGATTTTTCAAGAGCCTATGACGTCCCTTAACCCTCTTTTTACAATTGGCTCACAGCTCACTGAAGCAATACGCATACATAGAAAATGGAGTAAGAAGCAAGCGAAAGAGCGGGTTTTGGACATGTTGAAGCTTGTTGGTCTTCCTCGAGTTGAAGAGCTTATAAAAAACTATCCACATCAGCTTTCTGGAGGAATGAGACAGCGTGTAATGATTGCGATGGCTCTTTTATGTGATCCAAAATTACTTATTGCAGATGAACCGACAACAGCTCTTGATGTAACCATTCAAGCTCAAATTCTACAATTAATGAAAGAATTAAATGAAGAATTAAATACAGCAATTATGCTTATCACTCACGACCTTGGAGTTGTTGCTGAAGTGTGTGATCGGGTCATGGTTATGTATGCGGGAAAAATTATTGAAGAAACAGACGTTCTCACCCTTTTTAAAAATCCAAAACATCCATACACAAGAGGCCTCATTAAATCTGTTCCTGATAAAAGAATAAAGAAAGATCGGTTGTATTCTATTCCTGGTAATGTTCCTAAGCCAGGATCTATTAAACAAGGTTGCCATTTTGCTAGTCGGTGTGAATTTGTAACAGAGCGATGTCTCACCGAAACCCCACCTATTTATCATCTTAAAAACTATCATAAAGTACGCTGTTTCTTACATGAAGAGGAGGGGGTTGAAAATGAGCAAAGCATTGCTACAAGTTAATGGTCTTAAAAAGTACTTTCTAAATAGAGAAGGAATATTAGGAAGAAAGGTTGGCAATGTAAAAGCAGTTGATGATTTAAGATTTGAGGTATATGAAGGTGAAACACTTGGGATTGTAGGAGAAAGTGGATGTGGGAAATCAACGATGGGCAGATTATTGCTGCGCTTAATTGAGCCAACAGAAGGCAGTGTTACCTTTCAAGGAAAAGAGGTTACAAATCTCTCTAAAAAAGCTGTTCGCTCACTGAGAAGAGATATGCAAATGGTTTTTCAAGATCCATTTGCTTCGTTAAATCCCCGCCATAATATTGAAAAGATTTTAGAAGAACCGCTTATTGTTCATGGAATTGGTTCAAAAAAAGAGCGAAAGAAAAAAGTACAAGAGATGCTTGAAATAGTAGGTCTTAGCGCATATCATAGCAAGCGCTATCCGCACCAATTTAGCGGTGGCCAAAGACAAAGAATAGGAATTGCCAGAGCTCTAATGACGAACCCTCGTCTTATTGTTGCAGATGAACCTGTTTCAGCACTCGACGTTTCTATTCAATCACAAGTGTTAAATCTGATGGAGCATTTACAAAAAGAATTTGGACTTACATACATCTTTATTTCTCACGACCTTGGCGTTGTTCGTCATATTAGTGACAGAGTTGGAGTGATGTATTTAGGTCAACTTGTAGAGCTTACAGAAAGTGAACGTCTTTATGAGAAAGCTTTTCACCCTTACACAGAAGCATTGCTGTCTGCTGTTCCTGTTCCAGATCCAGAAGCCAAAAAAGAGCAAGTTATTTTAAATGGAGATTTACCAAGCGCATCTAATGCCCCTGTTGGCTGTGCTTTTCATACGCGCTGTCCTAAATGTATGGATATTTGTAAAGAAAAGCGTCCAATTTTTAGAGAAGTAGAAGAAAAACATTATGTAGCCTGTCATTTATATGATCAGAGATAACAGAATTTTTAAAATATTATGCGAGGTGAAGGAAATGAAGAGAAAGAAATGGTCGTTTGGGTTATTCATCTTATCGTTGGCAATTATGATGACCCTTGCCGGGTGTAGTAGTTCAGAGAAAGCAGATGGAAATGGGGAGAAAGGTAGCACACTTGTATTTGCTCGCGGTGGTGATTCTGTTTCTCTTGACCCAGCGATTGTGACAGATGGTGAGTCATTTAAAGTTACTCAAAATATATTTGATACGTTAATTCTATTTGGAAAACAGAACACAGAGCTTGAACCAGGTCTTGCAACAGAGTGGAGCACATCTGAAGATGGATTAACATATACGCTTAAATTACGTGAAGGTGTTAAGTTCCATGACGGTACAGACTTTAATTCAGAAGCTGTAAAGGTGAATTTTGAGAGATGGAAAAGTGGAAATGAAGAGAAATTTTACTACTACAATTCTCAATTTGGGGATGTAATTGAGCAAATTAATACCCCTGACGAGTACACGGTAGAATTTAAATTAAAGCGTCCTCTTGCCCCATTTTTTAAAAACTTAGCAATGTCTCCATTTGCAATTGCCTCTCCAAAAGCTTTAAAAGAGCAAGGAGATAAGTTTGGAGATCATCCTGTTGGAACAGGAGCATTTAAGTTTGATGAGTGGAAACGTAATGATCGAATTACAGTTACAAAAAACGAAGATTACTGGAACGAAGGACGTCCGAAATTAAACGAGGTGATTTTTACGGTTATTCCAGAAAACTCAGCTCGTCTTAATGCGCTAAAAACGGGGGAAGCAGATTTAATTGATGGAGTAAACTTCAGTGAGGTAGAATCTATCGAAAATGATCCTAACTTAAAAACATTTTTCCGTCCGTCTCTAAACGTAGCGTATGTTGGATTAACAACAACTCGAGGTCCGTTAAAAGATAAAAAGGTTCGTCAGGCTTTGAACTATGCAGTTGATAAGGAAGCATTGCTTAAAACATTTTATGCAGGAGAAGGACAGGTAGCAGCTAACCCAATGCCTCCAGTTGTTGAAGGATACAATAAAGATTTAAACCCATATCCATATGATCCTAAAAAAGCAAAAGAAATATTAAAAGAAGCAGGATATGAAGATGGATTTGAGATTGAACTATGGGCAATGCCTGTGCCACGTCCATATATGCCAGATGGTCAAAAAATTGCAGAAGCTGTTCAATCTAACTTTGCAGATATCGGGGTAAAAGCCAATATTAAAACGTATGAATGGGCTACGTATTTAGAAAAAGCCCGCTTAGGTGAAGCAGATAGTTTTCTACTAGGCTGGACAGGAGACAATGGTGATGCAGATAACTTCCTTTACGTTTTACTTGATGAAGATGCAATCGGAAGCAACAACTACACGTATTATAAGAATCCAGAGGTCCATAAACTGCTCCTTGAAGCACAATCAACAATTGATAAAGAAAAGCGCAATGAACTATACAACAAAGCGCAAGAAATTATTAAAGATGATGCTCCATGGATTCCACTTGTACATTCTAAACCAGCTCTTGCAGGAAATAAGACGATTGAAGGATTTGCTCCACATCCAACAGGATCAGATCGTTTAGATACAGTTGAAATTAAACAATAGACAATTTAAAAAGGGAGTAAATTTATTTACTCCCTTTTTAAAATTTAAGAGGGAGGAGAAGAAGTAAAGTGATTACGTATATTATTCGACGTTTATTAATGCTTGTTCCAGTCCTAGTTGGACTATCTCTTATTGTCTTTTTTATGATTCGAGCCATTCCAGGAAATCCTGCTCAAGTTATTTTAGGACAGCTTGCTACAAAAGAAGCTATTGATTCCTTGACGAAGGAGCTTGGTTTAAATGAGCCATGGTATACCCAGTATTTTCACTATATCGGAAATCTTTTAACAGGTGATTTAGGAGAGTCATTACGGACTAAAAACCCTATTAGTGAAGAGCTTTGGCCATATCTAACGGCAACGCTAGAGCTATCTCTTGTTGCTATTATTATTGCTATTGTCGTTGGGGTAAATGCAGGAATTATTAGTGCTTGGTTTCAAAATTCTTGGTTTGATTATAGTGCAATGCTTCTTGCTCTTATCGGCGTATCAATGCCAATCTTTTGGCTTGGTTTAATGGAACAATGGTTGTTTGCAATTCAGTGGGATATATTGCCTACTGCAGGTCGAGAAGATATTCGAAATCCAATTGACTCCATAACAGGGTTATACATAATTGATACTCTTGTTCAAGGGAAATGGGATCAATTTGCTGTTGTTATAAAACACTTAGCATTACCGAGCGTTGCGCTTGCAACAATTCCGATGGCTATTATTGCTCGTATTACACGTTCAAGTATGCTTGAAGTTATGCGCTCTGACTTTATTCGAACTGCAAGAGCAAAAGGACTCCGCATGTTTTGGGTGGTTTATCGACATTCTTTAAAAAATGCTGTGATTCCGATTCTTACGGTAATTGGTTTACAGTTCGGCGTGTTGCTTGGAGGAGCTATTTTAACAGAAACAATTTTTAGCTGGCCTGGAATTGGACGTTATATTTATGAAGCAATTGGATATCGTGATTATCCTGTGATTCAATCTGGAATTCTTATTATTGCTCTCCTCTTTGTATGTATAAATTTAATCGTTGATTTATTGTATACAGTTATTGATCCAAGGATTAAATATAACAAGTAAAGGAGGAGCAACAAATGGCAGAATTAATGAAAAATAACCTTTTACCACCTGAACCTCCTATTGTAGAAGAAACATCTTCTGTCTTTAGAGAAGGGTGGCGCAGTTTTAAGAAAAATAAACTTGCTTTAGCAGGAGGCACAATTGTTCTATTTTTTATTCTCTTAGCGATATTTGCTCCTGTTATTGCTCCTGAAGGGGTAAATGAGCAAAAATTGCAAGAACGACTCCAGCCCCCTTCAAGTGAGCATTGGTTTGGAACAGACGATTTTGGGCGGGACGTATTTTCACGCGTATTGCATGGAGCAAAAACATCACTTTGGGTTGGCTTTTTCTCTGTAATGGGTTCTATTATTATCGGGAGCTTTCTTGGGATTGTAGCAGGTTATTATGGGAGAATTGCAGACGCTATCATCTCACGGATATTTGATATTTTACTTGCTTTTCCAAGTATTTTATTAGCTATTGGAATTGTAGCAGTCCTTGGTCCATCTTTACAAAATGCGTTAATTGCCATTGCTGTCATTAATATCCCGAACTTTGGTAGGTTAATTCGTTCAAGAGTGTTAAGTGTTAAAGAAGAAGAATATATTTTAGCAGCGAAAGCGATTGGTATGTCAGATCACCGCATTTTATTTCATCATGTGTTACCAAATAGCATTACGCCTATTATTGTACAAGGGACGCTTGCAGTTGCAACAGCTATTATTGAGGCAGCTGCGCTTGGCTTTTTAGGACTCGGGACACAGCCTCCGAATGCGGAATGGGGGAGGATGCTAGCGGATTCTAAGCAATACTTAATGCAAGCTCCTTGGACAATGATTTTTCCAGGAGTAGCTATCATGCTTGTTGTTTTAGGGTTCAATTTACTTGGAGATGGATTGCGAGATGCACTTGACCCAAGAATGAAAAACTAAAAAAGCACGTGTCAGCTGACACGTGCTTTTTAATTTTCTTCTTCACCGCTAATCTCAAAAGAATTTTCTGTTGTATGATAGCTTTGAAAGCTATCGATAAGCAAATCAAGATGTTCAACTTCTTCTCCATATTCAATGATAGAAGAAATGAGGGGAAAAAGATTATACAGCATTTTATTTTCATCTTCATCTTCAAGAAGTTTATATTTCATAAATGTATCAATAAGTCCACGTTTCCCTGTACAAGAAGGGTCAATCGCTTTATGCGGCTGCTGAGCACGAACTTTTCCAATGAATTTTAAAAGAGTTTGTTCATGGTAGCTTAAAATGTACTCTGTTTGCTCTTTTAACACTGTTTGAAATTTCTCTGGCATATGATGAATATCATTGCCAAGTCTATGCAGCAAACGTAGCGTTGTTAATGCCCTTTTTGTTGTAAGCAACATTTGACGAAATAGAACAAGTTTACGAGATTTTACATGAGCATTTTTCTTAGAGTATTTTCGTTCTTCTTTATAAAAATCAAATGTTTGTTCAGTTTGTTTAAGGCGATCCTCAATTTTTTCAATATCTTCTTTTAACAGTGTATATGCGGAAGCTTCTCTTAAGGTCATTCGAATCCATTTAATAATGTCTTCTGTTATGTGTGTCAACTTATAATAAAGTTTTGTCTCATATTTAGGTGGTAGAAAAATAAAATTTACGATAAAGGCTGATAATACTCCGAGCATGACAGTACTAAATCTAAGCAAAGCATAATCTGTTGATTCAATCGTTGTGCTTTCCATGATCGCAATAACCGTTACTAGGGAAAGCGGAATAATATTTTGGGATTTTAGACGCAAGTTGATTGTAATAACTAGAATAGCCGTCAATCCAATTACAACGGGATGATTCCCTAGTGTAAGAGAAAAGATAACCGCTACTAAAGCTCCGATAATGTTTCCTTGAAGCTGGTCTAAAACCGTTAAATAAGAGCGATAAATAGATGGTTGAATTGCAAAAATAGCCGCAATTCCCGCAAATGCAGGCGCTGATAGCCCAAGAAGCTCTGCTAAAAATAAGGCAAGCGTAATTGCAATTCCTGTTTTGAAAATACGAGCACCAAGTTTCATGGTGAGAGTTAATGACATTCCCTTCGTAATAAAGTTTTTCTCTGAAACCACATTATAAATCATTTGGTAAAAAAAGAAAGTCTGACTTTTATTATCTTTAATAAACAGTCAGTATTTCCTTGCTAAATAGAGAAGAAGGAGCGCTCTATAGCTTTTAGAAAATAATTTTTTCTTTTAGTAATTGCTAAACAATAACCTACTATACAAGGTTTAGAAGAGGATATCAAGAGAAAATCTTCAACAAAAAACACCATTTTTAGACGATGATAAAAAAACACCTCTAGAAAGGTTTCTAGAGGTGTTTTCGGTTATTTACTTACAGTTGACTGAAAGCTTTTTCAACTGCTATTAACGTTTTTGTAATATCTTCTTCTGTGTGAGCTATTGTTAAAAACCATGCTTCATATTTAGAAGGAGCAAGATTAATACCTTCATTTAGCATAAGCTTAAAGAATTTTGCAAACATCTCTCCGTCTGTATTCTCGGCTTGTTCATAGTTCACTACAGTTTCATTTGTAAAGTACACTGTAAGAGCACCTTTTAAACGGTTGATCGTAATAGGAACATTGTAGGTTTTAGCGTGCGCGGCAATTCCTTCTTCAAGCATCTCACCTAATTGATCAAGACGTTCGTAGACGCCTTCTTCTTGCAGTATTTCTAGACAAGCAATTCCAGATAGAATAGAAGCTGGATTACCT
>Ga0209463_1001268_pt1 | contig 15828 bp, 12 predicted proteins | sample AgamicMgSfrz_FD_187169 | JGI IMG/M metagenome (GOLD analysis project Ga0209463, IMG submission 187169) | Agave microbial communities from Guanajuato, Mexico - Mg.Sf.rz (SPAdes) (version 2) | ecosystem: Host-associated > Plants > Phyllosphere > Phylloplane/Leaf | place: Guanajuato, Mexico... | reverse complement strand
TTATAGATATGTAACACCCATTGTTACATAAACAAAAACAGAAATCGCAAGGAAGCCTACAAAGAAAAATATTTTACCTCTTTTAGTCCAGCTGTTCATCCAGCCCCATCTTTTCCGATTTTTATCAAGCCAACAAAAATCAACAATCACCACTAAAAAAACAATAAAGAATACTAGAAAACTACTCATAGTCTCTTTACCCCCTTTGTTATCTTTCTTTTAGCAATCGAATAACGGAGTTCCAGCTATCTGTTTTTATAAATATCTTCTGACGAGAGCCATTGTGTGAAGTGTTCATACGGATAATAGGTAGTTCCTTTTAACACTAGCTTAGGTGCTTCGGGATACTTTACTAACAGCTCTTGCACCTCTTCTGGTCTCAAGCCTAAATAAATATATAAGTCTTTTTCTTTAATTAGAGTTGGATGTCCTGACGGGCTTCCTTTTGGATTTTTGAAATTTTTCAATCCATCTCCGATAAAATAACCAAACACAGCTAAGCCTGCACCTATCCAGAAAAAATCAATATCCACTTTTTCAGTCCCTTCATCTAATTTATATATAATTATACGATAAAAAGGAGTGTAGGTTTCCAAAAATTCTCTATTTTTTAACATTTACTGTATTATAATCAACAAAGGGTTGTTCTTCCTGTAAATAGAAAAAACAACCCTTTCTTACTTAGTGTGAAATTCGAATAGCATAAAAGCCATATCGTTCTAACTTTTATTCATTTTTAGCTTTTCACCTTAAATGCATATTGTTTGTTTAATAGGTATGGTCGCATATAGCCATTAATAGTAGACAGTGGCAGTACTTCTGGCTTGAGATTGATTCCTAATGTATTAATCATATAATCCCGTCTTGCTTGAATTCGCTCCCAAACATCTGGATATAGTGCTGCAAGCTCATCTCTTAATTTTTCGTCAGCAATCGCAACACCATCCTCTGCACTAGCACCACCATAGCCAGGGATACTTGGAATGATATCCATTTGGAATAGCATTCCACTTTCTACAGGAATTTCAGATCCAGAGTATATTGGGGATGACATCCATTCTTCTCCTGCTGTTAAGTGGCCCGGATTCAGCTTCCAGCCATATTCAGCCTTCGGAATAACCTCTTCAATCAATTCATACATTTCATTGCCACGCAAACCAATCGCGATATTTTCATACCATGCTACACTTGCAGCATAATATGGCTTGGCTACTGCCTCTAAATAGTCTCTCACCTCTTCTGGAAGATCTTCCTGTGATGTGACAGCATAACCAGATCTGCTGCTTAGGCCGCCTCTAAATCCTAATGTTGCGGAAAACTTATCACCAATGCTTACTTTTTTTGCTCGAGGTGCTACGACTGCATTTGTAAATCTGTCGCCTGTTGCAACAATCGTCTGCACATTCGTCTGCTGGCCCCAGGCTGCCAGTTCACCAGCAAGCTCCATTTCCGTCATGCCAGTTTGCAGTTTATTAAGTAAGCGCAGCATGCGGTCTGATGCTAATGAAGCACCAAACTCATAATGGGCTATTTCGTTGGCGTTCATAATGACCCGTGCCCCGGAGCCTGGATGAATAAATATGGAAGTTGCATTTAGTAATAAGCCTTGCTCTCCAACTACCTCTTTAATTGCTGTAACGATAAAATATGGCACATCATAGATTTGCTCATTATCCTCTAATGAACTTGTGAACAGCTTCCATCCGGCAATTCCCACCTTCATCCCCTGTTTTATCCCGGCATCCTCCATCAATCCAGCCAATGTTTTGCTGGTTTCCATCGGCTGATTAGGCAAAGAGAAATAAGGTGTATGTACTGCTTCCACTTTAATACGACTGTATTGCTGCATCCTTAACGATTCATTTCCTAACATCATATAAGCCTTGCCGTCTTTATGAAGTACTAATGCCGCTTCCTCAAATCTCGGTTCAAACCCAGTTAAATAGCCAAAATTCACGCCATGCTCCCTGTCTGCATATACGACTATTACATCAAGCTGCTTTTCCTGCATGCGCTTCAATATTTTCTGTTTATGCTGTTCGAGTGTTTCATCATTTAAATCTACCGGCTCATTAGCAGCCGGTGTAGTTGGTTCAGGCACTTTTGTGTACTCGATTGTCTTCCTTGTAATCATCATAAGAATTCTCCCATCTATATTTTAAATCTGTTAAAAATTTATACTCGAAAGTCACTTCTACCGTGCCTCTCTATTAAAGGCAAAAAGCTTTCTCTCTGCTAGCCATAGAGATTCGCTTCACTCTCATCATGTCATACTTCTTGCCATTTAGTCTAGTTGTTTGTAACCGCTATACTTACCTGAATTCTGTCAAATGGTTTGTAATTGGTATAAAAATGGCTTTCTGTGTTTTTATTGTTCCGCAACGGCAATTTTAAGTGTAGAGTATCTAATCTGCACCAAATCTAAAGCATATCATCACTATTATATCCCATTCTTTTCTTTTGCTTTCGGATCATTATTTGCTGAAAATTAACAAAAGAAAACCAAGACTTTTCAAATGGTCTTGGTTTTCTAATTGGGTTTTATAATAAACGAAATTTGTAGATTAGCTTAATTTCCTTGTCAATACAAGCACATTAACAGAATTAGCTGCTAATTTAACAACCGCTCCATTTTCCTTCAGACTGATTTGTGTTTCGACTGGAACAATTTGCTCGGCATTCTTTTTATTTACGTTTGGAGTATGCACAAGCGATTCTTCTCCTGTAACAGTAATCATTTTGCCTGCTGTATCAACTTGAAGGTCTTTTATTTCAAGCTTCGTCTCTTTTACAAATGGATCAGCATTAACTAGCTTAACGTATACATGATTATCGTCTTTCGTAACAGAGTGGAAAATGTCTCGGTTATAGGCTTCCAATTTATAATCAAGTTCTTTACTTGTGAAGCTTCCATCTGTGTAGGAACAGATTAGACGTTCTCCTTTACTGCCGCCATAATTGACTGTGATCGTATAGAGCTTATTATCCTCAAGCTCCTCGTAGCAGCTTGCACGTAAATTGCCTGCTGCGGTGCTTGATGAATAGTCGCCAAGCATATAGCCTTCTATTCCTTGCTTATGAACCTTTACTCCTGTTGCGTTACCATTATAGCCGATAGCATATTCTATAACGTCCTTTGTTTCTGGTGAAATATCAGTCAAGCCGACACCAACATAGATACCGTCATTACCGGAAATCTTTGCGGCAACGACTTCTACTTTATAATTAGTCCAAGCTTCATTTTTTATATATAAGCCGTTTAGTCCGCCGTTTTGCGGCTGTAATACTAGGCCTCTTTCTTCATCAATTGAGTATCCTGCTGAGCCAGGAATGTTTTCCCAGTCAGGAAGCAAGTCTTTTCTGAAATCCTGTTCAAACAATATTTCACCACTTATATTACTTATAACCTTGACTGATTTCACTTCGACTTCTGCACTTCCTGCAGCTATTTCAATACCGCCCTTTGGTGCAAGCTCAGTTAAGCTCCCATTTTGATAAGAAGAAAAGGAAGTTCCTAAAAGCTTTGTTCCAAGATATTTGCCAAACAGCTGCTGCACATAGTAGTTTGGTGTGTACCAAACTGTTTCATCGTCAAACCAAATTAAATCAGGTGTCCATCGGTACGTTCCGTCTGTGAGTACTTTATTGAAAAGTGGTGCATATGCAACTAAACGAACGACATCTGAATTCCTTTCAAATCCGGTCATTACGGCAGCTTCTGCAATTGCACCGGCAAGTGTATTTTTATCTGTTGAGGCAAATTCGCCAACAAACACTTTAGAAATATCAGTTTCGTTGATACTTCCGTCTTGTTGATATGCTCTGTAGTAATAATTATATCTGTCTGCATTGTTTAACAAATACTCATTAGAACGATAATAATGCTCATCGGCAATTGTATCCATGTAATGTGGCTGCTTTTCATACCATGTAATATTTTCTTCTGTTTCGTTCTGTCCATCTGTGAAGGTAACTGTTGCTGCTTCTGTCAGGTTGCCGCTTAGGAATTTCCAGCCTTCCTGGTACGCATCATCGTCTGCTTGAGCACCAACTGTTGAAATGATTTGCAAGTGATGGTTTGGATAATTAGTTTTCATATATTCATCAATGGCAGCTTTAAAATATTCAAAGTTCGCAAAGAACTCTGTACCCCAGTTTTCATTTCCTACCCCTAAATATGGGAGCTCGAATGGTGCTTCATGGCCCATTTGCTTGCGTAATACAGCCCATTCGTTCTCTTGAAAATCTGTGCTGATCGCAAAATCAATTAAATCTGTAAAGCTCTTAACATAATAATCTCTCAGCTCTCCACCAGCAGGATGGACATAATCAGATCGGGCCTGACAAAGCACACCACACGCCATAACAGGCAATGGAATGGCATGTAAATCTTCTGCCAGCTGGAAGTATTCCATATAGCCTAACCCCATTGTCATCATATAGCCCCATACATTAAAGTTTTCCTTGCGCAGCTCCACAGCTCCAACAGAATCCTTCCATTCATACACATTGTCCCAAATGTAGGAGCCCTCTGAAATACAGCCTCCAGGAAAGCGCAAGAAGGTTGGATGCAAGTCGACAAGTGCATTCACCAAGTCCTTACGTAAGCGATAGTTTGGATTTCCTTGATAATTAGTGTGGGCCGTAGCTGATCTTACTTCCTCACCAGCTCCCCAAACATCCTTTGGCATCAAGGAGACCATATCGATGGAAATTTCACCATCAAAGGATAAGACAAGCTGACCTAATACCGTTTCAGAACCAGTAAGGACAATCTTTGTATTTCCGCCATATTTCTCCCACGTATTCATTCCATTAACCTCAATAGTTACACTGCTGCTAATTGGGTTCCCATGCTTATCCTGAAGCTGTGCTGTAATCCTTCCAGCTTCCGTCGCTTTCGCCCATATCGTGAAATGGTAATCGTCTCCTTCTTTAATAAACATCGCACACTGATTGTTTGAATCGGTGAAGCCTTTATTAATAAGAGTGCTGCCATGTGGGACTGTAATATAATGAGAATTCACCTCTTTATCTGTGATTCCAAAAAACTCATTCAAGCCTCCTGTATTGTTGACTGTTACAGAATTAGTATCGCCAAACCAAGCATGTAGCGGCTGTCGGTTTCTTCCTGTTGAGCACCCGCAAGCTCCAGAATGGTGTGAATATGTATCGAATTCGAAGGATTCAAAGGAGCGGTTTTGAACTAGCTCTGCATAAATCCCGCCATCTGCAGCGTTATTAATATCTTCATAGAAAAGTCCGTACATTGTTTTGCTTATATCTAAAACCTCGTCATTGCCATCAATCGTTAATAAATGAGATGGAACTCCCTCAGGCAGGACAGTCAGCGGAAACTCTTTTTCTGCAGTGTCATGTCCTTTTCTTAAGATAGCTGTCAAGGTAACTCCAATCGGCTTATCAATTTTTCCAACTACACCTTCACTTGTTAGTGCTGCTGAATCACTGGATTTCCATGTGACAGACACGTTTCCACCCATTAAAAATTTAGGAAGGGCAACATTTTTTGAAACAACCGTTATTGGAAAGGCTAAATACTTATCTTTAGCAAGCTGAACAATTTCTGCATCTGTAAGAGACTCACACATTACCTCAATTACTTCATCCTGTGTCAGTCCAGCCTTATAAATGCGGAAATCAGAGACAGAGCCGTTAAAGTCAGCATCTGCTTCAAATTGTGACTTACCGATAAAATTATTGCTGTAGTTGTCCGGATAAGAAAAGGTATCGAACCAACTGCGCAGCTTAGCATATGTGCCACTTGACGTTTGGCTGATTGATCCGTCTGCAACAACTTCACCGTTCACGTAAATAACAGGGCCTGCACTGCTTAGCCTTCCGCCTTCTGTGCCGCTGACACTCATCGCCACATGAAGCCATTCACCTGCAGAGTAAGTTCTGCCTGCATCTGCGATAAGGTCTGAGCCGGAAAAACAATTGCCTCTGAAATTCCGAGTCAAAAACAGGTACGGTCCTGTTTCTCCTTTTCCAAAATCAAAAATCCGCTCCCATACATTTGAGCCTTTTCCTAAATAAAGCCATGTGCTGACAGTTATCCCTGTGTTATCATCAATATCCGCAAAAACCCCTGCAGGTAACCTTAAATAAGATGTGCCAGATTTTCCACCTGACAATGTAACAGAAGACCTTCCGCCAATTGCTTCTATTACTGGTGGTACAGTTCCTTCAGCAGTAGCTTGATTGCCATTATCGGAAACATCTTTTCCTATATTATTCGGATCATTAAATGGATATTGAGCAATGATTAGTTCTTGCAGTGAATTGCTGTTTCGATTCATTTGTATTCTCCTTATTATATATTTATAAGCGCTTACTTTTTATTGAACCTAAACTTGTATGCACCAGATGAGGAATATCACTAACTTATACTTACAACTATTATAATATTGAACTATAATTTTTCCAATGATTTTTTATAGAAATTTTCTATAAACTTAAAAACCTTAATCTAAAAAAATAAGGTATCGGTTCTAATTTCACCGATACCTCAAAATACTTATACTCTACTTTTTTCAAAGTAACGAGAAAGCTCAATAATCATTGCCCCCATACGCTCAAGCTCTGGCACAACAATTCGCTCAATCCCTTCCTCTGATAAAGCCTCTGCCGTCACTTTCCCGACTGCAACAGCTAGTGTATTGCTTTGAAATGCAGCCAATATTTCTTTCGTTATACCCTTGTCTTTAGCAAACGTAAATAACGATCTTGCTTGAATGGCGCTAGTAAAGCAAACCGCATCCACTTTCTTTTCTATGATTTCGTCAAATAGTGTTTGAACAGCGTCCCATTCTGGAGCAATATGCTGATATGGCAGGATAGTTTGAACACTTGCTCCTTTGCCCTCTAAAAACTCAATCAGCTTAGGAGCAGTTTCTCCATGAAGCTGAACAAGCACTTTTTTCCCTGTAAAATCAACATCTTCAAGAGCGCGTATCAGTCCTCTAGTTGATCCATCCTCATCCAATACAGCAGGCTCAATGTTTATTTTTTTGAGGAAGTTTTTCGTTTTATATCCTCTTATTGCCACATTCGCCTTGGCGATTTGCTGCAGGTAGGTTTCCTTCACTCCAAGTTTATCAGCGATATTCACTAACGTTTCTGTTCCGATTCCTGTCGTAAAGATTACCCAGTCCGCACCTTCCTCTACAAACTTAATTAGTTCAGGCTCAACCTCCTTCTCTGCCAAAAACACCGTTCCTTGCAGGGAACGAACAAGAGGAATGCCTCCCTGATTCTCTATCAATTTGCTCATTTCCTCTGTTTTACGAGAAGCTCCAATTGCTACGCGTTTTCCTTCTAAGCCTTTACCCATCCTGTTACCTCATTTCATTACAATTTAAAGTTTGTTTGTTCTATTAGTTTTTCTACACATATACCTTCTATTATACTAGCAGGCCGCCTTAAATTGGTATTATATTATACAATATTCTATTTATTTTGAAGATAAATTATTACACTAAAAAAGCCATATAGTGTCACTATAATGGCTAATTTGTTTCCTTCTATTAATTAAGCTTTATTCATTTTGTCGAGATCAAGCTCAAATGGGTATGTGCTATATACGACAATTTTGTTCTTATATTGTTTTACTACATCAATTCTGTCCTTATAACTAGACAACAGCAGCTTCCACTCTTTTTTGCCTGCCTTCGTATGAATAGTTAGAGAGTAATCGGCATTTTCCGGATGTAGATAGCTATCTTCACTGCCTGGATACAGACTGTATTTTTCTCTGACAATCGCTTGATTAAAATGGTTTAAAATATCGGCTTTCGTATCACCTTCAATTTTTCTGCCATTGTATAGGATATCTGTATGATCATTAGAAAGCTTCATATGCAATTTATACTTTCCAAGCAGCCACTCAACGGCGCCTGTCGGCAAGCATGTCATTAAAACCTTCACGATACAAAATAGAACTAATGCTATGATGGAAATCCAAGTCATAAATGCTCACTCCAATATTAAAATCACATCATGATAATTATATCACATTCCTATCATACTGGATTCCCCACAAAAGTTAACCATCCAATTAGGGTATTTATTGACCATCCAATTTTTAAAAATAGCGTCTTATCCCATTAATCGCAAACTATTCCATTGTATTGATTACCCAATAATGGGTGCTGCTCGTGTCAATCACCTCATTAGAATACTTTGTTTCACTTTTATTATCTGTTAGGAAGTATGTATAAAGAATATAACCCTGCATCGCAATTTCTTTCAGATTCGTTGTTCTGCCTATCGTCACAAATGGACTGTTTTGTTCCTGAGCGTGTCTTGCTGCAAACTCTGTCACTAATTCATCTTTTTCATTAATATAGGCGAACACCTCCATAGGATTAGCTCCTTTTGGTAATCTCACCTTTTCTTTTGCAAAAAAATACAGTGTATCATTTAAAATCGTTGTTGCAAAGTTAGATTTTTTTAATGTTTGTTTTAAATCCTCTATCGTCTCTTCATCCATTTTTAATATCATCATATACCCCTCTTTCGTCTTAAGTGCCGGTTGATTTAGGTTAATTATATAATAGCTTATTCTATTACAAAAGCTTCTCTAATGTTAAGGAGAAGGTTTCATATCCAAATGCAGGAACCAACATACACGAAAAAGTCCATTCTTGAATTGAATAATACATTCACGACAAGGGGCAATTTCTCATTTCATCACTAACCCGCCATCCACATATATGCATTGTCCTGTAATAAATGCAGCGAGGTCGGATGCTAAAAATAGAGCACTGCCTGCGATATCCTCTGGTTTCGCCAAACGGCCCATTGGTGTCATGTGAATGATCGATTCTCTGACAGATTCCTGCGTTTCAGAACTAGAGTCTGTCGGGTATGTCAGGCCAGGCGCAATGGCATTGACTGTTATTCCGAAAACCCCTAGCTCCTTAGCCAAGTTTCTGGTGAAGCCTAACAGCGCCATTTTTGAGGTTGTATAGTCATGATATGGAATAACGGGAAGTTCTATTAAATTTGTAACAATATTAATGATTCTCCCGTTCGTTTGCTCTTTCATATAAGGCATTACTGCCTTGCAGACATTATAGGCTCCGTGTACATTACCCTCCCACTGGCTGTTGTAATCCTCCCAGCTGATATTCCACGCTGTTTTCCGTGTTTTTGGATTAAAGGTGTAGTGGCTTAGTGCATTATTGACGACAACATCAATTGTGCCAAACAAATCACCAATTTGAGTAATCATATTGGCAACTTGTTCCTCTACTTGAACATCTGCTTGTATGGCTGCTGCCTGTCCGCCGTTTGCCTCAATTTCCTTTACCACCGAATCAGCGAGAGTCTTGTTTTTTAAATAGTTAATAATAACAAAGGCACCTTCTGCAGCAAACTTCTTTGCAATTGCAGCGCCAATGCCTCTGCTTGCACCAGTAACCAGCACGACTTTTTCCTGAAGATTCATCTATACACATCCTTTTACTCGACATCCTCGTCGTATTTTTCCATCTCATATTCAAGGTTTCTTTCCATATCAACCATCCGAACAAGCTCGATAAGATTAAAACCACCGTCATGATGCCAGCCTGGTTTTGCTGAATTCATTTCACCAATCGGGCAAAACCGATTAACACCAACAGCACCTAACAGACTTGTAATAGAAAACAATCTGGCCGGTTCAACAGCCAAACCGCACGACTGAAGGTATGTCTCATAAGATTTAAGAAGATCCGCTGCCGCTTCCAGTTTGTCGATTGCATATACATGAACAGTACGATTTAAAGGGGTTCCGCTAAAGGCTGGTTCTTCCTGATAAATAACTGTCCAAGCTGTATCCTCTTTACTACTGTAGACCGCTACTTTATCCGAACTTAAGCTTTTCAGATGATATTGATTGCGAATGTTTTGAATGGCCATTGCCTCTTCGCCTGTTAATCTTGCTCTAGGTCTTTTTAGATGATACCGTTCAAGCTCTCCAGCCAATCCTTGGGCGAATTGCTTCGGGCTTAGCGCCCCATCCTTTTCTACATAGATTACTTGAGGCGAAAGGCAGCTTTGCTGGTCGTAAATGGACACATCCTCAGCCACCTTATGCAGAGTTTTAGCGAAATGATCGGCTGTTAATGCTTCCTTGCCGATTAACGCCATACTTATCTTATGTCCATATGACAGCAGCTTCTTATGTACAGGTGTTCTTTTTTTGATTGCCTCTACTGTTTGATTAGATCCATACACAATAACAGCCTCACCCCAATCAACGGCAGCCTGTTCCAGCTCCACTGTTCCACCCTTCCACGGTATAACTGCCATAGATTCAGCTAAGGCCTCGTCCACTTCTTTCAGTGCCTGCAGAAATAATACAGGTAAAAGCGGCTCTGATAATGAGGTTTTTCCAATTGCAGCTGATTTAAGCAAAAGACCCATCACTAAACTCCATAGCTGCACACCTGGCACATTTCCTGAAAAAATATGAAATATCGTGCTTGGACCAAAGGCTCTGCTCATTCCCCCTGACTTTCTTGGGCGAAATTCATCCAGTATTGCAGGCTGATCAAATTCCTCATCAAGAAAACGAAGGAGCTCTCTCTTGCGGAATGTCCGCATATATTTTTTTAGCTCGAGGCGTACCATATCGCTATCATAGCCAGTAATTGCAGGAACAAGGGATTCGGCTAATTGTCTTAATGGATAATCAGGATTGAGCCAAAGCTGTATTGCTTTATCGATTTTAACCACTATTTCACTTGTCGGAAGGGTTGCTAAATAAGTCCTTCTATTTTCCTTAACTGCTGCAGCTATTTCCTGAAGCTCCTGTTTCTGAATAACAGGATATCTTAATAGGTAATTTACTCCGTTTACAAAGATAGGTTTTTCCTGGAAATTTTTCAGTTTAATAGAATTGGGCAGATAAAAGGCATCAACGATTACATGATTGCTCACGAGAATGATGCACCACCCTCGGCTGCCTGCATTAACTGGTCAACAGCAATCGAGCAGCCTCTTGCTTCAGAGCCTTTTATCCTGCCAAGCAGCTGAAACCCTTCGTCTGTTTGTACACCCTCATCCTGTGTCAAAATTGCTATACATGAATTCCAGTTCGCTAAATCGACATGTGCAATCACACCTTTTGTTCCTTTCTCGACAGGCTTTAAGGTTTCTGGATCAAGTATGACCGTTCTCACCCAGGCAGGGCCTGCTTTATCATGTATTACTTCACCATTGCAGCTTGACAGTATTGTCTTGTCATAAAGTTGGGAGCTTAGTTCTGTCATGCCATACATATTGATGCATTTTGATCTGCTGACGTGGAAAAATGCTTGAAAATGCTGATACAGCTCCTCCATTTCTACTTCACGGGACTGTCCCTTAAACCCGCCTGTATCAAATATCCTGCTTCCTTCTGCGAGCTGAAAGTGCAGATTTTCTTCTTGTAAATAATCAAGAATATGTACATATGCAAATGTTGCGCCAATCAATAAAACCGGTTCTTGCTTTTGCTCACATTTCTGCAATTCCTTTATCAATTCTTCCATGTCTAACCCGTTTTCTTTAAATAATAACTTGCTGTCCTCTGTACCGAAGTTGGCTACAGCATTTGATAAATACCTAGAAAGTGAAGAGTTTTTATTCAAATCCTCTGCAGGTGAAAGTACTAACATTGTCAGCTTCTCTTTATCTGGCATAACAAATTGTTTAAATGGATATTTCATAGAAGCATCCCAAACGCGTAATGTCGGGTGATAATTTCGGCCCTTTTGTTCAGGATTTGTTGTTCCACTTGTCATAAATACTGCTTCTGTCTCATCTGCCGGTTCACAGGATAATGTCAGCTCCTTATAGCCTTGAATCGGCATTGGTGGAATATGTAACCAATGCTTAACAGTAAGCGGTGTCCTTTTCTTTGTCTGACAGTATTTTTTATATGGCAAGTTATGCTGAAATTGATAGTTAAATAGCTGCAGTGACAGCGTATTAAAATCTTGTTCATATTCTTCCAGTTCTTGAAAGCCCTCTTTATATTTATCTATAAATAAGAGAATATCATTTGTTATTGCCATGGCTCTCTCTTTCATTTTCCTGTCCCCTTTCTAAACCAATTTGGGATATTAACAAACAATAGCTGCAGAATAATCGAACTGAATGCTCCAATTAAAATTGTATTAGAAAGGAACGTTCCAGCAGCACCAGTTAGTCCTGTTGCAAAGCTCGGCAATGAAATTGCCAGCAGTATAGATAATCCTATAATCATATAGTTACAATCATTTTGTTCTACCTTTGCTAATAGCGAGATTCCGGTAAATATTAATGTTGCAGCAGCAGGCAGAAAAATCCCGCCAACTACTGGACTTGGTGTTAAAGCAAGCAACGCTCCTGCTTTTGGCACAAATCCGAGGATAAGAAAAATAACTCCTGCAATCATCACTGGATATCTTGAACCAACACCTGTTAAACGAAGGAGGCCAACGTTTTGAGCATATGCAGTCGTCGGAAAGCCGCCAATCAGTGAGGAAAGCATGGAACCAGCCGATTCACCAGCAAAGCCATTTCTTATCCGCTTTGCATCTATTTCTGTTTTTAATATTGTGGACGATGCTTGATAAACACCCATTGCTTCAATCACTGCCACAATATAAGCAACAAAAAATGTTATAAATGTCGTCCATTCAAACTCCAGTCCTCCATACGGCAAGAATGTCGGAAGACCGAACCACGGCTTTTCTGCTATCATCGAATAATCTGCTTTTCCGAGGAAAATTGCGATAATATCACCAACAACTAATGCAATAAGAAAAGAAAATGATTTCAAATACCCTTTTCCAAATATCGATAGAAGGAGAACGATACATGCCGTCGGAATCGACATCATTAATATCGCTGGACTGGCAAAACCTTCGTCACCTGGTGCTCCACCAAGGAATTCTGATAGTGTAAAGCCAGACAATGAAATCCCGACTAAGAAGATAACAGTTCCCGATATCACTGGAGTAAACAGCACCTTTAATCTGCCAAGCAACCCAGTGATTGAGAGGATAAATACGATTATCGCACTCACAAGAATTGCTCCGCTCGCTGCAGCAAGCCCATTTGCTTTTCCGGCAGCTATCATGATGGAGTCAAACGCCGCTGACGGACCTTGAACGATTGGCAGCTTCACAAATCTGGCTGCTTGCAGCAATGTGACAAGCCCTGCTGCAATAAAAATCGAGTTTACTAGATTTGCAGATAAGGCAAAAGGCAGACCAATCATCGCTGCTACAAAGATAGGATCAAGCCAAACATTGGAAACAAAGACATGCTGCAATCCGTATAGAAAGTTTTTTAATGGTGGGAGCTTTTCTTCAAGCCCCACTGTTATTTGTTGCTCATCTGTTTTTGGTGTTATTTCTGCCATCTTTTTCTCCTTTTATACAAGCAATAGCTTGCCTTTTATTTCTTAAGCCAACCTGCATTTGTTAGCACAATTGATTGTTTTTTTACAAATACACTTAAAATAATGAAGCCTAGCAATGCACCGGCAATCGAGCTGAAGATAAACAGCGGGATGAATCCAAAAAGTGTCGCTTTTTGCCCAAGCAGCAAGGCAGCTATCGGATATGCCAGCATTGCGCCAAGTACACCTGTACCAACAACCTCCCCAAGAAATGCCATATACAGCTTCCTTGTCTTTAAATACAGGAAGGATGCTAACAATGCACCAACCATGCTTCCTGGGAATGCAAACAGAGAACCTGTTCCCAACATATTTCTTAACAGGGAGACGCTAAATGCTTGGAGCACTGCATAATAAGGTCCTAGCATTACTGCTGAAAGTACATTAAGAAAATGCTGGATAGGAAAGACCTTTGTAAACCCTATCGGAATAAAAAACAGATTGCTTGTCATTGTTCCAATCGCAACCATCATCGCTGTTAATGTGAGCTTCCTTGTTTTGTCCATAAAAAAATCCCTCCAGTAAAATAGCACTGAGGGAAAGGGTAGCCAAAAAAACAGCTATCTCCAAGTGAACACTTTCCTACGCTGGCATTATCCAGTTCAGGTCCAAAAGGGTCAAGACAAAAATGTCTACTCTCAGCCGATAATTCCGGCTCCCCCAGTGCGATAAAATTATTTAATTGCCATGCTTACAAACATAAAAAAAGCCAGATCTTAAAAAGACCTGGCTTAAATAGCAGTAAACAAATTACTTCACTGACTACTTTCCTACGCTGGCATCACCCAGATCAGGTCCAAAGGGTTAAAAAAATCATTTTTTCTCTCAGCCCTCTTTCTGGGCACCCCTAGTAGTTAAATCATATGTAAAATTCAGATTAAGCATAAACCTAACTTGTGCTAATGTAAAGAGAATTTTGAAATGGACTTTAAAGACTCAAAGAGAAATCTTATCTACCGACTATCTTAATAGCCAAGTAACATTCATGTCCGAAGTTGCTAAAAATGTGTAAATCATGACAGCCTTCTGCTACTAAGGTAGTCAACAATACTTCTCGTTACATTTATATAAACCTTACTTCGTATTCCGCTTGGAACGTTTCTCCTGTTTCCAGCTTATTTACACCGAATTTTTCATTCAGTTTGCCTGTTGTATTAAAGGTATCAGCAATTCCGTACCATGGCTCAATGCATACAAATGGGGCCATTTTTCCTTCTGTTTTGGAATAATTCGACCATATTCCTACATATGGGAAATTAGCAAACCTCACTTCTACCCCATGATTCGAAAGATTTGACGCTAACTTGATTGAATCAATATGACTATATATTAAAGCATCTTTTTCAAATAGAGAGTCTTTAATCTGAATGGCATTAATATCATTAGCGTTACCTTTCTCATGAATAAGGGCATCCTTTAACTCATACTCTGTTACACTTTGGTTCTCTGCAGGCGTAAAATACAGTGTATAATCTGCAGCGGTTTCATTTTCTGCCAGCGGCACGTTAAAGGCAGGATGTGCACCGATAGAAAAGTACATTTCCTCGTTGTTTTCATTCACTATTTCCCAGCCAACAGCCAAAGAATCTTCTTTTAACTTGTAATGAATCAACGCTTTAAACTCATATGGATATACATCAAGGAAACGCCCACCAGATTCTACAACAAACGTAACAGCTGTGCTTGTCTGCTCAGCAACCTCAAAAATTACATCACGTAAAAAGCCATGCTGAGACATTTCATACGTCTTTCCGTTCAGTTCGTATTTATCATCCTTTAAACGTCCGACAATTGGGAATAATACTGGTGACACGCGTCCCCAATAGGCTTTATCACCTGTCCACATATAATCAAGCTCCGTTTTTTTATGCTTCACTTTGCGTAATTCTGCACCGCTGCTAGCAATTTCCACCTTAAGCAACTCATTTTCAATAACAATTGTCATGATAACTCCCTCTTTTCTCAAGTGACTTTTTTTATATGAAATACCCATTTATTTACCTACTAACCCAATTTAACATAATATCTCCATTCTCAAACATACATTATTTACATTTATTAGATTTTTTGTTATATATTATAATAAAACAAAGCATGAGGACCATTCTAAAATGAACCAGCTTATAAAAAATGTAAAAACTTATAAAATAATTATTACTTTTGGGTTATTAGCTTCTATTACGTCCATTGGCTTTTGGTTATTTAATATTACTGTCAAGCTTGGTGAAGCTGTTGGTGAACTTATCTTTCATATTACTCATTAATACATATGTTAATAATTCATTGTATAACTGATGTAAGCTATGTTTTTTAGCTTTCTGTAACTGTAACCGTTTTTGTAACTAACTCTATTAATTCAGCTAAATCCCCAACACATTTTTTTACTTCTG
>Ga0209463_1001264_pt1 | contig 15855 bp, 14 predicted proteins | sample AgamicMgSfrz_FD_187169 | JGI IMG/M metagenome (GOLD analysis project Ga0209463, IMG submission 187169) | Agave microbial communities from Guanajuato, Mexico - Mg.Sf.rz (SPAdes) (version 2) | ecosystem: Host-associated > Plants > Phyllosphere > Phylloplane/Leaf | place: Guanajuato, Mexico... | reverse complement strand
GTTGGAAAGCTGTCTTCGTTCGGTTCAGTCTTCATTAAATATAAAAACAAGTTTTCTCCCATTTTGACAATAGTTGTTTCACTTTGGGAACTAATACATTCAAGAAAGCAAGCGCCATTAGACTGCCGGACAGTGAATACTTCTATTCTTGCTTCAAAGGGCTTGCTTAGTGCAATCCAACAGTAGAGTTCTTTGCTGTTTGTTCTTCTTAAAATTGGTCCAGCGAGAATATCAGGTAATTGCACGATAATCACCGCCTATACTTTTTTATTTAGGCTATTCACCTATAACAAAAATGGTGATAACTGCTTCCTTGTTGTTGTAAAGTTGGGGAAATGTCTAGAGGCTTGGGCAAAAGTATTTCAGACTAAAAAAACCCGAACAGTTTCGCGACTTTAAACTTTCGTGTAACTGTTCGGGTTCTTTATTTGTTGTATTCGGTAGGGATTCAGCATGAATATTAGCAATGAAACGAACTTGATCATATAGCTGGACTCTATTAATAAACACAAAGTAATTGAAAGAATCCACTGTTAAATAATTAGTTTAAATGAGAAATTATATATTACTCGTCTTTGAGGAAATATATAATGTTTTGTCCAATCTCCTTTCCATGCTTAATAGAAAGTAGTACTAATAGATGTATTGCTGGTTGTGGCATTATTTGTGCTTATTTTCGGCTTCCAGTTAAAGGGAGGGAGGTAGCTTCCAGTCAGCTGTATACTATTTGGAAAACTTCCGGAAGATGTTTCACTATCATCGCTGACAGAACTAGAAGCATTGCTTTGTTCTGCTTTCAGTTCTTGAAGAATGCTTTTAAAAAGGGAAACAATCTGGTCATCGGATTCTGCTTCTAAATCAAAGTTCTCAAGCTGGTCTGACATGTCACTAGATATTGAATCTGTAATAATGGAAGTCCCACTATTATCCTCCGTGTTTAAGCTGCTGATAAGGTTCAATAGAACTTGCTTCATCTGGGCAACAGTGAAATCCTCGCTCACTTGCGAAGTTTGTGAAATCACACTAGGAGGTACTGTTCCGGTCAGCGTTAATTGTTTCGTATTCACACTTTCTGAATCCTGTGCAACTTGTTTAACAGGAGAAGCAATCTCTTCCTTCATATTTTCTTCTTCGTTAAACCCTGGTAACAGACTGCTGTTGGTGCCAAATGCTGTTTGTAAGCTGTCTGGAAGGGTGGTGGAATCTGTCATACTTCCAACCGTTGTTGCCTTCATCTGCAGTTCTTCCAGAAATGCTGTCTTTTTTTCAGTCATTAATGCAGTTAAGTCTGTTGTGCTGTTGACGCTTGATATGGATGAAAATACGGGCATATTGCTCCATAGGCCGTTTGCTGCGAGCATATCTTGGAATGACATTGCTGATTGATCTTGAACAGAATCTGATTGCGCCGCAGAACTTTGCATCATTTGCAGATAGGCAGCCGCAGAAGAATTACTTACTGAAATGGACATAAAAAAACTCCCCTTCTATTAAAAAATCGGTATCTAGTAGTTAGATAAATCCGTATTAATAGTAGAGGGGAAAGCTTAAGATTTTCTTAAAAATTTTTATATTCTTCCTTCCTTACACTGCAGCATTTTGCTGCATGCGAAGGCGATATTCCTTTGGAGAACAAAGATTATGGCGTTTAAACAGTTTGTAGAATTGAGCAATATTGCTTATCCCTACATCAAAGCTAATTTCCATAATGCTTTTTTCACTAGTTAATAACAGGAGCTCTGCTCTTTTTATCCGCTTGAGATTAACATAATCGATAAAGGAAATCCCCATGCTTTTTTTGAAATACTTGATGAAATAGTGATAGCTTAAGTTTAAAATAGAGCAGGCCTCCTCGACAAAAACTTTATCCTTTAAATGGTCTTCAATATAGTCTAATACTGGCTTGAGGCGGGTGAAGCTTTCAGCATCGGCGAATTTCAACAGGTTTTGTTCGTCATTCCTTATGAGCAGGAGGAGTAATTTTTTTATTGCTGAATTGATAGCAATCTCATATCCTTTTTCCTTTTGTTGTGCCTCCATATAAATCTCTATAATGAGGCTGTATACCTGCTTTTTTACTTGTTCATTCTTTTCAAAGATATAGTTTAACTGTTGAAGTGGTGTCGTGACCTCAGAGAAGCAGTGCAAATATGGGAGGATGCTCTGGTCAAAATGCTTCACTAAGTCAACTTGAAATACTATGTAGCGAAGATTTCCTTTAGACGGTTTGCATGTCCGATGGGGCTGTGATGCACCCATAATATAAATGTCCCCGCTTCCAATAACAGTGGATTGATACTGGTGCTGTATGGCTAAATTCCCCTCCATAATTGCGAGAAATTCGACTTCCTTATGAAAATGCCATGTCTCCTGCTCAATAAACGCAGTATACTCTGGTTCATCATTAATTTCCCAAACCTTTAAGGATAATAACGGATTTTCATAATGTACCACTTCATTAACTGGTTCTTCATATGTATTTTTAACCATTCTCTATGACCCCCGACAAAAGATATAAATGCATCATCCATTATGGAAGTGTATTTTTTTATTTTCGATAAATGACACAATTGAATAAAAAGAAGCCAGTTTTGAGCATTTATTAAATCGCTTTCATTTTTTATAATGATACCATAAATCGATATTGGAGTGTGGCTAACTTGATAACTATATGGAACGAAAATCGCCATGAAAAGATAAATCCTGTTGTAGCGGATATTTACCCAGATGGTATACACGGCTGTATTGAAGGCGTTCTAAAGAATGCGGGCTATGAAACGAAAACAGCGACATTGGATGAGCCGGAGCACGGCCTTACAGATGAAGTGCTTAATAATACAGATGTTCTCATCTGGTGGGGACATATTGCCCATGGAGATGTAAAGGACGAAATTGTAGAAAAAGTCCAGCAGCGTGTCCTCGACGGCATGGGACTCATTGTCTTGCATTCAGGTCATTTTTCAAAAATATTCAAAAAGCTAATGGGAACGAGCTGTGATTTGAAATGGAGAGAAGCGGATGATAAGGAAAGACTGTGGGTTGTGGCACCAAGTCACCCAATTGCTGAAGGCATCGGAGAATATATCGAATTAGAAAAAGAGGAAATGTATGGCGAGCATTTTGATATTCCCGCTCCAGATGAACTTATTTTTACAAGTTGGTTTACAGGCGGAGAAGTCTTCAGAAGCGGCTGTACGTATTCGCGAGGAAATGGAAAAATATTTTACTTTAGACCGGGACATGAGACATATCCTACATATCATCATAAAGACATTCAACAAGTTATCATTAATGCAGTCAACTGGGCAAAGCCGGTTGCACGAACACGGCCTGTATACGGCAACAGCCAGCCATTAGAAAAGATAGCAGATAAATAATCTATATAATAGGGGGAAATAAAGATGAGTACATTAAAGATCGGTGTTATTGGCTGCGGAAGCATAGCTCAGCACAGGCATCTGCCTGAATACAGCTGGAATAAGAATGTGGAAATTGTAGCAGTATGTGATATTAACGAGGAACGCGCCCTTGAAATTGGCAAAAAGTATGAGGCAAAGGCCTATACAGATTATACGGAGCTTCTTGCTGACGAAGAGATTGATGCAGTAAGTGTATGTACACCAAACTATCTGCATGCGCCAATTTCTGTTGCTGCCTTGAATGCAGGCAAACATGTGCTTTGTGAAAAGCCAATGGCAACTTCATCTGAAGAAGCAGCCCAAATGATTGAGGCTGCAAAAAAGAGCGGGAAAAAACTAATGATTGGCCATAATCAGCGCTTTGTTAAATCTCATCAAAAAGCCCGTGAACTAATTAAATCTGGTGAAATCGGCAAATTATACAGCTTCCGTTCAGCATTTGGACATGGAGGACCTGAGCAATGGAGCGTGGATGGCAAGGAGAGCTGGTTCTTCCAAAAGGAAAAAGCCTTCATTGGTGCAATGGGAGATTTAGGCGTCCATAAAACAGACCTTCTCCGTTATATTCTAGGGGAAGAATTCGTTGAGGTTGGAGCCTTTGTGGAAACGAATGCTAAAGACTTCGCAGATGTGGATGATAACGCTGTATGTGTTCTTAAGACAGAAAGCGGAGTAATCGGCACATTGGCGGCAAGCTGGGCTTACACAAGTAAAGAAGATAACTCTACAGTGATTTACGGAGAAAAAGCAATCTTAAGACTAGAAGATCATCCTCAATATTCCTTAATCGTACAATATGCTACTGGCGAAACAGTAAACTATGAGCTTGGAAAAATCCAGTCAAATGATGAAGGCGGCCAAAATGCAACAGGTGTCATCGATCATTTTGTTGCTTCCATCCAGTCTGACAGTGAGCCTTTGATTACAGGAGAAGAAGGTAAAAAATCTTTGGAAGTTATATTAGGTGCGATTAAATCAAAAGAGACAAAGCAAATTGCAAAAATAAATCACTAAAACTTATAGATTAGAAGGAGAGAATGGCTATGAAACTAGGAGTCTTTACAGTCCTGTTCGCTGATAAAACCTTTGAAGAAATGCTTGATGCGGTAAAGGAGGCCGGCCTGCAGGCTGTTGAAATTGGAACAGGAGGTTATCCGGGTAATGCGCACTGTGATTTAGATGCATTGCTGGAGAATGAAGAGAAGAGACAGGAATATTTAAAGAAAGTTGAAGACAGGGGGTTGATGATTAGTGCTTTCAGTTGTCACGGCAATCCAATTTCCCCTGAAAAGGATTTTGCCTTGCAATCCCACGAAACATTGATGAAAACAATCAAGCTTGCCTCCCTTCTGAATGTGCCTGTTGTCAATTGCTTTTCCGGAACTGCAGGTGATCATGAGGGTGCGAAATTCCCGAATTGGCCAGTCACACCATGGCCAACTGAATACAGCGATGTAAAAACATGGCAATGGGAAGAAAAGTTGATTCCATACTGGAAGGAAGTAGGGCAGTATGCAAGTGAACACAATGTGAAAATTGGTCTTGAACTGCATGGCGGGTTCTTAGTTCATACGCCATATACACTTCTGAAGCTGAGAGAAGAAACATGTGACGCAATCGGTGCTAATCTTGATCCAAGCCATTTATGGTGGCAAGGCATCGATCCAGTGGGAGCAATTAAAATATTGGCAAAAGCTAATGCAATCCACCATTTCCATGCAAAGGATACGTACATTGACCAGGATAATGCGAATATGTATGGATTAACAGATATGCAGCCATACGGCAATGTGCAGTCAAGGGCATGGACTTTCCGGTCTGTCGGCTGCGGCCATAGTGCAGCAGAATGGTCTGATATGATGAGTGCGTTGCGCACCTACGGCTATGACTATGTTGTCAGCATTGAGCATGAGGATCCGCTTATGTCTATCCGTGAAGGACTGGCAAGAGCAGTATCTACACTTAAGTCAGTCGTTATCGAAGAAACACCATCCCAAATGTGGTGGGCATAAATACCAACTTAGGAGGCTTTAAGCATGACAACATATAAAGTAGGAATAGTAGGGTGCGGCAATATCTTTCCGATGCATGCACAATCAATTGTTTCAAGAGAAGATGCACAGCTCGTAGCTGTTTGTGATGTGAAAAAAGACCGGGCAGATTCAAAAGCGGCTATTTATAATTGTGCCAGCTATACAGACTACGAAAAGATGTTTGAGCAAGAGACTCTTGATGTCATTCATATTTGCTTGCCGCATCATTTGCATGCGCCAGTTGCAATTGCGGCTGCAAAAAGAAAGATTCATGTATTGACAGAGAAGCCGATGTCTATCAGCTTTGAAGATGCAGAAGCAATGGTGGAAGAGCATAAGGAAAATGGTACAACATTAGGAGTTATTTTCCAGAATCGTTATAATCCAGGCGCACAGCTTATTAAAAAGATGCTCACACAAGGTGATTTAGGTGCAATCAAGTCTGGTAAACTATCTGTGACATGGGACCGATCTGATGAATACTATCAAAAAAGTGATTGGAAAGGTACGTGGGAAAAAGAAGGTGGCGGTGTCATCATTGATCAGGCAATCCATACTTTAGATTTGATGAGGTGGTTTGTTGACAGCGACATTAAATATGTCGATGCAACCATCAGCAACAGAGCCCATGAAATAATTGAAGTGGAAGATTCTGCTGAAGGAGTAATCTCCTTTCAAAACAATGTTGTAGCAGCTTTTCATGCCATCAATTACTACACATATGATGCACCTGTTGAAATAGAGTTACATTGCGAACAAGGTATAGCTAAAATGGTCGCAGACCGTGCAACTGTCCGGTTAATGGATGGCAGGGAGTTTATCGCAGACAACAATCCGCAGGAAACCTTCCATTATGATAACGGTGCAAAGGGTTACTGGGGCGTAAGCCATGTCAAGCAAATCAATAATTTCTATGAGTCACTGAATTCGGGAGCAGCACCTGATATAACTGGAGCAGATGCATTAAAGACACAAAAAATGATTTGTGCTATCTATGAATCTGGCAAAAAAAGAGAAAGGGTTGTCTTTCCAGAAAATACTCAAAAAGAATTGGCTTGATAATAAAACCTTTGTGGAGTTTCTTTTCACAAAGGTTTTTCCACTATGAAAAAACCTTTACAAATCGTAATTATTACGATTAATATAGTGTAGGAAGCGAAAAAGACTTTATTCACGAAGTTTAAATCGTAATATTTACGTTTTAGTGGAAGGAGAAAACATGAAAAAAAGAATACCAGTCACTGTTCTTAGTGGTTACCTTGGTTCAGGAAAAACGACTTTGCTGAAAAATATTATAGCAAATAAGGGCGGTGAAAGAATTGCGGTAGTTGTCAATGATATGAGTGAAGTAAATATTGATAGCCAGCTTATTAAGCAAAGCGGATTTTCACGAACAGAAGAACGTTTAGTCGAATTACAAAATGGCTGCATTTGCTGTACGTTAAGAGAGGATTTAATTATAGAGATTGGTAAGCTTATCGAGAATGGAAATATAGACCATATTTTAATTGAGTCTTCAGGAATTAGTGAACCAATTCCTGTCGCACAGTCCTTTGCATATAAAGATGAGGAAACGGGCATTGATTTAACAGATGTTTGCCAAATTAATGCAATGATAACAGTAGTGGATGCAAATCGATTTTGGCAGGACTATGCGTCTGGTGAAACGCTGAGCGACAGACGGATAGGGAGAGATACTAATGATGATCGTGAGGTTGCCGATTTGCTCATCGATCAGATTGAGTTTGCTAATATCATTATTCTTAATAAGATAGACCTTGTCCCAGAAAAGTCAGTATTAGAACTCAGCCGCGTTTTACATAAGCTGAATCCAGATGCTGCTATCCACACAACTCAAGAATGCAAACTGCCATTAGAGTATATATGGAATAAGCAGCTATTTAATTTGGAAGAAGCAAGCCAAGGAGCAGGTTGGATAAAGGAATTGCAGGAGGAGCATATTCCAGAAACAGAGGAATATGGAATTTCTTCCTTTGTATACAGACGAGCACGACCATTTCATCCTGTCCGATTAATGAAATGGCTTGAGAGTTGGCCACAGGCAATAGTTAGGGCAAAGGGGTTCTTTTGGCTGGCAACGAGAAATGATACTGTTGGGCTGCTTTCACAAGCAGGTTCATCTGTTTCCATCCAAGCTGCAGGAAGTTGGATTGCCTGCCTTCCAAAGGAAGAGAGAGAGGAAGTTTTGGCAAAAGAGCCAGAAGTTAAGAAAAGTTGGGATGAGTCTTGGGGAGACAGGCAAACAGAACTTGTATTTATTGGTGTCAAAATGGACAAGAACGAAATTCACAACAAGCTGGACGAATGCCTGTTGACTGATCAGGAGATGAAGATGGACTGGCAGACAATGCAAGATCCATTGCCAATGTATACGTGAGATAACCTCTTATTAATTAAGGTAGAGAAATACAGGAAAATGTATTTGGAGCAAAAAAAGCTGTAGTAAGTACACTGGAATCCTTGAGTACAGAAGATAAGCAAAATGGTCTCAATTTATAAAAACATGAAAAATAATTTAGACGCAATTGTCCAAGCACAGTGTGAATAAACATAAAGAGGATGCTTAAGATTAGGTATCCTCTTTTAATACGCAAGAAAGCTGTCAATAATAAATACCTTTTTTTCAATTTTTGTAAATAGAAAAAAAGAGTTTGCAAATAGAGTAAGAGAGTGCTAGTATTGGTGCGAACAATAAGGATGAAAGCGTTTGATAAATAAATATATATACGATTGTTTTACTCATTTTTGTAAGAAGAGAGGTAGTCAGAGTGAACAAGAAGGATCTATTGCTGTTCATCGGTGACAGCATTACAGAAGCAGGTAGATATGAAGATTCAGAACAGATTGGTTCCAGCTATGTCCGGTATATTAGAGATTATATTGCCATAAATCAGCCAGAATTGCTCCCGACAATTATAAATAAAGGAATAGGAGGGAACAGAGTTACTGATTTGGCTGAACGTTGGGAAGCGGATGTACTGAGTTTGAATCCAGACTATATATCTATTTCGATTGGTATTAATGATGTATGGCGACAGCTGGATTCCCCGCATCAAGTATCACTGTCACCAGATAGATTTAAGGAGGTTTACGCATCCTTAATTGAGCAGGCCCATGCTCGTACAAATGCCAAAATCATTTTAATGGAGCCTACTGTTATTGAGGAAGACGTTGATGCACAAGGTAACAAGCTGCTTAAGCCCTATGTGAAAGCTGTTCAGGAACTGGCGGAAAGGTATGATGCTGTGCTTGTCCCTGCACACACAGCCTTTATTACGTATCTGGAAAAAGAGAATCATCAAGTGTTGACGACAGATGGTGTCCACATGAATACAGCTGGAAATATGCTGATGGCCCAAACTTGGCTTCAAGCTGTTTTAAACTGATAGAGAAGGGGATAGAAAATGATATATACAGCGAATGAACACCGTTATGAATCGATGAAATATAATCGAACTGGAAACTCAGGTCTCTTGCTTCCAGCCATTTCGTTAGGACTGTGGCATAATTTTGGAGGTGTGGATACATATGAAAACGGCCGGGCAATTTTAAGAAAAGCTTTCGACTTGGGCATCACTCATTTCGACCTGGCGAATAATTACGGGCCTCCGCCAGGATCAGCAGAAGAAATGTTCGGAAAAATGCTTCAAGTTGATTTCGCTCCATATCGAGATGAAATGGTTATTTCCACAAAGGCTGGCTATCATATGTGGCCAGGTCCATATGGAGATTGGGGTTCAAAAAAATATCTCGTCTCAAGCCTTGATCAAAGCCTTAAAAGAATGGGACTTGATTATGTGGATATTTTCTATTCCCATCGCCCGGATCCTAACACTCCTTTAGAAGAAACCATGTCTGCTCTTGACCACGTTGTCCGGCAAGGTAAGGCTTTATATGTTGGAATCTCTAACTACACTGCAGAACAGACAGCAGAAGCAATCAAGATCCTGAACCGCCTTGGCACTCCGCTTCTAATTCATCAGCCAAAATATTCACTTTTGGACCGCTGGATAGAGGATGGGCTTCAGGACGTATTGGTGGAAAACGGAGTTGGTTCCATTGCCTTTTGTCCACTGGCACAAGGATTGCTGACAAGCAAATATGCTAATGGCATTCCGGAAAATTCAAGGGCCGCAAAACCAACTAGCTTTCTAAGTGAAGATCAGGTTACAGAGGCTGTGGTCAATCGAGTGATGAAACTGAATCAAATTGCAGCCAATCGAGGTCAAAGCCTTGCGCAAATGTCGTTAGCGTGGGTTCTCCGTAAAGGAAAAATCACTACCGCTCTCATAGGAGCAAGTCGTGTGAGTCAAGTTGAAGAAAATGTCGCAGCACTTAACAATCTGGAATTTTCTGATGAAGAACTAGCTGCGATTGATGATATTTTAACAGCTTCCTTATAGCAGTTGCTAAGAACATTGCTGTCCAAATGGCGGCAATGTTTGTTTTGCGAAGGCAGGGAAGGTAACTAAACGTATTGGTTATAGGAAAAGGAGAGGAAATCATGATAGAAAAACTGTTGTTTGTTTGGAAAATCCCGTCATTTCCAATTCTTTTTTTAGCGAATTTCATATTTGGTTTGTCTATGTCCTTTTTTGCTCCATTTTCTTCTCTATTTGGAATTGATGAAGTTGGGATGAGTAATATAGGGTTTGGGATATTCATGACAATTATGGCAATCGGCGGTGTCGTAATCAGCACAATTATTGCCAAAAAATCAGATTTAAAATTAAGCAGAAAGAAAATTTTAATATTTACAAGCTTTACAGGTATGCTTGGCTATATAGGCTTTGCCTTTGTTCGAGATTATCTCTCTTTGGCAGTGATAGCCTTTGTTCTCCTTGGTTCAGCAGCTGCGTCTGTGCCCCAGCTGTGGGCATATGCGCGAGAGGCGCTGCATCATTCAGATGTCCCTAAGGAACAGGTGCCGTTTGTAATGAATGTTTTCAGAATGTTTTTTGCCCTTTCCTGGACGGTAGGCCCTGCTGCTGCTGCATGGCTGCTGGCGATAATAGACTTTAAGGGCTTGTTCTTGTTTGTTGCGGCATGCTATGGAATAGGAATGTTGGTAATACTGCTTTTCTTGAAGGATATTCCCAAAATAGCTGTAGAAAAGAAGGCTGTCCCTGTGGGCATAACATCTTATGTTCGAAAGCCGCATATATTTGGGAACTTGGCTGCTGCTATGCTATTAGCTGCTGCAACATCGATTCATATGTTGAATGCTCCTCAATTTGTCACCAAGGTGCTTGGTGGAAGCGAGCTTGATGTCGGCTTGATTTTTAGTGTGCCCCCAATTTTTGAAGTACCGATGATGATTGCAGTTGGAATTTTGGCCACAAAGCTTGATAATGGTTTGCTCATAAGAATAGGCTTTGGAATTGCTGCCATTTACTTTACATTATTCTTTTTCGTTGGCGAACCTTGGCAAATATATCCATTGCAAATATTAAGCGCCGCACAAGTTTCGATTACTTCAGGAATTGCCATCTCCTATTTTCAGGATTTCATTCCTCAAGCACAAGGAACAGCAACGACGCTGTATATGAATGCTACGCAGATTGGTAATACGGTCGGCTACATGCTCTTTGGCGTCTTGGCAGAGGCAATGAGCTATGGAAATGTTATTATTATTTATGCGATCTTCGCTATTGTTGCCCTGATTTGTCTAATCCTTTTCGGAAAGGAAAAGCAAAAAGCACAAACAGCATCCTTCCGGACGGAATAATCACCATAATATATAAAAGCCATTTGCTAATAAAGCAAATGGTTTTTTTACTACCTATTAAAAAAATCAACGGCTACTCATAGTAAAAAATTAATTTTATGTATAAAATAAAAGAATCATTTAAAATATCCTCAATCAAGGAGGAGTATAGTTGGACTCTAGAAAAGAAAAAGAGAAAAAACAAGTAAAAAAACAGCATTTGTTGCTTGCAAGCATCCTGCAGCAAATTTTGAATGTTTCCCTGATATTGCTTGCAATAACACTAAGTGTTTTACTTTGTAAAGAAATCATTTATTTTGTTGGACATGCAATGGAGCTTCATCAGACAAGCAGCAATTATGAACTGCTCGAAAGAATTTTGGTGTTCTTTTTGTATTTCGAGTTTATTGCCCTCATTGTGAAGTATTTTCAAGAAAGCTATCACTTTCCGTTAAGATACTTTCTTTATATCGGCATCACAGCAATGGTTCGGCTTATCATTGTTTACCATGATAATCCATTGCACACACTGCTCTACACTTGTGCTATTCTTGTATTAGTCATCAGCTATTATATCATCTCGGCAGCATCTGCAAGGAAACATTAGAAGCTTCAAAAAGGGGAGGGTGCAAATGAATGGTTCACTCCAGTCTATAGAATATGAAGTTGCACTTTTGGTTCGTTTAATTACTGCGAGTAATCCGAAGTTGGGAAGTCTTGATCGGTCCGAATACTTAATATTAAGTGAGTTACAAAAAAAAGGGCCGATTGGAATAAATGAAATTGCCCACCAGCTGCTTTTGAATATCTCCACTGCGAGCAGGCAGGTTAGTAACCTGGAAACAAAAGCCTATATTAAAAGATACCCTGATGCAAATAACGGACGGATTAGTCTGATTGAAATAACAGGGGCAGGACTTGAAGTGCTTGAACGGGTGCAAAAGGCACGCCGAACAGTATATGGGGAAATCTTAAAAGACTGGAAACAAGAAGAAGTTGAACAACTGGATATATTAATCAGCCGTCTTAATGCAGACTTTAAGAAATGGGGGCAAGATTGAAGGAGATTCTTTGTTAGAGTCTCTTTTTTTATGCTGAAAAAATAAGTTGTTTTTTTATTTATATATTGTATAATACAACTTGTTATATACAATATATAAAATAAACTATCTCAAAAAGGAGGAGGGAAAATGAGTCAGCAAGTTAATACATCTGCATCTGAATCTGAAAAAGTGGCAGTACCTCAATATTTGATCATTTCCATTTTGACGATATTCGCCATCGGTTCACAATATTTTTCCAATCTTTCCTATATATTAAACCAAGGTATCATTCAAAATGGTCTTCAGCTTGGTTCAAATAGCTTATTGCTGCCTTCGACACTATCTAATTTAGGGTTTGCATTTGGTGTGCCGTTAGGACCCGTATTAACAAGGAAGTTTGGTTTGCGAAAAAACTATTTGCTGTTCATATTGATTTTTTTGCTTGGTTCCATTATTGCCGTTCTTACAGAAGATTTAGTGTTCCTAATAATCGGGAGGGTTATTCAAGGAATCAGTGCAGGAGTTTTGTTTTTAACAATATTGCCTGCCAGTCTTAAATCGTTCCCGAATAAAATTAGGAACACCTTTTTGCTAATGATTATAACGGGGCTCTTTGGTGCAAGTGCTTTAGGTGCATTGTTTGGAGCCGTATCACTACAGGCTGACGCTTGGCGCTGGCTGTTTGTGCTGAATGTTGCTGCATCTGTTCTCTGTTTATTAGTCGGCTTTTTCGGTTTGCCAAAACAAGAGCACCAAGAAAAACATGTGCCACCAGACAAAACGGGAATTTTATTATGGACAGTTATGGTAGCTGTCCTAGCCATTCCATTATGTAACTTGGTGGAAAAGGGGTTTACATCCATCTATGTTTGGCCATTTTTACTAGCAGCCACCATACTGTTGTGCTTATTCATTATTGTAGACCTGAAGGCAGAATCCCCATTAGTACCTTTTAGGACATTAAAGGCATCCAAGCCTATTTCCGGTACAATCATGGCCGTTGCATCCCATCTCGCCTTAGTTTTCGCCCTTGCTGGTATTAATGGGTTTTTGCGTAATAATCTTGATTTACCATTTTTATACTTATCACATTTCTATTTTTGGTTTTTCATCGGTATTGTCTTAACAGCAGTCTTGAAAACCATACTGTATGATAAATTGGGGGCTGGTACCCTGGGTATCGTGGGTTCAATTGCTGTCATTTATGTAAGCTTTCAATGGAGAACAATTGATTCTGCAATAACCGTACACGAGCTTTATTTTCAAGTCGCCTGTCTTGGAGCTGGAGTTAGTATGGTATTAGTGGGCGGTGCATTAGGAACTGCTCTTGCAGGAGATATTCATCAAGCATCTATGCGATCTGTTACTCTGCATTCCATTCGTAATTTTATCGGAGCAATTGTTAGCCCGTTCATTGCTTGGTTTTTGACAAAGGAGAATGCAATCAATTATGAAAAAATCCGCTGGAGCATGCAAAGTGACAGTTCAGAATTTAAGTTAGAAATGGCAAATTGGACGCGCCGCTTAATGGCGGAAGGAAAATCCCTTGCTGAAGCAAAATCCCTTGCTGAAGCAAAATCCCTTGCTGAAGCAAAATCCTTGGCATCATATGAACTGATTGTTCATGCTAAGAAATCTGCTATTTTAGGTGCTTACCATAATCTTTTCACTATACTGCTAGTTTTAGGTGTGATTATGCTGGTTGCTTCAATTGGTAAATTTGCCACAGGGAAAGGACGTTCCCTTGTACAAAAACAGCCAAAAGGAGCTTTGACTCATAGAGTAGAAAATAAATAGAGACTTATTAAGATTGGAGAGAAATAGATGAGCAGAGGTAAAATATTATTAATAAATTTCGTCGGACTTGTGGTTGTATTGGGTCTGATTGCTCTAGGAGCATACTTTTACTACCAAAACAAAAATTATGTAAAAACAAACGATGCTGTCGTATCAGCGGATTTCACAGAAATTGTTGCCCCAACATCAGGCGTTCTAACGAGCTGGAGCGGAGAAGCTGGAAAAGGTATAAAAGATAAACAATCGGTGGGGAAAGTAAGTAGCGGTAAATCTGCCATTGAAGTGAAAAGCATTGGAGCAGGAACAATTATTAAAAATGAAGCAAAAGCAAATGAGTTAGTTCAGGCAGGTCAGGTTCTCGCTCAAACAGCAGACATGGATCATATGTATGTCCTGGCAAATATAAAGGAAACCGAACTAAAAGACATTGAAATTGGCGATAACGTTGATATAACGGTGGATGGTGATTCAGATGTAACATTTGATGGAAAAATAGAAGATATCAGCTATGCGACTAACTCAGTCTTTTCTGCGTTGCCTTCGCAAAATGCAACAGGAAATTATACAAAAGTGACACAAAAAGTCCAAGTGAAAATTTCCATTCAAAACCCAACAAAAAAGGTGCTTCTTGGCATGAATGCAGAAGTGGAAATATCCATTTAAGAAAAAGGACGAACCCTATGAAATTTCTTAGGGTTTGTCTTTTTCATTTTCTTAATATAGTAAAATTAACTTGAGGTTGTATGTAAAAGATTGGTATTATAGTAGAAGATTATAGAAAGAGAGAAAATCTTCGTATGAGTATGCGTCTTAGAGATTGGGACCGGAATTTAAAGATTCGCCTTGCAGGGGAATCTGTTGTTAATATTACATTTTGGATGTTTTTCCCCTTTTTAGCCATATATTTTACCGATGCCTTCGGTAAGTCAACAGCTGGATTGCTGTTAATACTTTCTCAAGTTGTTTCCTGTGCAGCTAATTTGCTAGGAGGCTATTATGCAGATAAATTTGGCAGGAAAAGGATGATGGTGCTGTCAGCGTTTGCCCAAGGAGCAGCCTTTACCGTCTTTGCGTTTTCAAGCTCACCTTGGCTGGATTCGCCATTACTCGGTTTTGTCTGCTTTACTGTTGTCAGCATGTTTGGTGCGGTATATTGGCCGGCAAGCCAAGCAATGATTGCGGATGTAGTGGGGGAGAAGGATCGCAGTGATGTATTTGCTATTTTCTATACGTCTACTAATATTGCTGTAGTAATTGGCCCGATTATTGGCGGCATCTTTTTTGCTGATTATCGATTTGCTTTGCTGCTGATGGCCGGGGTACTTAATCTTCTTCTCGGCATTGTTCTTCATTATATGATTACAGAAACTGCTCCTGATTTTAAATTGGAGGAGAGTGGGCAAGAAGAAAATTGGTTTTCTGTGCTCGGCAATCAGCTCAAAGATTATAAGGTGATAATGAAGGACCGGATTTTTCTACTGTTCATCATTGCAGGGGTGCTTGTTGGACAAACCTTCATGCAATTGGATCTACTATTTCCAGTATATATAAGTGAAGTAGTGACAGACCAGCCTTTGCTTAAATTCGGTGATTGGTCTTATGTGGTTGAAAGCACACAGGCATTCGGTCTTGTGCTCGCTGAGAATGGCTTGCTTGTTGCTATCTTTACAATTACAGTTACAAGATGGATGAGCAAATACAAAGAACGAAATGTTTTCATCATATCTTCGATCATTTATGCAGTTTCTGTTCTATTGTTTAGCCAAACATCATGGATATGGGGGCTCCTGTTAGCCATGTTGGTGTTTACGCTGGCTGAGTTGATGACAGCGGGA
>Ga0209463_1001263_pt1 | contig 15867 bp, 18 predicted proteins | sample AgamicMgSfrz_FD_187169 | JGI IMG/M metagenome (GOLD analysis project Ga0209463, IMG submission 187169) | Agave microbial communities from Guanajuato, Mexico - Mg.Sf.rz (SPAdes) (version 2) | ecosystem: Host-associated > Plants > Phyllosphere > Phylloplane/Leaf | place: Guanajuato, Mexico... | reverse complement strand
AACGCTTTCCAATATTATCGCAGGCATCGTTCCAGAAACGAGCGGCTCTGTTGAAATAGATGGACAGGCGTCCTTAATTGCTGTAGCAGCAGGGCTTAACAATCAGCTGACAGGCCGGGAAAACATCGAGCTGAAATGCCTGATGCTCGGCTTCAGCAAGGAAAAGATTAAGGCGCTTGAGCCAGATATCATTGATTTTGCTGAACTTGGCAAGTTCATTGATCAGCCTGTTAAGTCCTACAGCAGCGGGATGCGCTCCCGCCTTGGGTTCGCGATTTCTGTTCATACAGATCCAGATGTGCTTATTATTGACGAAGCTTTGTCTGTAGGAGATAAGGCATTCGGTGAGAAGTGTTTGGAGAAGATGCAGGAATTTAAGGAACGTGGCAAAACAATGTTCTTTGTCAGCCACTCTATCGGCCAAATGAAGAAATTCTGTGAAAAAGCGATTTGGCTTGAATTTGGCAAGGTAAAGATGGAAGGCAGCATTAAGGAAGTAATCCCTGCTTACGAAAAATTTATGGATGACTATAAAAAAATGTCCAATAAAGAGAAGAAGCAGTACAGGGAAGATGCCTTTAAAGAACGAAGTGAAGAGAAAGAAGCAGTACACAGCTAATATAAATGCAGCATTCTAACAAGGTTTTGTTATTTGGACAGCCTCGTTTGGATGCTGTTTTTTTTTGGTTTGTAAAGCCAAGGAATGATTGGCAGCAGAGAAAAGCGGGGAATTATCATTAAGAAGGAGATTTTATGTCCATATTATAAGTAAACAGTGCAACTTTTTCTTGTGATACTACGTCTTATATTATATATTTATAAAGGGTTTTAACTAAATGTAATTTAAATGTAAACTATCATGAAGATTTAAACAAGATTTATTAAGATGAAATATGCTATAATCATTTTTGAAAATATAAGCTTAAGAAGAAAGCGCAGATGCCTTAAAACGTAAAGGGGCATTAGGGAGGATCTTATGATTTATATAATGCTTATTACATGTTTTTTTGGATCCATATTACTTACTCCTTTAGTGAAAAAACTGGCATTTAAATTAGGAGCAGTTGATAAACCAGAACAACGTAAAGTGCATCAGAAAATAATGCCCCGAATGGGTGGTTTAGCCATATATATCAGCTTCATTATCGGAGCTTTAATCATTAATCCAAATAAGGATTACCATTTCCCGATTCTAATCGGAAGCACGATTATTATAATCACAGGCATTTTAGATGATATTTATAATCTGTCTGCCAAGATTAAATTCCTGACGCAGACATTGGCAGCAGTTGTTGTTGTTGTGTGGGGCGGCGTACAGGTCGAATTCATCAACCTGCCGTTCGGCGGCCAAATTGAATTTGGTTTTCTCGATATACCGATTACCATCCTTTGGATCGTCGGGATAACGAATGCGATTAATTTAATTGATGGTCTAGATGGACTAGCTGCAGGGGTTTCCTCCATCGCCTTGTTCACGATTACAGGAATGGCGATGATTATGGGTAACGGCTATGTTATTGCGATTTCATCGATTGTTCTTGCGAGTACATTAGGATTTTTGTTCTTCAATTTTTATCCGGCGAAAATCTTTATGGGTGATACAGGTGCCTTGTTCCTTGGCTATATAATCGCTGTTATGTCCTTGCTGGGCTTTAAGAACGTTACATTGATCTCTTTCGTCATCCCAGTGATCATTTTGGGTGTACCGATTTCTGATACGTTTTTTGCAATAATACGCAGGCTTATTAATAAACAGCCTTTATCAGCACCGGATAAATCCCATCTTCATCACTGCCTGCTTAATATCGGTTTCACACATAGGCAAACGGTCATTGTAATTTATGCAATGGCAACATTCTTTGGATTAGTTGCTGTTATCTTCTCACAGGCGAAGGTGTGGGGAGCGATACTACTTATTGCGACAGTACTGCTGATTATTGAATTATTTGTCGAAAAGATAGGCCTTGTCGGCAAGAACTATAAGCCTATCCTTAAATTTATTAACGATATACGATATGCGGCAGATAAAGAGCGGTAGAACGCATAAAAAAGCTTACCATTACGGTAAGCTTTTTTTTTGATTTGTCATCACAAATCATCATCTGTAATGCTCTCCAGCACCGGAACTTCATCTTCTTCATCATCCATTAGGAATGAATCATGTTCTGAAAACAGCGGCCTTTCAAGCGCATAATTAATTAATGACCAAACCGATTTAATCATAGATGTTTCCCTCGTTCTTGGAAGTTTTGTGGCATCAATAGTATTTACAAAAACTAGCCGTTTTATAGGGGGAACAGAAAAAAAGACGATGGGATGCTTGTCCCATCGTCTTTTTATTTAACATTAATTTATTGTTTGTTGTTATCAGTTGTTTGTGGATTCAGAATATGTCGAATCTGTAGTACTTGTACCTGTACTGTCTGTCGTTCCAGTACTGCTGTCTGTAGTGCTTCCTGAAGAAGTATCTGAAGTGCCAGTAGTATCAGTAGTATCTGTTGTTGTGTCACTGCTATTAATAGCATCTTTAATGCCTAAATGTTCCTGCAGGATTGCTTTTGTTTCTTCTAATGCTGTTGGGTCTAGCTGGTATACATACGAACCGTCTACATTGCCATCAGAACCTGTTAAAGTCAAACTTTCCACTTGCAGGCCATTTTCAGCAGTTGCATAGGCCAGAAGGGACTGAATGTTGCTGAAGGACAGGTCTGTTGTCATATTATCTCCGACAGCCTCCATTAACTTAGAGTATTTCGTAATAGCTTGGGCGGAAACAGCTTTATCCATAATTGCTTTCATAATCAATTGCTGGCGTTTTCCGCGTTCAATGTCATTGTCAATCTTTCGTGTTCTTGCAAGTGCCAATGCTTCTTCACCATTAAGAGTCTGTAAACCTTTTTCTAAATGAATGGCATTATCGCCTTTTTGGTCCTTCGAGTTTTGTTCTGTAAATGTAACAGGAACATCCACTTCAATACCGCCAAGTGCCTCAACAACATCCATGAAAGCATCAAAGTTCATCTTTGCATAATAATCTACAGGTACATCCAACAAGTTCTCTACCGTTTCAATGGTCGAACTAACGCCCCCAAAATAATGGGCATGCGTGATTTTGTCGTTGTAGCCCCGCTCAGGGATGTAAACATAGGAATCACGGGGAATGCTCAAAAGTTTGACTGATTTTTCCTTTTCGTTCAATGTTGCAAGCATAAGTGCATCTGAACGAGATCTCGTCGTTCCAGATGATGACGAACGTTTTTCACTGTCATCCACACCGATAAACAGAATGGATATATCATCTATATCAGGATCTACTGCGGCATCACGAAGAGAAGATTCTCTATCAATAGGCTGATAAGAGTCTTCTACTACTGATTTAGCCTTTGTGTAAAGGAACGCGCCATAGCCGATCCCGCTGGCTGCAATCACCAGTAATGGTACTAGAATGAAGGTGAGGAGTTTCTTTCTCTTTCGCTTCTTTTTATTATTATTTATATAAGATTCTCTATTTGATGCCATTGGTTTCTCCTTTTAAGTGTTGATTTTAGAAACTATTCATAGCCATTATTCTTATCTTACTATCTCAACCCATATTAATAACTAGTGTTTTATTTCTTGTTAAGGAATAATTTATTAAGAATAGGGAAATTATTCATATAAGGGTTTCCAAGTATACAGCTTCTTTTTCTTTTAGTATGCCCTGGCCATTCGTTAATTCTGTCATCCAATCCTTGTAGGTTTCAATATTTTCAATTTCTACATACACATCAATCTCTACTGATTCCAGATAGTGGATTTCCTTCAATTGATACGGGGATGATCTTAATTCATTCTCTAATTTTCCGAGGAATGTATAGTCGATAGTAACACCTATTACTGTCATTAATTTTCTCTCTACGATACCAGTCGCAGTGATGCCTTCAGAAGCAGATTTTCCATATGCACGGATAAGACCGCCGGCACCAAGTTTAATTCCCCCAAAGTAGCGGGTTACGACAACCGCTGTATCTTTCAGCTTCCTTTTTTTCAGCACTTCCAATATTGGCACACCGGCTGTACCGCTCGGCTCTCCGTCGTCATTTGCCTTTTGTATTTGGTCATTTTCACCAATTAAATAGGCGGAACAGTTATGGGTTGCATCTTTATGCTTTTTTTTAATATCTATAATAAACGCTTGTGCTTCTTCTTCACTAGTAGCCCTAAAGACATGTGCGATGAAGCGCGATTTCTGTATGATGATCTCATGTTCTCCATAGCCTTTTACAGTATGGTAGCAAGGAAGCATTCAAATCGCTCCTTTCTAATTTGAAAAATCTCATAAAATGTTTGTTATAACGAACGAATAAGAATATAATATTTTATAGCCTTATTTCATTATAATTCGACATTCTTCATTCTTCAATTGTTGATGTGTTTGTAACAGAATTTTAATATTAGTTCCATATCTCCATGTTATAATAAGAAAAACTCCATGCCCAAAAAGTCCCTTGAAAAAATGGTCATATTAACGTGTTGTAGAATAAACACTGAACTGCCATGGCATGCTTCATATAGGGCATTTGGCAGACTAGGGCAAAGGGCATTTGTTTATGATAAAAAAAAATCCTTAAAATTTTCTTAAATAGGTAATTAGTATCGATCTTATTGGGTATTATATATGTCAAAATAACGATTTTATAATATTTGCCCATGAAATTATACATATTTTCCAGTTTCACGCTAAAATAAGATTGGATACAGGAAGGGTTTTCAGCCTTTTTGGAGGAATTATATAATATGATAATAAGGAAATTTGATACAAAAACACTAGACTTCATACTCGAAAAAATGGTTGAAACTGTCAGTTCAAGTAAGGATGAAATTTTTCGCATTGGAGAACAGTGTCGAAAGGATTACGAGAAGCTGACGGAAGAGCTGAAGGAGATAAGAAATCTAGTTCTGCAAACAATTGAAGAAGGAGATAAGCTTGAGGCGCAGTCCCGCTTTGCAAGGAAACGCTTATCAGAAGTAAGTAAGCATTTCAATGAATACTCTGAACTTGAAGTGCGTGAGGCGTACGAAAAGGCGCACAGCCTTCAAATGGACCTCAGTATGAACAGGCACCTTGAAAAACAGTATCGTGAAAAGCGTGACGATATTGAGAGAAGACTCATTGGTCTTGATGAGACAATTGAAAGGGCTGATCATCTTGTTACCCAAATTACGGTTGTAATGAAATATTTAATCAGTGATTTGAAGCAGGTTGGGGAAGTATTAGAGGATGCAAAACAAAAGCAGGACTTTGGCCTAAAAATAATCGGAGCCCAAGAAGAGGAGCGAAAGCGGCTCTCAAGGGAAATTCATGACGGTCCAGCTCAAATGATGGCAAATGTCATGATGCGTTCTGATTTAATAGAAAGAATATATAAGGAGCATGGCGCACAGGAAGCGTTTGAAGAGATTAAAAATCTTAAGCTTATGGTCCGCAGTGCTCTCTATGAAGTGAGACGGATCATCTACGACCTTCGCCCGATGGCGCTAGATGATTTAGGTCTTGTTCCAACATTGAAAAAATATTTAAAGACAACAGAAGAGTATTATCAGACAGCTAGCATCAGCTTTTCAACAATAGGCAAGGAAATAAGGCTGCCGGGAAATTATGAGGTAGCACTGTTCCGGCTTATCCAGGAATCTGTTCAGAATGCCTTGAAGCATGCTGAAGCAAAGTCAATCCTTGTAAAAATAGAAATGAGACGCGATCAAGTTATCGTAATCATTAAGGATGACGGTAAAGGATTTGACAAGACAGTTAAAAAGCAAGAATCTTTTGGTTTAATCGGGATGAGAGAGAGAGTAGAGCTGCTTGAAGGGGAATTATCAATTGACTCTAAAATTGGATCAGGAACACTCGTCATGATTAATGTTCCAGTAAAACCTAATTAAATTGATATTGTGAGAATAGGGGAGGCGAAACAATTGGCTACAACGAAAATAGTTATTATAGATGATCATCAATTGTTCAGGGAAGGTGTAAAACGAATCTTGGATTTCGAATCAAGCTTTGAGGTTGTCGCAGAAGGCGATGACGGTTCGCAAGCTATCCATCTTGTTGAAGAATATCAGCCAGATGTAACAATCATGGATATTAACATGCCGACAACAAATGGTGTGGAAGCGACTAGACAGCTTTTGGAGAAGTTTCCAGAAACAAAAGTCATTATCTTGTCCATTCATGATGATGAAAACTATGTGACACATGCACTTAAAACTGGAGCAAGTGGTTATCTATTAAAAGAGATGGATGCAGACGCGCTTGTTGAGGCTGTTAAAGTAGTGGCGGACGGCGGATCATATCTGCATCCGAAAGTTACTCATAACCTCGTAAATGAATACCGAAGATTGGCAATGGAAGAGTCAGGCGGCGGAGATCATTATGTACAAACTGTAGAGATAAGAAGGCCGCTACATTTGCTTACACGCCGTGAGTGTGAAGTATTGCAGCTTCTTGCAGACGGTAAGAGCAACAGAGGTATTGGTGAAGCATTATTTATCAGTGAAAAAACCGTAAAAAACCATGTCAGCAATATCCTGCAAAAAATGAACGTGAACGACCGGACACAAGCAGTTGTCGTAGCGATCAAAAACGGCTGGGTAGAAGTGCGATAACAGAGAGTTTCCCTCAATTGGGAAGCTCTTTTTTTAAAAAGTGAATGTCGATTCTTGTCCGATGAAGCAGAAAAATTCATATTTTTGTAAAAAAATACGCTGGAATTAGGATAATATCCCTATGTGCAACAGTGATTAGATAGTGCAGAATAATCATAAATACAGGGATAGGAGTGCTTGAAATGAGCGGAGTAAATATTCTTTCAAATGCTGAGCTGCTTAAAGCATATCGCTTGGCAATTTCATTGGATTTGGAAGTCGAATTTATCGCCATACTTTCAGAAGAATTGAATCGCAGAGAGCTGACTGTATAAAGACAGTATCTTTCTTTATATATAAATATTTTCTATAAACTACCTTTTTTGTCTAGAATAATAAAATTAACCTATATATGATGCAAATATTTAATTTTTTAGTTAAAATAAACATCATACTATTGTATAGATAAGGAAGGTATTACACTATAATGAGAACAGCTATTGTAACAGATAGTACTGCTTATATAACAAAAGAAGTAAGAGACAAACATGATATATATATGATTCCATTAACTGTCGTGTTTGGAAACGAGATATACGAAGAAGAGGTAGACTTAGAAGCCGGTCATTTTTATGAAGAAGTAAAAACAAAACCGCTTCCGACTACTTCCCAGCCTCCGATTGGAAAGTTTGCTGAGTTATTCGAGCAGCTTTCAAAAGATTATGATGAAGTAATCAGCATACATCTATCGAGTGGAATTAGTGGAACTTACCAAGGCGCAATAACTGCTGGGAGTATGGTTGATAACATTAATGTCTTTGCATTTGATACGGAAGTCAGCTGTATGGTTCAAGGTTTCTACGCTATTGAAGCTGCAAAGCTTGCCAAAGCTGGCAAAACCGCTTCAGAGATCATACCTGTACTCGAAGAATTGAAAAAGACAAGCCATGCTTATTTTATGGTTGATGATTTAGCGCACTTGCAGCGGGGGGGACGTCTGTCGAGCGCACAAGCATTGATTGGCAGCTTGCTTCAAGTAAAGCCGCTTTTGCATTTCGATAATAAAGTAATTGTTCCTTTTGAAAAAATACGCACAAGAAAAAAAGCGATGAAACGGATTGTTGATCTTCTGGCAGAAGCGACTAACGGTGAAGAATACCAAGCAGTAATCATCCACGCAAACAGGGAAGAGGAAGCAATTGAATGGAAGAACGAGATTGCGGAACAACTTCCTAATATTGAGTTTTCGATCAGCTACTTTGGTGCAGTTATCGGAACTCATCTTGGCGAAGGGTCCATGGGCCTTGGCTGGATGAAGAAGATATAATCAGGTGAGAGAGTCTGTCTGTAAAATATAGACAGGCTTTTTATTTTGCGGGAAGGAATTTACACATTCATAGAGAATAGATGGATAAGCAAATAAAAACCACACACTTTGTCTTATAAGGAGGCTAAACGATGCTTTTTTGCATTTCCCCACAAAACGAGCTCATTCCTGTCCTCGCTGCTCGGCCTGATTTACACCGTATCACAGACCTTCCCCTTCATCCTAACATCCCATTAGATACTCATTTCCCCTACAGTAAAAAGCTCCAAACATCCTTAGAAGGTAAGAAATTACTTTTCGAGGAAATTAACGTTCCGTTAGAAGAAATTCAAGCTCACTATTTAAAAGGATATTGTGACTATCACCCAGGCATTATGAAGAATAACAGTAAATCCATTTGCCTGCGCTGCGGAAATAAGCGGCCTGATTTTTTCGCTTCTTTCAGCTGTGCAAGGTGCAAACGAGCATGCACTTATTGCCGCAACTGTATCATGATGGGCAGAATATCTGAATGTACACCGCTGGTTAGTTGGACAGGTCCACCAACTGTTATAACTCCGTGTCCATTGGAATGGCAAGGGACCCTTTCACCAGGTCAACAATATGCTTCCAGCAAAATCGTAGAGGCAGTCGAACAAAATTGTGAAATGCTTGTATGGGCTGTTTGTGGGGCAGGAAAAACGGAAATTTTGTTTAAAGGAATAGAAAAAGCGCTCGAACTGCATAAAAGAGTCTGTATTGCCACGCCGCGCACGGATGTAGTTCTTGAACTGGCTCCGAGGCTGCAGCAGGCCTTTCCAGCAGTTAACGTAATTCCTTTGTATGGAGACAGTGGCAACAAGCTCAAATACAGTCCACTGTTTATAAGTACAACTCATCAATTATTCCGTTTTGAGCAAGCGTTCGATGTCATTATTCTAGATGAGATGGACGCATTTCCATATTCAGCAGATGAAACACTGCAGCATGCAGTAAGTAAAGCGAGAAAGCAAAATTCTGCAATGGTGTACTTAACAGCCACCCCTAGTAAAAGCTGGCAGAAAAAATGTCAAAACAACAAGATAGCCTACGTGAAAATACCGGCACGTTATCACAGATATCCCTTGCCAGTTCCGCGTTTTGTCTGGTGCGGTAATTGGGAGAAGCTGCTCAATCGTGGCAAGCTTCCGGAAAGACTGCTTGTCTGGCTAAAGGAAAGGCTAAGTAAAGACAAGCAGATTCTATTGTTTTTGCCGAAGATTGCTCATTTAGAAAAGTCGAAATCTATTTTGAAAAAGCTGGAAAGCAGTGTTGAAACGGTACATGCAGCTGATCCGCACAGAGTAGAAAAGGTGCAAAAAATGAGAAATAAGCAAATAAAGCTTTTAATCACCACTACTATTTTGGAAAGAGGCGTTACCTTTCCTAATATTGATGTAGCTGTTTTAGGAGCGGAAAATGACGTGTTTACTGACAGTGCTCTTATCCAAATTGCTGGCAGGGCAGGCAGAAGTGATAAAAATCCTTACGGAGATGTTGCTTTCTTTCATCATGGGAAAACATGGAGTATCGTTGAAGCTGGAAAACAAATTGAGAACAGTAATAAGGAAGCAGCACAAAAAGGCATGCTCCTGCCTGAAGCGGGAGAATAGCGATGCATTGCACATTTTGTTTAACTTCTTTAAGGCAAGTTTTAAACTGGACAAATTTGTTAACGAAGCAGAAAAGTCATTTGTTATGTGAAGAGTGTTTAAGCAAATTAGAGTTTATTAAAGGAGAACGGTGTTCCATTTGCAGCCGGTCTTTTGCTAACATTGACTCCCAATACAAAAGAGGCAGCCTGTGTCTTGATTGTTATAAATGGGAACAAGACCCTATTTGGAAAGGAGTATTGGATGGCAATACATCCATTTTTGTGTATAATGACTTTTTAAAAGAAATCATGGCGCTTTTTAAATATAGGGGAGACCATCAAGTAGCAGGAGCGTTAGCAGATTTTTTTCCGGAAACACTAGCAAAAGAAAGAGTGATTGCTCCTATTCCACTAAGTGATGAGAGGCTGTATGAGAGGGGCTTCAATCAGGCAGAGGCAATTCTTGATTATACGCATTTAGGCTACAAACAGTTACTATCTAGAGTCCATGGTGAGAAGCAGTCGAAAATCAGCAGGCAGGAAAGACTGGAAAATACTTCTGTGTTTTCTGCGGCAAATATCGAGGGGTGCAAGGCTCAACATGTGCTGCTAATTGACGATATATATACTACAGGTGCAACGGTAAGGCAGGCCGCTAAAGTTCTGAAAAACGCAGGAGCCATTACTGTTGTTTCATTCACTGTTGCGAGATAACAATTACTATGGGAGGAAAAGAGAAAATGGCTGATTTAGCTAATTGCCCTAAATGCGGGGACATTTATGTTGTGAATAATCTTAGGGATATATGCCCTAAATGCTATAAACAAGAAGAAGCGGATTACGAAAAAGTGTATCAATTTATTCGCAAGAAGCAAAACAGAACTGCACCAATGGAGCAAGTTGTGGCAAATACAGGAGTCGAGAAATCGTTAATATATAAATGGATAAAAAAAGGACGCATCAAGCTGTCTCAATTTCCTAACTTAGGTTACCCATGTGCAAAATGCGGCACACAAATCAGAGAAGGAAAGTTATGTACAAGCTGTATATCCAACCTGCAAGGAGATATAAAAACAATGGAGGCAGAAGAGGAACGAAAGAAACAAGCAAAATCAGCTACTTACTTTACTGGCAAATAAAAGTTAAACCTGGCTCTTGGGCTGTACGTGACAGCCCAGATGCATACTTCGTTACCTTCTTTGTAGATATCTCCTAGAACAATCCTCACGACTTATTCATCCATATAGGAAAATACTCTTGGTGTTTCTGTTTTAAATTAGTCTTTTTGGCGCATTTTAAGAAAAAGCGAAGGAAATGTTTAAATAAAACGCTAATCATCCGATACTAGAAGTAGAGCTTTTCTGTACGGTAAAAAAAGAAAGCGAGGAATAAACATGAAAATTAATAATTATGGAACACAAGGAATTAATCCATACAAAAAACAAGTGAGTAAAATAGATCAAGTTAAAACAGACGCAGTTAAGGGGACAGATAAAATTGAAATCTCCTCTGCTGCCAAAGAGCTTCAGCAAGTGACGCAAGTGTCACAAGCTAGAACAGAAAAAATCGATGCATTGAAAAAACAAATTCAAAATGGCACATATGAAGTTCGTGCAGAGGATATTGCAAACAGCATTGTAAATTTCTATACGAAGAATAATCAAGCTAACTAAAACGAGGAGGGTCTCTAATGTCTGCATCCTTATTGATTGAAGTGCTGGAAAAGCTCGTTAACTCTCATGCAAGCCTGTATGAGGTGGCGAAAAACAAAACAGAGATCATAAAGAAGGGGGATATAGAGTCCCTTCAGCAAGTGATGAAAGATGAGCAAGCGCATATCATGAGCATTCAAAAGCTGGATACGGCACGAGTAGAAATCTGCCGAAAAATTGTTAAGACCGTTAATAATCCTACTATATCTGACTGTTTAGCACTGATGGAACCAGATGTTGCTGAGCAAGTGGGAGAGGCAGCGGAAAAACTGCGAGGCATCATCGGAGAATTGAAAGATGCGAATACGTTGAATCAGCAGATGTTAAGACAATCGATGCAATTTGTGAATGTATCATTAAGCTTGTTAAAACCAACAAAACAAAGCCTTAACTATGGAAAGCCGGTTAATGGGAATTCTGTTCAGACAGGCAACATTGGAAAAACATCAAGCAGCCTACTAAATATGAAGGCATAATGGAGGATAATCATGGGATCAACCTTTATGGGACTTGAAACAGCCAGAAGAGGGCTAGTTGCACAGCAAAGTGCCCTTTATACAACAGGGAACAATATTTCAAATGCAAATACACTAGGCTACACTCGACAAAGAGTTGACTTAGAACAATCGCAAAGCTTTCCTGGAGTGGGACAGAATGCTCCAAGAATTGCAGGCCAATTAGGTACAGGTGTTGTTGCAGGATCTGTCAGCAGAATCAGAGACAGCTTCCTTGATACACAATACCGCTCAGAATCAAGCAAGCTGGGGTATTGGGAAAACCGTACTACAGCATTGAGCAATCTGGAGACAATCATGAATGAACCTTCTGAATCCGGGCTGTCAGCTTCTATGGATTCCTTTTGGGAGTCACTGCAGGATTTGGCGACAGATCCACAAAATTCAGGGGCACGTGCTGTTGTACGCCAGCGTGGTATTGCCGTATCTGAAACATTTAATTACTTGTATAAAACAGTAGCAGCTGAAAAAGGCGATGCGAAAAATGAACTTGGTGTTGCGGAAAAAGCGGTCAACACAATTCTTTCCCAGTTAGACCAAATTAATAAACAAATCGGCAGTGTAGAGCCAAACGGTTATTTGCCGAACGACTTATATGACAAGAGAGACAGCTTGCTGGATGAGCTATCTTCTTATGCAAACATTAAAGTATCTTATGAAGCTTCTGGAGGAAATGCACTAGCGCAAGCTGAAGGAAAAGCTGTTGTTACGCTAGTTGACGACAAAGGCAATTCATTAGGAACGCTAGTTGATAAGAATGGATATAGCTCCATTAAAGTAAACAGCAATGCCGATGACAGTGCTGTAACAAGCATAACAATTGGAGATACAGAGATTGATATAAATGATTTTGAATCTACTGGAAAACTAAAGAGTATTGTAGAAGCATATGGCTATGAAGATGCAGATGGCAATCTTAAAGGTATATATAATGATATGTTGACTGAGTTAGATAATCTTGCCTATACATTTGCAACTAAATTCAATGAGGTTCATCAAGAAGGGATGAGCCCGAACGAAATTGAAGCAGGTGAAAACCAATCGATCTCTTTCTTTGCTGATTCTGAAAGTGCGGATGGATCGATCACAGACCGAAGCGGCTTTGCGAGCAGAATCTCCATTTCTTCCAGCATTGAAAGCAGCTTGGATAATATTGCGAATGCTTCACCTGGAACAGATCCTACAAAAGCAACGCTAGGTGATGCAACATATGTAAGTAAATTGGCTGACATTATTAACCAAAAGTATGATTATGGAAATAGTTCAGAGATGTCGAATTTCCGTAACTATTATGAAGGTGTTATCGGAAGTATGGCTGTTAGTGCACAGGAAGCAGAGAAGATGACTTCTAATGCAACAACGTTGCAGCAGACTGTTGAAAACAAACGCATGAGTACAAGCGCTGTATCTCTGGATGAAGAGATGACTAATATGATTCAGTTCCAGCAAGCTTACAATGCGGCTGCAAGAATGATTTCATTATCAGATGAACTTTTAGATACGATAATAAACGGCATGGGTGTCGGAGGGAGATAGGTGATTAAGCAATGCGCGTAACACAATCAATGCTTTCAGCAAACAGCTTGCGTAATATCAGCAACAGTTATAATAAGCTGAACCAATTATCGAACCAAGTATCAACAGGGAAAAAAATTACAAAACCGTCAGATGATCCAGTTGTAGCGATGAAGGGTATGTATTACCGCTCCAGCCTGTCAGAGGTGGAGCAGTATAAACGTAACCTGTCAGAGCTGTACCTGTGGATGGATAACTCAGAAGCATCAATGAACCAAGCTAGCTCAGGGCTAGACCGGGTAAGAGAATTGCTTGTTCAAGGGAAAACAGGTACGAACGGCGCTGATGAAAGAAATGCTATCGCTGAAGAAATCAACCAGATTAAAGAAGATTTGGTAAATGTAGCGAATACAAAGGTAAACGGGAAATACCTTTTCCATGGTACAGATATTTCTAATCCACCAGTTACTGCAGGAAATCCTCCGCAAGTATCTGCGAACATAGCAGACGGATCAATTGACAGCTATACGGTGGAAGTTTCAAGCGGCGTTTCTATGAAAGCAAACGTGAACCCAGAAACATTCAATCAAGAAATGTTTGATGTTGTACAGGAAATCCAGGATAAAATGGCAAACAATGATGCTACTGGCTTAGATGAATTGCTGACAAGACTTGATTCTGTCATGAATTCATTATCTAGCGAAAAATCTGAGCTTGGTGCAAGATATAACCGCTTAGAAATGGTTGAATCAAGAATTGATGCACAAGAAGTGCTTGCTAACAAAGTTCTTTCAGATAATGAAGATGTGGATATGGAAGTGGCAATTACAAACTTGTCTGTTCAGGAAAGTGTTCATAATGCTTCATTGAGCGTAGGGGCAAGAATTATTCAAACATCATTGATTGACTTTTTAAGATAATATAACTGACTTGGCTGGAAGCTTCGTTTTTGGGCATTCCTAATCACTAGGCAAATGTCTCATTTCGCCTCAGTATTGTATAAACCTTGAAGCTATTCTGTATGGAATAGCTTTTTTTTATAGAAAGGAGAAACTATCCATGCAAATTCCACAACTGCGGATTGACTCAACACCTGCTAAGCTCGGCCTTACAACAGTCCAGCCGCAGGTTCAAATGGAACAAAAGCCTGCTGATTTGTATATTGAGCAGCCAAAGGCAGAGCTGATTATTGATAAAAAAGCTGCCACTTTGACAATTGACCAAACAGAGGCAAGAGCCTATGAAGGTATGAAAACAAGAGAAAGATTCATTGCTGATTATGTCCAAAAAGGCCGCCAAGAATGGCTTAAAGGAATTGCAAGACGTATAAAAGATGGCCAGCAGCTTGGAGCAATTGAAAATAAAGGAAATCCGATTCCGCAAATTGCAAAAAGAAACAGTGAAGGGCCGCCTAAGCAGTTTGGTCTTGGCTGGATTCCGCCTGCAAATAGTGTCAAAATTCAATATGATCCTGGCTATGTGAAAACATCCTTTGAAACACATAAACCGATTATTGACGTTAATCAAAACAAGCCAATGATAGACTATACTCCTGGAAAAGTTATTACAGAATTAGTTCAATATCCAAGTTTAGAAATTCATTTTGAAAATTTAAAGTCCAATGGGGTAAACTATCAACAATCAAAATAAAAGGACTGATGTAATTGAAAATCAATACAAGATTTCATGGAGAAAAAGAAATAACCGATAAGGAAATCATTCATTTTCCTAAAGGAATTCCTGCATTTGAAGAGGAACAACAATTTGTCATCTTGCCGATAGACGATCAAGAGCATATTTTTATCCTTCAGTCTGTCACCAACGAAAATCTTGGTTTTGTTATTGCGAACCCTTTTGTATTTTTCAAGGAGTACGAGTTTGAATTGGCAGAGTCAACGACAAGCTTTTTAGAGTTAGAGTCAGAAAGAGATGTCCTTCTCTTTTCAATTCTGACAGTCCAAGACCCTTTTACCAGTACAACTGCGAATTTGCAGGCACCGATCATTCTTAATTTGAAAAATAATAAAGCCCAGCAAGTGATTCTTAATCTGCCGGAGTATAACACAAAGCACAGTATTTTTTCACAACAACAATCAGAAGCGGTAAAGGGGTGAGGAGATGCTCGTACTATCCAGAAAAGTAGGCGAAGTAATCAAAATAGGCAATGACATCGAATTGACAGTCGTATCTGTCAGCGGAGACCAAGTGAAGATAGGCATCAATGCACCTAAACAAGTAGAAATACACCGCAAAGAAGTATTTGACCAAATCTATAACGAAAATAAAGCAGCATCTGTTGACATCAGCAGTGTGTTAAATGTCTTCAAAAAAAATCCATAAAAATCGTTAAACAAAAAATTCTCGTGCCGATATATAAAATAGATTAGGGAAGGGCGGCCGACCTTCCCTGATCCTAAAAAAGAAGGTTCACAAGGATGTGGACAGAAATTTCAAGGAGGAGAAACTTACAATGAGAATCAATCATAATATCGCTGCATTAAACACATACCGTCAGTTGAGCTCTGCTACAAATGCTCAATCTAAATCAATGGAGAAATTGTC
>Ga0209463_1001260_pt1 | contig 15876 bp, 15 predicted proteins | sample AgamicMgSfrz_FD_187169 | JGI IMG/M metagenome (GOLD analysis project Ga0209463, IMG submission 187169) | Agave microbial communities from Guanajuato, Mexico - Mg.Sf.rz (SPAdes) (version 2) | ecosystem: Host-associated > Plants > Phyllosphere > Phylloplane/Leaf | place: Guanajuato, Mexico... | reverse complement strand
CTTTAAAAGCAAGCTTTTAAAGTCCGCTCGACTTGCATGTATTAGGCACGCCGCCAGCGTTCGTCCTGAGCCAGGATCAAACTCTCCAATAAAGAGTTGATTAGCTCATTGCTAAACTCTAGCTTTTTGTTACTTGTTTTCGTTTTATAACATTCATTATAAAACGATTATTGTTGACGTTTGTTTGTTCAGTTTTCAAAGAGTAATTTAGTTAGCCACTTCAAGAAGCGACTTTCCTAATATAACATCTATCAACATTCAATGTCAATATTTTTTAAAAAAATCTTTTCCGTCGTTTACTTCAACGTTTTGTGTTGTTTCAGCGACGGATATTAATATAACATTATTCCTAAATAACCGTCAATACTTTTTTAAAAAAAATCTCAAATTAATTAAAAAGAAGGGTTATCATTTTATAAGAAGAATTTTTTTCTTTATATAACATACACTTAACTAATATTTGGTGTTTACAATGAATCAATAAAGGATAATATACTTTAGATTTTGTATTACTTCAAAGGAATTCTTCCATCCATTAAAGTTTAATACTTGTTTGAATCGTTTAATTTCCTGTTTCATTAAATTATATCAACAGTAATTAATCATTAATGACATACCATTACATAATAATTAAAACACAGGAGATGGAACACAATTGGATATTAATATAGATTTTTTATTAAAAATAGGCATTTCCGCTGGGTTAGGATTAATAATTGGATTAGAAAGAGAAATCAAACGAAAACCTGTTGGCCTAAAAACTAGTTTGGTAATAAGTATAGTAAGTTGTTTATTAACAATAATCTCTATTGAAGCTGCGTATAAATTTCCTGGTAGCGAACAAGTAAATATTCAAATGGATCCTCTAAGACTTCCAGCTCAAATAGTTTCTGGAATCGGTTTTTTAGGAGCAGGTGTTATTCTTAGAAGAGGAAACGATAGTATTTCAGGCTTAACTACCGCAGCGTTAATTTGGGGAGCGGGCGGAATTGGAATTGCAGTTGGAGCTGGATATTATATAGAAGCTCTCATTGGTGTTACCCTTTTACTAATCAGCGTTAAATTTGTACCAATTTTCATGAGTATGATCGGCCCTCGTCAACTGAGAGAAAAAGAAATTAGAGTGAAATTAAAAGCTGATCAAAAAGAAAACGTATCTACTATTATTAAAGCTATTCGAAATCTAAAAACAGGAATAAAACATATACGAATTAAAGACTTGGAAACTGGAGAACATTCTATTTTACTTATAGTAATAGTTGATCAAAAAAGAGAAGTGACGGATGTTTATAGAGAAATTTCCGAAATACATGGAGTAAAAGAAATTGAAATAGAGAGCTTGAATTAATTTGAAGTAGGTTAAATTGATAGAAGGAAGAGAGTAAATTACTTTATAGATACCGCTCTTCTTTCTTTTCATTTTCATTCTCAAAATTGTTCATAACGAAATATTCTTTATTAACTGAAAGACTCTACATTTTTTTCTCTCAATGACTTGAAGTTTCTGTTTATTTTTGTATAATATAGCTTAGATATTATAAGGGGGCTTAGCTCAGCTGGGAGAGCGCTTGCATGGCATGCAAGAGGTCGTCGGTTCGATCCCGATAGTCTCCACCACTTTTTTATCTAAACTTCCGACTATTATAGTCGTTTTTTTATATCCCCTTTATAAAAACTTCCATCTATATCAATTAATCTTCACTTCTTCATTTTTTTGCTAATCTGCATTCATATCATTGTAGTTACCACTTCTTCTTTTTCCCTATTTTTACAAATATATTTCCTAGCAATAAATTTTCATAAAAATTTATTATATTTTACTGGATTATATAGATTATTTTACGCACATTATGTATAATCAGCCTTATTGAAATTTTTTAGGTAGTATTAAAGGAGGTTATTCATTTTGGGAAAAGCATTAATTATCGGTGCTGGCGGAGTAGCAAGTGTTGTTGCACATAAATGCTGTCAAGTACCGGATGTATTCGAGGAAATTTGTATCGCAAGCAGAACACTTTCAAAGTGTGAAGCAATTAAAGATAAAATTGACGGTGGCAAGACGAAAGTTTCAGTTGCTCAAGTCGATGCTGATAATACAGAAGAAGTAATTGAATTAATCAATAGCTTTAAACCAGAACTAGTAATCAATGTGGCATTACCATACCAAGATTTAACTATTATGGATGCATGTCTTGCTACAGGTGTACATTACTTAGATACAGCAAACTACGAACCACCTGAAACAGCTAAATTTGAATATAAATGGCAATGGGAATATAAACAAAAGTTTGAAGAGGCTGGTTTAACTGCTTTACTTGGAAGCGGTTTTGATCCAGGTGTAACTGGTGTGTTCACTGCATATGCACAAAAACATCATTTTGACGAGATTCATTATATTGATATCGTGGATGCTAATGGAGGGGATCACGGTTATCCGTTCGCAACAAACTTTAATCCTGAAATCAATATTCGTGAAATAACTGCAAACGGAAGATATTGGGAAAATGGGCAATGGGTTGAAACCCCACCGCTTTCTGAAAAAAGAGAATATGATTTAGAGCAAATTGGTCCAAAAAACATTTATTTATTATATCATGAAGAGTTAGAATCATTAGCTGTTAATATTAAAGGATTAAAAAGAATCCGTTTTTGGATGACTTTCTCTGATAATTATCTAAACCATTTAAAGGTTCTTGAAAATGTTGGCATGACATCAATTGAACCAATTAATTATGAAGGAAAAGAGATTATCCCACTACAGTTCTTAAAAGAAATCCTTCCAGATCCAGCATCGCTTGGACCTAGAACAAAAGGAAAAACCAATATTGGCTGTATCATCCAAGGGGTAAAAGACGGCAAACCAAAAACTTATTATGTATATAATATTTGTGATCACCAAGAATGTTATCGTGAGGTAGGATCTCAAGCAATCTCTTATACAACTGGTGTACCAGCAATGATTGGCGCAATGCTAATCATGAAAGGACAATGGAAGCGACCAGGCGTTTACAATGTAGAGGAATTTGATCCAGATCCATTCATGGATGCCTTAAATAAATACGGATTACCATGGCAGGAGAACTTCTCTCCGACTCTTATAGATTGAGAGGAATGAAATGAAAAAGATTGACTTTACACAAGCTCCATCACCAAGTTACGTAGTGGACGAGCGTCTTTTAACAAAAAACTTAGAAGTTTTGAAGTCTGTACAAGAACGTACAGGTGCAAAAATTCTCCTTGCGTTAAAAGGTTTTTCCATGCACTCTGTATTTCCTCTAGTAGGTAAATACTTAGCAGGGGTAACATCTAGTTCTCTATTTGAAGCAAGACTTGGGTATGAGAAAATGGGCAAAGAAGTACATGCATATGCACCTGCTTACGCAGACAGCGAATTCGATGAACTACTTCAATATACGGATCATATTGTCTTTAATTCACACAGCCAGTGGAATAGATTTAAAAACAAGGTTCAGAATGCCGGAAAAAAAATTGATGTTGGTCTTCGAATTAATCCTGAGTACTCAGAAATAGAGACACAGCTTTATAATCCATGTGCTCCTTACTCAAGATTTGGTATCACCTTAAATAACTTTAATCCAGAAGAATTAGATGGAATAGACGGTCTTCATTTTCATACGATGTGCGAACAAAATTCAGATACTTTAAAACGCACCATAAAAGTAGTGGATGAAAAATTTGGCGAATATATAAAGAAAATGAAGTGGATTAATTTTGGTGGGGGACATCATATTACCCGTCCAGATTATGATATCGAAACACTTGTTGAATCCATTTTGTTTATCAAAGAAAAATACAATGTAGATGTTTATTTAGAGCCGGGAGAGGCTATCGCATTAAACACAGGTTATTTAGTTTCCACTGTTCTTGATATTGTTCATAATGGGATGGATATTGCCATTCTTGATACGTCCGCAACCTGTCACATGCCTGATGTACTTGAAATGCCTTATCGACCAAATATTATAGATGCGGGAATGCCTGGTGATAATGAATATTCCTATAGACTTGGTGGAATGACCTGTCTAGCAGGAGATGTCATCGGTGATTATTCTTTCAAAGAGCCATTAAAGCCTGGTGATAAAATCGTATTTTGTGATATGGCTCATTACACAATGGTAAAAAACCATATGTTTAATGGTGTTAACTTACCTTCTATTGCTTCTTATAATGACGAAGAAGGATTAAAAGTTGTTCGTCAATTCGTTTTTGAAGATTATAGTAATCGCTTATCCTAAATAAATGTTTCTAAAGAAAAAAGCAGATGTTTAGAAGGGACTCATTCCCTTAAACATTTGCTTTTTTTGTGGTTAAACACAAGAACGGTCGCTTTCAGAAAATACAATTTCTAAAAGAAAACAGCCTTTTTTTATTATATTTTACCTTCTTTATACCCCAAATTCACATTTAATAGATTAAATTTATTGAATACATGGCAAGATGATAGTTACAGCTGTTCCCCAGCCCTCTTTGCTTTTTACTATCATGTCTCCGTTATTTTGTTTAAGAAGCTTCAGGCATATAGTTAAACCTATTCCAGTTCCTTTTTCTTTGCTTGTATAGTAAGGCTCTCCTATTCTAGCTAGCCTCTCTTTACTTATTCCATCTCCATTATCAATTATTCTAATTCGACAATGAGTCTCTTTTTGATCAAGAATCACCTTTACTTTGCCAGTTTGGGGTGAAATCGCCTCAATGCTATTTTTTAATATGTTTAATAATACTTGTTTAAACTGCGAGTTATCAATTGAAGCAATTAATTCTCTTTCCTCTCTATTTTCTACAATAATCTCTTTATTTTGTTCATTAGCCACAGCCTGAAATAAAACTTTTATATTTTTCAATTCTAAAAATGCCTTTGTTACAGGAAGGATATTATTTTCATTTTCTTTCGCTTCAGGTTTACTTAGTATAAGCAATTCCTTTAAGACTTCATTAATTCGATCAATTTCATCAAGTAAAATGGTTTCATAACCAGAAGCATCATTTTTTTCCTTTAGAAGCTGAATAAAACCTCTGATGGTAGTTAACGGATTTCGAATTTCATGGGCAACACTAGCTGCCATCTCCCCTACTACTTTTAATTTCTCAGAAGAAATCATTAGTTGTTCATTTTGCTTCTGCTCAGTGATATCATGACCAAAATAGATATGATATTCTTCCCCAGTACTATGTATAAGTTCTTTTTTTCCCCAAATAATAAAATAGTTGTTCCCTCTACTATCTACATAGCGATGTGGTTTCTCTGTTACCATATTAATACGATCTGTAATATAAGAAAACGGACGACCCAACCAATTCTTGTTTTCTAACGATAATAGATGTAAGAAAGAAGGATTCATCTTCACTATCTGTTCCTTCCCATTCTTAACTAATAAATAATTAGGATTTATATCCATGATGGCTTCTAATAATTCACTCTGCCTCGACAGTTCTGCATTCATACTATTCAAATGTGTTGATTGCATTTGGAAAAAGCTTAAAAATAAAATAACTGCCGCTATTAAAGAATTAAAACTCGAGAAAAACAGTGGAATAAAAATGAAACCACTAAATACACCATTTATATAGATGATTAAAACAGCAATGACAAATTTCATATAAAAACTTTTATAAATTGGATCCCTTATTTTAAATGAGATTATCAATAAAATAATAGTGTTTAAATATAATAAGACAATATTAAGAATGAATAATATATTCCATTCACCATAAATTGGTAGAACATATTCAGATGAAAGCAAACTTCCTTCCATCACCACAAAATCCTTAATGCCAAGACTTGTAAAATTTATAAAATAAGCGAATAAACTATAGAATATTAAAACGTATAAAAACGGCTTATTAAATAAAACTCTGAATCGTTTAAATTCTATATTTTCACTTACTAAATAATAAGAAAAATAATACATTACTGGCATTATACAAATGGTTCCAATTCGAAATATTTTAAATAAAAGTTCAATTGTATCCTGACTCAAAAAATCTCCTGCATATAATACAGCAATATCCATTTGCCAAAAGGATAGCATACATAAGAAAAGAGATAAGGCCTTCGTTAATTGAGACTGTGAGTAAAAAATTATCGTCACAGAAATAATGAGCGGAACTAACGAAACCATCAATAATAATATAGCTTCCATATTATACTCCTCCTTTTGCTATCATTGCGCACCCATTATTTCCTCCGTATCCATGTGCCGTTATTAAAACACGATCAACCTCTTGTTCCATTACGCTTGTAACTATTGGATAATCATGATAATAATCATTTATTTCTTCGCTTATAGTTGGTGGAATAAAGCTTTTACTTATACTTATTAATGATGCAATTATTTGAAAAAGAGGCGCTACCCCCATTGGGTGACCAACCGTGCCCTTAATCGAAGTAATAGGTATCTTAGAGTTTGCAAAAAACTGCTTATAAACCCCTACTTCAATATGGTCATTTTCCATTATTCCTAAAGCCTGACTATTTATGTAAGTTGGCATATTTTCCTTTATACATTCAGCAACTGCTTTTTCCATTAGCAATCCTGTTGAATCTGACTGATAAGGAGAAATAGCATCCTGGGTTACACTCGTCTCCTCTACTATTCCCAATATGGAAGCATTACGCTGAATTGCTATTTGTTCACTTTCCACAATTAATACTCCAGCTCCTTCTGAAATCGAAAAACCTCTCCCCCCAGAAAACGGTCCAAATATTGGCAAAGGATTGTCTCCTGCTTGTAAGACACGAAGCGGAAGAAAACCTTTTATAACGGTATCACAAATCGGTTCATCACTAGCACCGACTATACAAACATCTATTTGATTTGATTCGATTAATATTCTTGCTAAATTTAGTGCATCTATTCCAGAGGTACAACTATTCGCTAATGATAAAGACATACCATTTAATTGCAACTCAGCACTAATACTTGAAGATAAAGAATTAGCATTCATATTTCCAATCGTATAAGGAGATATCCTTTTTCCTTTTTCTGAAGAAATAGTAGCTTTACTTATTTCTGCTAAGCCTCCACCTGAAGAACCGACAATTACTGCTGTTCGATAATCTCTAACACTTATATCTGCTTGTTCAACTGCTTCTTTACATGCTTGGAGTATCATACGAACAGGTTTAGACATTTTTTCTTGTTTCCTGCTTAACTTGTTTAATTGTTCTTCATGAACTCTGCCTGTATATATGTATTTTCCTTCATATTCTTCCTGTTTCAACATACTTTTACTATTTTCAAGTACAGTCGTATATTCTTTTATATTGGAAAAGCCTGTGCCAATTATCCCCATGCCAGTAATAACCGATTTCATATATATATTCTCCTATAAAATATTCCTTACATATGTATTTTACTATGAAAATTGATTTACATCAGTAAAATAAGAGAAAATGTCCAAATTGCCACAAATAAAAAGGCTGCACCAAAGTTTAACCAACTTACAAAGACAATTATCTGCTAATTCTTCTAATTTAAAAGAAGTAACTTAAATAACTGCTTATAAAGTCAGAACCTTGTATCCAGCCTTCTACTAACAAAAATATTGATTTTTAATTACTGATAGCCATTTTCTCTATCAGATGCCTCATCTTGAATCTCTTCTTTAAATGATTGAATTGCAGCTTCTCTTCGCTTATTTTTCTGCTGAAGCATTTCTTTTTCGTCAGAACTCGCATTAACCAATGTTTCTTCTGCTTTGTCGATATTTTCGATTGTGTTTTGCACCATGTCCTGTAATTTTTCTACATTATCAGAACGATCATCGGGATTGGGCTTTTGAAAGCTCATCATTATTCCTCCTTCTTAATATGCTACGTATGTATTTTGGATGTCTACTGAATTTTTTATGCAATGCTTCTTGATTAACACATACTACCATTTATTCACAAGAACAACTTTTCCTACAGCTTTACCCGATTCTAAATAATCATGTGCTTCTCCAACTTCCTCAAAGGAAAATATTTCTTTATCTAGAAGTGGCTTTAAACGATTTTCTTCTATTACGGCAGTAATACTCCGTAATATATCCCCATGTTCAAAACGAGTTGTTTCATCAAGCAGCTTAAGAAGCATAAACGTAACATGGAAAGAAAGTCCCTTCGAATGTAAGGGAGTTAGATCATGTGTAGATCTAGCAGCTATCGTTAATACCGTTCCATTTATAGCGGCACCTTCAAAGGAATTATCTAAATTTCTACCGCCTACTGTATCAAAAATAATCGGAAATCCTTTTCCAGCTGTAAACTTTTCCACATATTCTTTAACAGATATTTCTCGGTAGTTTATAACATGATTTGCTCCCAATTCTATTGCAATTTCTTGTTTTTCCATGGATGAAACTGTTGTATGAACAGTTGCTCCAGCCCACCTAGCTAACTGAATAGCTATATGCCCCACCCCCCCTGTTCCACCATGAATAAGAATATCCTCCCCTTCTTTTAAACAGCCTTTGGTAAATAAAGACTCCCATGCCGTTATGCCAACTAGAGGGATTGCTGCAGCTTCTTCCATTGAAATATTCTGAGGTTTATGTGCTAGGACTTTCGCATCCACAATCATATATTCCGCCAATGCCCCTCCTAATCCTTTGAAACCACCTGCACATCCATATACTTCATCTCCTATTTGAAAGGACTTTACCCCCTCCCCCACTTCTTCAATAACACCTGCTACATCTCCATGTAATACGGCAGGAAAGGTTGGAGAAACTGCTGGTACAGCTCCAGCTCGCACTTTAATATCAATTGGATTGACACTTGTGGCTTTTACCTTTACTCGCACTTGACCTGGCAATAAATCCGGTGATTCTATTTCTTTCAATTTAAAAACGGAAGCATCACCAAATGTTTCTATTATCATCGCTTTCATTATCATTCATCTCCTTTATTTCCATATTACCTAATCCATTCGATTTTTTCGAAAATTTCGTATTCCTTTTCTCATTTAATTAATAAAACGTTTCTATTTCGTTAAAAAGGGATATTAGTATCTTATAGCTATCATACTAACAATATCAATATCGATATTTATCGAGGAGGACCCATACATGAATGACCTTGAAAATAAAGTAGCCATTATAACTGGAGCTGCTTCGGGTATTGGAAAGGCTGCAGCCATCTCCCTTGCCGACAAAGGCATGAAAGTAGCATTAGTAGACTTAAATGCTGATGATTTAGAAGAAGTAAAAGAAACAATTAATAATAAAGGTCAAGTAGCTATATCGCTGGAAGCAAATGTTGCAGAGCCCACTTCTATACAACGGGCTATTGATGAAACAGTTGAAAAATGGCAGCAAATAGATACCGTTTTTATTAATGCTGGAATTAACGGAGCAGTTTCTTCCATCGAAGATCTAACACCATCCGAGTGGGATAATACGATTGAAACAAATTTAAAAAGTACATTTTTAACGGTTAAATATAGTGTTCCTTTTATGAAAACCAATGGAGGAAGCATTATAATTACAAGTAGCATAAATGGGAATCGCATTTTTAAAAACTTTGGAATGTCTGCTTACAGTACCTCTAAAGCTGGTCAAGTAGCTTTTGGAAAAATGGCTGCACTAGAATTAGCACAATACAAAATACGTGTGAATATGATTTGCCCAGGGGCGATTGATACAAATATAGAAAAGAATACTTTTAAAGATGAAAAACACTTAGAAGAAATAGCTATTCCTGTTGAATATCCGGAAGGTAACCAGCCACTATCTCATCAATCAGGCAGTGCACAGCAAGTGGCTGATTTAGTATATTTTTTAAGTTCTGATTTATCTAGTCATATTACTGGAACAGAAGTATATATTGATGGAGCAGAGTCTCTTTTATAGAGAATATAAACCCTACCCGACTATTATCTGGTAGGGTTTATTATGGATTAAAGCTATTTGCTATCTACCTTTAATTTTTATACACGAGTAGATAGAGCAACTAAATGCAGTATTCTCCCTATCGTATGCTAAAATAGAGACAACTTCCATCAGTGGGGGTTGCACTGATGGTTAACTTATCGGACCTTAACGGGCAGTTATCCCCTATTAAGCTTCCTTGGTTTTCCATAGATTGAGATAAGGGTCTTACTGCCCGTTAAAAGTGGGATAAAGAAAATACCGAAAAAAGGAGAAGCTATCAATGAATGAAACAATACAACAATTAAAAAACCATCGTTCTTACCGCAAGTATCAGGATAAAGAAGTAACTTTCGAAACACTCCAATTGATTATGGAAGCAGCACAAGCCGCCCCTTCTTGGACGAACGGTCAGCATGTAACGGCTATCCTTATTCGAGATGAAGCGAGAAAGAAAAAATTGGCAGAATTATGTGGGAATCAAAAACATGTGGATAACTCCCCTGCTTTTCTTGTTTTTTGCGCAGATTTCTATCGAGCAAAACTTGCTAGTGAGATGGAAGGAAAGGATTTTAAAGCAATCGAAGATATTGATACACTTTTAATAGGAGCCACCGATGTCGGGCTTGCCATGCAAAATGCCATTACTGCTGCTGAATCACTCGGATTAGGTACTGTTCCAATAGGGGGGATTCGTCGCAATTCCTTACAAGTCATTGAATTTTTACAGCTTCCTACCTATGTCATTCCTATTGCTGGACTTTGTGTTGGTTACCCTGATGGGGATCCTGGTTTAAAACCTAGATTGCCCTTAAAAAGTGTTCTTCAAGAAGAAAAATACGATGAAAATCAACAGCCTTTCATTGAAGACTATAACAACACATATAAAGAATACTTAAAGAACCGAGGAGAAAACCCAGTAGGCTGGACCAATCGAATTGCAAACTTTTATAATAAATCCTACTATCCAAGTAATGCAGAAATGATTAAACAACAAGGATTCCTTGCGAAAGATATGCATATTTAGCAGAAAAAATACTGTTTCCAATCCGGTAAATAACCATCTTGGAAACAGCATTTTTATTTTGGAAAACTCATTTCAAAAGTAGTCCCTTTATCTAACACACTATCTACCTTTATAGAACCATCGTGTTTTTCAATGATCCACTTCGCAATAGAAAGGCCTAAACCTGTCCCTTCTCGATGTGTTCTCGATTGCTCTACTTGATAGAAGCGATTGAAAATTTTTGAAATCTCTTCTTTAGGTATACCTATTCCATTATCCTTTACCATAATGACTACTGAATTAGCTCGCTCTATGGCTCGAAGCTCAATCTCTCCCCCTTCCATTGTAAACTTCATACTATTATCAACAAGAATAACAAGCAATTGATGAATTCTCTCCTTATCACCAATAAATGAAATGTTGTTTTTTACAGAAGCATAAATTTTTTTTCCTTGAAAATCTGCAATATCTTCATATTGTTCCACAACCTCTTGAATGACTTCTTCTACAGCAAATTGTGTTTTTACTATTTCTGCTTGGTTTGAATCTGATCGAGCCAATATCAGTAAATTTGTTACAAGTTTACTCAATCTCCTTGTTTCTTTCGAAATGACAGATATGTCAAATGCTCTTTCCTGAATTGTAGCTTCAGGTTTTTGAAAAAGTACATCTGTACGGGACTGAATAACAGCTAGCGGTGTTCTTAGTTCATGGGATGCATCCGAAACAAATTGTTGTTGAGCCTCCCATGATCGTTGAATGGGGATTAAAGCTCTACCTGCTAAAAAGTAACCACCCAGTACTGCAAATAGGCTGCCAACACCTATTCCAACAGACATAATAATGATTAATTGAGCTAGCATGCTCTCTTCAGAATCAATATTTCTTACTATTTGAATCGTTTTTGTTTCCCCATTAACCTCTAACTTAGTGGATATCGTTTGAAAACGATATCCTTCAGAAGAAGTTTTCTTTTCTAACGTATTAGTAGAACTTGGCTTTAAATACTCTTTTTCTGCTGTATAATCAATAAATGAATTTTCCGAAGCCCCTTCAATTTCTCCACTCGTCCCCCATTGGATAAGCATTAATTTAGGCTCTAACATGGGAACCGGTCCTCTACCGTCTCTTTCGCCCATTCTTTTCAAATCTTCTATTCCATTCAGAAGAGAATTATTAACTTCACGATATGTTTGCTTTTCTGTGTATAGATAAATGGTGTAACCTATTATAACCATTAGTAATATGAAGACAATCGAATTTAATATAGTTAGCCTGATTCTTGTTTTACGAAACATTTTTCTATTTGCCCCTTAATAGTCCTTCAAAATATAGCCTACACCTCGGACAGTTTGAATATCTTTATGAAAATCAAAAGGTTCTAATTTTTTGCGAATTTGATGGATAAACACTTCCACAATAGCAATGGTCGTATCTGAATCAAATCCCCATATTCGATCGAATATTTGCTCCTTCGTTACTATTTTTCCATTATTTTGAATAAGGTATTCGAGTAAATCATACTGCTTTATTGTTAATTTGATTGGAACTTCATTAATCAAAACATCATTTTCTTTCCCTGTAAGGACAATTCCCTTATACTTGATACCTTCATCCAGGTCAAGAGAACCACTTCTTCTTAATAACGCTTTAATTCGCGCCTGAAGTTCTGGTGTTTGAAATGGTTTTACGAGATAATCATCTCCTCCATATTCTAACCCTTTCACTCTGTCTTCAAGTGCATCTTTTGCAGTTAAAAATAATACTGGTGTTTTAATTTTCTCTTTTCGAATCTGTTTAACAATATCAAATCCATTAACATGCGGGAGCATCACATCCAAGATGATTAAATCATAAATATTCTGTTCCGCAAAAAACATTCCATCTTCCCCATTATCTGCCGTGTCCACTGTATATTCTATTTCCAGTATTGTTTTTAAAGAATCAAGTAACAGTTTATTATCTTCTACAATTAGTAATTTCATTGAAAGTTCTCCTTACTTTCTTCTCAATTTTTTACAACATGACAAAAGTATATATTATCTCTATTTTAATAATAACTGCTTAATTTAACCTTAAATTTCACTTTTTTTCTTAATAAAAGGCAGTTTTCCTTCCTTTTGGACAAGGAAATGGAATAACTGCCTCTTACCTCTATTAATCCTCCATTACTACTTTCACCTTAGATTACTTCTGGAAGAATAAAGTAATTTGCTAGCTTAGCATTTACGTGTGTTTGCCAATTATGTAACGGAACACCATTCTTCTCAAGTAATTTATAAGCATGGACCCATGCACTCATCTCCGCATTTACACGGTAAGACCAATCATGCAGCCATTTATCATGTTCTAATTCACCATTTACATAATCAATAACATGACCAATTTCATGGGCAAGTGCATAGATATTTTCCAATGTAAGTTGATATGGAACTGTAATATACATTTTCGTATTAAAACTTATTTTTTTTGTCGAATCATATACAACTTTGCAACCTAATTCTTCAGCAAATTGTACTACTTTCATAAATTTTTCTCTTGAAACCATCATACATCCATTTCCCCTTTACCAATATTTACTATACTTAAAAAAACAAATGTTAATGTTTATTCTCTTTGAATTCGGCTATATAACCTATGTAACGTTAATTAAAAATCTTTAATAGGAGTGATAGAAATGGCAGACAACAAAATGAGCAGAGAAGAAGCAGGTAGAAAAGGCGGAGAAGCTACTTCTAAAAATCACGACAAGGATTTTTATCAGGAAATCGGACAAAAAGGTGGACAGGCTACTTCTGAAAACCATGACAAAGAATTCTACCAAGAAATCGGTAAAAAAGGTGGAGAAGCTACTTCTGAAAACCATGACAAGGAATTTTACCAAGAAATCGGTAAAAAGGGTGGAGAAGCTACTTCTGAAAACCACGACAAGGAATTCTACCAAGAGATTGGTAAAAAAGGTGGACAGGCTACCTCTGAAAACCATGACAAGGAATTTTACCAGGAAATTGGTCGAAAAGGCGGAAATTCTCGTAACGATAACGATTAATAGCTACAGACCTGTCCGTTGTTCAAACGTACCAATATGTTAACAAATGAGTGGACACTCCACCAAAAAACAAAAAGTAAAAGATAAAAATTAATTTAAAAACCCATAAGGGGCTGACCTTTACAAGATCGATTCTTTGTATTTGGTTAGCCCTTTTCATCTATTTATTACTTCTTATGATACATTATTTGTAAACGTAATTCAAAGATTTCTTTTTTTCACTACAACTTACTTTTCCCTCTGCTTATCCTCCCCTCTGCTAACCTATTATTCTATATTTATTATTTAAGCAAATGGTTTTTACAATTAAAGCTATTATTTCCAGAGAACTTTTGATACAATATTTTTGTTAAGTTTTACAAATTTCGATAATATTCCCCTTTGAACAATAGAATATAATATAATCTAATGTACCTATTAAAATAACATTATTTATGATTTAAAATAACTATAATTGAATTTTTATAGATTATATTAATCTATTTTTATTGTATAAAGAGAAGAGGGAGTAAATCGTGGGCATCATTAATGCAGGTGAGTTTATAGAAACCGTTTATTTTAAAGGTCTCCAAATTTCGTTAATGGCTGCTGGAGATGGGACCGAAGTAATCTATCATAAATTACAACCTGGTTCTAGTTGGGCAATGACTCCTGAAGATAATTGGGATGGTTTTGAATATTTTTATATACTCTCTGGGAAATTATCCCATCGAACTGATGAAGATATTGTTGAAATGAAAGCAGGACAAGCTTTTTTTGAGAGCCCTATTAAAAAGTACAGTATTTTCACTGCAGAAGAAATTACGGAATTTATTTATATAACAAGTCAACCAGTTTTTCATTATTATAGTCAATGTTCTAAAGATTTAATGGAACTTGCGATTTCTATAGAAGAAAAGGATGGTTACACAGTAGATCATTGTGAAAGAATTAAACACTACTCCATGCTAGTTGGAGAGGCATTAGATCTTAATAGAAAACAGATTACAAGATTAAACTTGGCTTCTTTTTTTCACGATGTTGGCAAAGTACGAGTTCCATTAGAAATTCTGCAAAAACCTGCTAAATTAACAGAAGACGAATGGGCCATTATGAAAAAACATACTACATTTGGTAGAGATTTACTTGAAGAGACAAAAATACCTGTTCTTTGCGAGGTTGGTTTAATAGTTGAACAGCATCATGAAAGATATGATGGAAAAGGTTATCCAAAAGGTCTCAAAGAAAGTGAGATTTCTATTGAAGCTGCCATTATATCAGTCGTCGATTCCTTCGATGCAATGACAACAGATAGAGTATATAAAAAAGGCAAAGCTGCCGAAGAAGCATTTCAAGAGATCTTAAATAATCGGGGTACTATGTATCACCCCTTAGTGGTAGATACTTTTATAGCACTAAAAGAAAAAATCATAAACGAAAAGGGAGAGATTTTATGAAAAAATTAGTATGGAGTTTACTAGCTGTAGTATTAATTGTGTCACTTCAAGTAAAGCCTGCTGAAGCTGCTTACTTACCTGAGTATGACAAATATATCGAAGTATCTTATGATCAAGCAAGACAAATTGCAGATGCACTTGGACTTAAAAATGTACCTCTAGGTGAACAAACTGCACAAATTTCCTTTGACGTTCAAGAAAAAGTCATTTCTAAAATCGAAAAGATTCTTGGAAAAGAAATCGATCGTTATTATATTTGGTTAACCGTTAATGGAGAAAAAGTTCTAGGAATAGATCCTCCACTACCACAAGCATAATAATAAAAAGAGGCTGGGACAAAAAGTCTCTTTAGTAGAAAAAAGGTGAAATCGCCAGTGGCGATTTCACCTTTTTCACTTATTTTAAGAGATTGGTTGGCAAGATATTACCTCCTTGCCGCATATTTTCGTATGTTCACGGCCATTAATGCTAGACCGGTTTCATTTTCGACTTTCGATTTCCCACGAACCGAGAAT
>Ga0209463_1001258_pt1 | contig 15899 bp, 10 predicted proteins | sample AgamicMgSfrz_FD_187169 | JGI IMG/M metagenome (GOLD analysis project Ga0209463, IMG submission 187169) | Agave microbial communities from Guanajuato, Mexico - Mg.Sf.rz (SPAdes) (version 2) | ecosystem: Host-associated > Plants > Phyllosphere > Phylloplane/Leaf | place: Guanajuato, Mexico... | reverse complement strand
AAAACGTATCGCCTGAATTTCTTGTTTTGTCCGGTAGAAATCATCCAAATAGTAAAATAAAAAATATCCGACATAATCTTTCTAATGAGCAATTTAAAAGAGAAGTTATTGCAATGGGAGGTACACCGTCCGGGGTACTTCAATCAGAAGAATTAATGGAGATTTTTCTCCCAATTCTAAGAGCAGATTTTAAAATTGTCGAGACATATATTCATGACAATAATATACAACCATGTGATATTGATTTTCTTATATTTAATGGGGAAAATGATGAATTTACTACATATGATCAAGTAATAATATGGGAGCAATATACAAGTAAAACGTGTACTCTTCATTCTTTTGAAGGTAATCATTTCTTTCTAAATGAAAATATTGAAGAAATAGCAAAGAGTATTATAAGAAAGTTAGATTCTAAAAGATTATCAAATAGTTTTTAGAGGTTTTCTAAGTATATTCATGGCTAAGGAACAAAATATTAAATATAAAAAATAAAGGAATTGCTGAAATATCATTGAATAAGGGCATTGAAGCCTAAACGAACTTTTCAAAGGCAGGAAAAAAGACTCATTGAATCGTAAGAGTTACTTCCCTTATTTATCTAAAAAAGTGATGCAACTTATTTGCATCGCTTTTTAAATTTTTACCAGAGAGTAATTTAGTTAATTGGTAGAAAAAGGAATGGTCCTATTTGGCCCCTTCCTTTTTCTCATACATAACGCTTGTTGACAACTTATGAAATAATAGCATTCATCGCTATTAAAATATAACACTAAAAGCAATTAATTAGATATGTAATTGTGCATACATTGTACTATTTCATGAATGGGAACAAAACTATTTATCTCTTTCGGGAAGGAAACAAATAGACTCAGGTATACTTAGGGTAAGAGCACCCAAAGATGCGCTCCGTTTCTTATTTCCTATCCTACATTACCATTCCAAGCAAATTCCTTCTCTTTCAAACAATTCATTCATTGAATAAAGATAAATCCGCCATACGTATCGCGTAGCATGAAACGTTCTTAATATTATTTGGAATATATTTCAATATACTTCCGATACTATAACAGATCTAAAATTTCTCTACTGGAGGTATATAATGACATATCCATTTCGTAATTTAGTATTTGAAGGAGGCGGGGTAAAAGGGGTCGCTTTTATCGGTGCCATCCGCGCACTAAACATTGAAAAAAATAAAATATTTGGTACGACTTCAATTTGTTTTTAGATAGTTTTGTAATTAAACTATAATATTGTATTTTTTCTGCATTATTGAAATTAGTAATAATAAAATGTATTATTGAAAAGCACAATTTATAATTCAAGTAATCAGGACTATGTACTCATTATAATTTGAACATTCAGAAATTATAATATTATCTAAAAATGAGGTGTGATTCATAGAAACAGTACATATTAAATGGTATGGAATGTATAGTATAAATGATTTTTATAATAGGGAAGAAGCTTCTAAGAAGGGGATATTTGCAATCTCTAGAGTATATGCTAAGACTGTAACATTGCTCTATATAGGACAAACCAAAAGAAGCTTTATACAAAAGATAAGGGAACTTAATAAGGAGTGGCCTTTTGATGAGAGCGAATTAAAGATTACATTAGGAATAATAGAATTTCCTAGTGGTAAAATTTACTCTGAAAAGAAGGTAAAAGAGATAAAATCCCTTTTGATTTTACGACATACCCCGTTAGAAAACGAAACATCTTTATTATACTATAGAGGGAAATTTAATTTAAAAATTATAAATAAGGGAAGAAGAGGTTTAATTGTTAAAAAGCTTTCTACAGGAGATCTAATGTGGACGTAATTGGAATCAACTTTGAATAAAATTGAAAGTTGTTTAAGTGCAGAAACTTATCAATTTTTAATGTATTAAACTATTTTGAATAACATATGTCAGATGCTTGAAAAAACACAAATTTTATTGTGATATGAAATCCTGTATGGAAAGTGTAGTGTATTTCTATTATTTAATAAAAATATTAAGAATTATAGGGATAATACATAAAGAGTAGAGGAGAAAGTAAACACGGAGGTTTGAAGAATGGGACAAGTAAGCAGATTTCAAGAAAAACAACAGAATCGTCGTCAAAAGGCAATTTTTAATATTGCATTTACTTTAATATTAGTGACAGTTGGTATAGTGACATACCAGTTGTTTACCTCTTCTAATACATCAAAGAAAGCAATTGCTCAAGAAAAGAAAGCAGTACAGTTAGAGGAGAAGAAACGTGAAGAAAAAGAAGCGACACAGTTAGAGGAGAAGAAACGTGAAGAGAAAGAAGCGGCACAGTTAGAGGAGAAGAAACGTGAAGAGAAAGAAGCGGCACAGTTAGAAGAGAAGAAACGTGAAGAGAAAGAAGCGGCACAGTTAGAAGAGAAGAAACGTGAAGAGAAAGAAGCAGCACAGTTAGAAGAGAAGAAACGTGAAGAGAAAGAAGCGGCACAGTTAGAAGAGAAACAAAAAGCAGAAAAATCGGTATCTCAAGAAAAGGGTTCTCAAACTAATCCTTCTTGGAAGCCAATTGGTACAAAGCAAGGGGCTAAACCTGAAATGAAATTTAAAGAAGGGACAGTAGATTGGAATGAGATGAAAAAAGCAATTTCTTATGCTGTTGATGTTCCAGAGAGCCAATTGATTTTCGATTTTATTGGGAATAATGGTAATAATAAAGCCTACAGTAATGTGCGAGATAAGCAAAGTAACAAAAAATATAAGGTTGATATTGATTGGGTAGAGAATCAGGGGTGGAAACCAGTATCTGTACAAGTGGTAAAATAATAGAAATGGAATTATGTGTTTCAAAGTTTACTTTTGTAAAAACTCATAAAAGAGTTCGTTTCAATCAGGACTCTTTTTGTTATGTTACCAGCATTAATTACTAGGACTCAATTGTTAGATCCTGCTGCAGACGTATATTAAAATCTACCTGATTTAGTGCTTCGAAAGATTCAAAATTGCATTTTTAAAATACTAAATAATTAATGGTACATTTTGAAATATTTTTGGTCTCATTTCATTAGGAACTATTCCGTCTATATAACTAAAAAATGTGTTATAATATCTATTGAACATATGAATAGGATAACAATTACCTGCTGTTAGCAAGTAGCGGTTTATCTAATAAAAAGATCACTTGTTTCCAAGACAAGTGATCTTTTTATATACATTCCCTGTACTATTTTTGAAATTGAATAGATATTTCAATCTGTGTAATTACAATAGACTTAATTAAAATTAAAACTGCAACAAGGATAATACCGTCTATATTTGTAGTAAGAAATATATGAAAAATATCTTAATGCAAGGTTGGCCTATATTCTATGAGGATATTAAAGAGTTATAGGAAACATTGATAAACGGGAATTATTTTGATTACAATATTTATGCATCTTTAGGTCTAAATAGTTGGGGATTAGCTAAGAAACTTGAGATATTAGACTCCTATTAAGTTGAAGATGGTCTTAAGTGTACTTCCAATAAAGAAAATTATGTAAATAAGCTGTCCATATGGGCAACTTATTGTATTTTTTGGCTTAGCTTGTTTTTTCCGAAGTGCTGGCGGTTCCCTTACTAGTATTCTTGCATTTAAATTATTTTTAATATAATATATTTATATGTATATATATATTAACGCATACAAAAGGACTCAAATCTATTAATAAGATTTAAGTCCTTTTCAAAGATAAAAAGATTGTACCAAAACGTAATCCAACTTATGCTTGTCTTTTTAATATGTATCTAGTAAAAAGATATTTTGTATCAATACAATTGTGTTTCCAATATAAATGGAAGTTTTCAAATAGAAGTTTATGTACTTTCAATGATAGGAGATAATGGTTAGAACATAGAGGAACAAGGAACCATACAGAGTAATCTGAAGAACCTGAGAACTATTGTATGTAGTTTGTTCATCTCGAGTACAATAAAAGAGTCTTACCTCTGTAGGCAAGACTTCACTAGTGTAGTTGTATAATATTTACATATCAACTAAGAAACAGAACCCATATAAAACAAAGTAGCAGAATCCTAATATTCCTCCTACAGCTAATACTTGATTAAACCAACTCTTAAATTTTAGATTACTGTAAATATCTTGCGATTTTCCATATTTCCTCCTATTAAGGAGAACCCTTAAAGACTCTCACCTCGTTATGGTACCATTAAATGATGACTAATAGAGGTCCAATATTGTCTAAATGTATAAATATGCAATATTGCATACATAAATGTATTGTTATATATGTAAACGCTTACTATAATAAGGACATAAAGATTAATCACATCCCAGTACTAACAAAAGAGGAGGAAATAATATGGAAATCGCAATGGCAGTTTTAAAATTTATTGGTGGAGCAATCCCATTAGTTCAAGAACTTCTAAAAGCATTTATGTAAATTCACTACTTAGCAATTATTTATAAAAATTATTATAAAAATGATCTGTAAATCAATTCATCTTTGATATACAGATCATTTTTATGAGCCAAGCCCATTTAACATTATTAGGGAGCTTTTTAAATTTCGAAATATTTAAGGTTACGTCATATCAACATCAAGTTAAAAGTAAATTTTAAGAATAAACCTTTAGAGGATATTTTATAGTAAATCAAAATCCTTTTACAAAGTTGTAGGCATTGAACTCCTACGGCTTTTATTAAACTTTACTTAAGTAAAAGTCTCTTCAGAAAATCTAAAAGGACTTTTTGAGATTTTTAAATACTTGACCTGCTGATAACTGAGGAGTGTAGAGAATATATATTTGATTTTTAAACAAATATGACAAATTACATGTGTAAGTTAAATCGATCTGTATCGTACATTACTGGAACTTCAATAAGGTAGGTTCTTTTTTTATTTGTATTCAAATCCCAGAGTGGCCCCTAATACCAGAAATCGTTTCCTATCCCTTTCTGTAGAAACATAAAAATCAATTCAACTTTTTATGTGTAATTTTTCATTTACGATTCAAATGCATTTCAGTTCTATAGGTTTCTTTTAAAAAAGAAATTTAATCTATTTATAGTTATTTTTTTTTACATAGTAAGGTAGAATGATATACATTTATATTCCGTTTTTATTTAGTTACTTACAAATAGATATGGAATATAACAATATTGGATAAAGAAAATGTAAAAATGGAATAAGAAATGGTTATAAGTTTTATTGTCTTAATTTTCTGATTAATTTTTATACTGTTTTAAATAGAAGGCACTTTACCATTATCTCTAGAATTATATGAAAGTGTAAAAAAATGGGATAGGAAGTGGTATTTTGAAAAAGGTGATTTTATCTTCAACATTAGCTGTATCTATGGCTTTAGGGGCTTTTGCGCCATTAGGAACGTCACGTGCATATGCAGCAGAGCAAAAGATTCAATACAACCAAGAATTTCAAACACCATCTTATATTGGGGAAGAGTGGAAAGCACCAGAAGGACTAGATAAAAAAGAGACTGTGTTCGAGTATTTAAAGAGTAAGAAAGACATGTTTAAATTAGCAGGAAATATAGAGAAACATTTTGAAATCGTTAAAGAAGAAAAAGACACAGAAGCGGAAACAACGCATGTGAAGCTTATTGAAAAATATAATGGTGTTCCTGTATATGGATCTGATCAAACAGTAGCACTTGATAAAAATAATAATGTGAAAGCATTTTTTGGACAAGTTATACCGAATTTAGAAAATAAAAATATCCCATCAACTGCAAGCATTTCAGAAGATGATGCTGTAAATATTGCGAAAGCTGGTATTGAGAAAGAGATTGGAAAAGTAGATAACTATGATGGTATGAAGAAAGATTTATACGTTTATGAAAAAGATGGACAATATTATCTTTCCTATCTTGTAAAAGCCTCTGTTTCAAAACCGGCATCAGGCTACTGGCATTATTTTATTGATGCAACAAATGGCAATGTGATCAATAAATATAATGCGGTCGATCATATTACTGGTTTTGGATATGGTGTTTTAGGAAACAGACAATCATTTGAAATTGTTCAAAATGAAAAAACAGGTGCATTCCATTTATTTGATGGTAAACGTGGAAACGGTGTTTATACGTTTGATTGGAGAAATTTGTTTAAACAATCCTATGATTCAACATCAAAAGGAATGGGATATACAGGTTATGAAATTGAAAGTAAGTTCAAGTTCTTTGAAGATAAAGCAGGTGTTGATGCACATGTAAATGCAGAAAAAGTATACGACTATTATAATAAAACATTTAATCGTAATTCCTATGATAACAAAGGAGCAAAGTTACGTTCTGTTGTTCACGTAGGAGAAAATTGGAATAACGCTAGTTGGAACGGTGTGTATATGTCGTATGGTGATGGAGATGGGAAACTGTTTATTCCATTTTCTGCGAGCTTAGATGTTGTCGCCCATGAGTTAACACATGCTGTAACAGAGCATACAGCAAATTTAGAGTATCAGGATGAGTCTGGTGCATTAAACGAGTCATTTTCGGATATTTTCGGTGCGATGGTAGACCGTGATGATTGGGAGATGGGGGAAGATATTTATACACCAGATATAGCAGGGGATGCGATGCGATCCTTAAGTCATCCTGCATCTATTCCCAATCCATTAGAACCCACTCAAGGTTATCCAGATCATTATAGAAAATATTATCCTGGACCATATGATAATGGCGGTGTTCATATTAACAGTAGTATCAATAATAAAGCAGCATATTTATTGTCGGAAGGTGGCTGGCATTACGGTGTGGAAGTAAATGGCGTTGGCCGCGAAGCTACAGAAAAAATTTACTATCGTGCTCTTACAAAATATTTAACAGCAAAATCTGATTTTAAAATGATGCGCCAAGCTGCACTTCAAGCCGCAGAAGATTTATATGGTAAAAATTCAAAAGAAGTACAAGCTGTAGCGAAAGCTTATGATGCAGTTGGTATAGAATAAGACCTGAAAAAGACCTGATATATAACGCCAGGTCTTTTTTTACTGAGTAATCAAGAATGATTTTTGCTACGCCTTTATATACCTATAAAATATTCATTAAATGAGAATGTAAACTTCATAACTCGATAAATATATTGTTCACGCTTTTCTTCTTCTGTTTAAGATAAGAAAAATACGATTTTGCAACAACAATGTCCTTTCTACGTGTCCTTGTATATTAAAAAATTTCAACTTGAGCTACAGTATCTGTTGTAGCATTTGCACCTCCTGTCGTTACTTTTAGTGAAATACGATCACCTGCTAGAAATGTCACTGAAATATCATTATTTATATTGGAAGTTTGAGTACCAGTATGATATCTATATTTTGCTAAATTATTTTATAGAAAAACAGCTTTTTCAATTGAAGAAAAGAGAAAAAATTAAGGGATTCTATCACTAGAAAACACGACTTGAATACGATGAATGTAGAAAAACATATATCATTAATCTGGCTAGTAGCTCAGACAATAGATATTAACCGTAAAAGAGAGAGAATTATAAGAGAAAAATTAGAAATAGAGAATTGAACTGACCATTCTTGTGGGGGAGAGAATTTTGATGATAAATGGATGAACAAAGGTATACGTGGTATTATTAATAGTATATATATCTACATACTTACTATTTTAGTTTAGGAGAGTTGTCTATGCAATGGGAGTATAAAACACTTAAAATTGATGGTACATTTAAAAGTTTTTTTGGTGCTAAGGGGTTAGATTTAGAAGGCGAGTTTAATAAGTTAGGGATTGATGGTTGGGAACTTATTTCAATTATTGGCTTAGGCAGTGGCGGTAGTATTCAAAATGGTTTACAGGCGATATTTAAACGCCAAATCAAATAATAATATCAGCATAACGTCTTGGATTTATTCAAGGCGTTTTTTTGTTTCCTGACAAAAAAACTTTTCTTGAACGTATGAAGAGAGATATTTATAGCTTAATATTTATAAAGAAACAGGAAAAGGATTAACATAGCCATCTTGCTCTGCTGAGCTCACTCAATTAAAAATGAAAAAGTATTTACCTGAATTTCAATAATTTGGTATAATATTTCAGGGTAATGTATATCTAATTATAAAATTTATTGGATTCGGGGAGAAAATCTATGAAAAAGAAAAAGATTAGTTTACTAGTATCTACAATTATCACTTCCTTAATTTTTTCAGCTTGTGGTAATAATACTAATAAAACTAATAAAGCTGAAGCTGAAAGTCAAAAACAGGTATTAAACTTAACGATACCGGAAGAAATCCCATCTTTAGATACGGCAAAAGCTATGGATGGTACGTCATCACATATTATGCAAAATATATTTGAAGGATTATATGTACTGGATAAACAAGATAATCCTATTCCTGGTGTAGCGAAATCATTTGAGAAAAGTAAGGATGGGAAAAAATATACATTTCATTTGAGAAAAGATGCTAAATGGTCAAATGGTGAAATGGTAACTGCACATGATTTTTCTTTTGCTTGGAAACGAACATTAAATCCTGAAACAGCATCTCAATATGCATACATGTTATTTTATATAAAAAATGCCAAAGAAATAAATAAAGGTATAGTTGCTGCTGATCAGTTAGGAGTAAAAGCAATAGATGATTATACGCTAGAAGTGGAATTGGAACAGCCTGTTCCATATTTATTGCAATTATTAGCACTACCTATTTATTTACCCCAGCATGAATCGTTTGTGAAAGAAAAAGGAAGTAGTTATGGTTTAGAACCGGAGAATCTTATTTATAATGGACCATTTGTGTTAGAAAAATGGAAGCATGGACAAGAATTTCAATTGAAGAAAAATAATAGATATTGGGATAAGAAACAAGTGAAGCTTGAGGCGATAGATTTTAATATTGTAAAAGATACAATGACGGCAATAAATTTATATGAATCGGGTAGTATTGATCGTGCTCCAATTACCGCAAAACATTTTGAGCAATATAAAGACAACAAAGAATTACATATGAAAAAAGAAGCTGGAATAGCTATGTTACGTTTTAATGAAAAGAACACTACATTAGCAAATAAAAAAATCAGAAAATCTATTTCTTTAGCACTAAATAAAGAGGAGATAGTAAATCATTTTGGCAGTACTGGAGCAACACCTGCAGAAGGTCTTATACCGGCAGGATATACGAATGAAGCAAATCAAAAAGATTTTCGAAAGGAAAATGGTTCTCTTGTTTTGTATGATTTACAAAAGGCTAAACAAACTTGGGAAGATGCCAAAAAAGAACTTGGTATAGAAAATGTCACACTTGAGCTTCTAACATTTGAGCAAGATAATGAAAGAATTATAGCAGAATATATAAAGGGAGAACTTGAAAAGCACTTACAGGGTTTAACAATACAGATTAAGCAACAGCCATTTAAACAAAAATTGCAGCTTGAACAAACAGGGCAGTATGAAATCTCTATGGTAGGTTGGGCACCTGATTATAAAGATCCAATTAGTTTTTTAGAATTATTTACGACAGATAATCCAAATAATAAAATGAAGTATTCAAATTCGAGTTATGACGATTTTATAAATAAAGCTAAAAATGAAGCTGTATTAGATCAACAGAAGAGATGGGATTATTTACGAGAAGCCGAGAGAGTGTTGTTAGAAGATGCTGCTATTGCTCCCCTTTATCATACTGGTAAAGCATATCTGCAAAAGGATTATGTAAAAGGAATTGAAAAGCATCAATTTGGTGGTGCTTATACTTACAAAAATGCATATTTGATTCAAAAATAAAAAGTTTAAAATTGAAAAGAGTTGAGTACTTGATACAAAAGTATTCAACTCTTTTTTACTTTCCACAAAAAGTCGTATTACATTTCAGATTATAATATGCAAATTTTTTAATTGTTCAATAGAAACAAAATTAAGAATGAGTTTTTGTTTGTTACAAATAGAAAACAAGAAATCAAAATAACCCAAATTGTGATTTAATAGCTAAAAAATACTGTGGAAAATTAATGACTTGAACAAAAGAACTGCTATTTACATACTTCACATACATATTTGTTTTGTTAATTGTGGGCGTGTTTTGAGATTTGTATATAGTAATTTCAATTAAAAACTTGAAAAATATTAAAATGTGTAAATTTTTTGAATTTTTAATCAAACGTATTTAATATTCCTAATTTGTTGTTTTATAATGATACTCGGGTTGATCGTGAATGTTTTAGATATTGCGATATATACTCGATTAATTTATTTTAGGGAGGTTTCAAAATTGGGTAAGAGAGTTATTATAAGAGTTTTTACATTATTATCAGTACTGGCATTATTCCTTAATGTGTTTTTACCAAGGGCTAGTGCAGAGGTTATGACGCACGAGAAATATTCAATGGACTGGAGTTATAGTAATAGTCTAGGTAAGTACATTCGAACTGAAATGATTAAAAATTCAAGCGGTCAAATTGCTTATTGCTTAACTCTTGGATTAAAATCACCAAATGGTGAAGATCTTCCTGAAATGGGGAAAACGGATGATGTAGTATATAGGGTCTTATTAAATGGTTTCCCACAAAAAAGTGCAGAACAACTGGGAGTAGCTAATAAGAATGAAGCACATTATGCAACTCAGCTTGCGGTTTGGAATGCATTAGGTCAACTTGATGTAAATGAATTAAAACATGAGAATAAAAATGTTGAAAAAGCGGCTAAGACAATTATTAATGCTGCAAACAAAAGTGAAGATACTCAAGATATTTTTATGAATGTGATTCCTGCTGAAAAGCAAAAAGCAGAATTAAAGGGTGAGTTCTTTGAAACAAATCTATACACAGTACAAACAAATGCTAAGAGTGGTTCTTATAAAGTAGTAGCGAAAAATGCACCTAATGGAGTAAAAATTGTTAGTGAAAATGGTGAAGTGAAAGATCAACTTTCAGTTGGAGAGAAATTCCGTATCCAAATTCCTAAAAATACAAAAACAGGTGAATTTAATCTAAGTGTTGCTGCAAACTTAACAAAAGTTCAAGCAATTGCTTACCGTGGTACGGATACTGTTCAGAATGCTACAGTATTACTAGAAAGAAATGAAGAAAAGCTTAGTAGTGACCTTGCAGTAAATTGGGAAGCAGCTGGTTCTTTAAAAATTAAAAAAGTTGGAGAAAGTGGAGAAGTATTAGCTGGTGCGGTATTCGAGGTTTTTAATGCGAATAATGAATCAGTTGGAAAAATTACGACTGGTGCTGATGGTACTGCAGAATTAAATAACCTACCAATTGGTACATATACTGTAAAAGAAATAAAAGCGCCAACAGGCTATGTTTTAGTTGATAAACCACAAACCATTGAGGTTAAGACAGGAGAAACTGGGGCTGTTCAAATAGTAAACAACAAGGCAAAGGGAAACATTGAAATAAAAAAACTTAGTGATTCAGGTAAAGTGCTACCTAATGTTGAATTCACTGTTTTTACTGAAGATGGAAAAGAAGTGAAAAAGGCAGTAACAAATGAAAATGGAATTGCAAATGTTGAAGGCCTTACATTTGGTAAGTATTATTTCTTAGAGACAAAAACACCAAATGGATATATCGGAAATAAAACAAAGTATCCTTTTGAAATTAAAGAGCACAATAAAACACTTACTTTTACAGTAGAAAATACCGAAGTAAAAGGTAGTGTAAAACTATTAAAAGTAGATACCGAAGATATTAGTAAAAAGTTAGAAGGTGCAGTATTCGAGTTAAAAGATGCAAGTGGAAAAGTAATTGGTGAATATAAGACAGATAAAAATGGTGAGATTAACGTTAAAGATCTAGCGTATGGTAAGTATTCATTTGTAGAAAAGACTTCACCAAACGGTTACGTTCTTGTTAAAGAACCAATCGTGTTCGAAATAAAGGAACACGGGAAAATTATTGAGTTATTAGCAGTCAATCATCTTATTAAAGGTGATTTGGAAATTACAAAGGTAGATGTAGCTGATGGAAACAACAAGCTTCCAAATGCAGAATTTACGATTTATAACGAAGCAGGGAAAGAAGTAGTGAAAGGTAAAACAGATGATAAAGGTATCGCTAAATTTGAAAAGTTATCATTTGGAAAATACACATATAAAGAAACTATTGCACCAAACGGTTACGTTTTAAATGAAGAGACGTTTTCTTTTGAAATCAAAGAGAATGGTCAAATAATTAAACATATCGTCAAAGATGAGAAGATTCCCTCAATTAAAACAACAGCATCTGATAAAAAAGATGGTACAAAAGAAATGCACACTTCTAAGTCTGTAACAATCCAAGATAAAGTGGAATACAAAGACCTACAAGTAGGTAAAGAGTACACTTTAAAAGGTAAATTAATGGATAAAAAGACTAATAAACCATTAGTTGTAAATGGTAAAGAAGTAACTGCTGAAACTAAGTTTACACCAAAAGAAGCAAACGGTTCTATTACACTAGATTTCACTTTTGATGCAACTGGTTTAGAAGAAAAAGAAGTAGTAGTATTCGAAGAGTTACTGAAAGACGGAAAAGTTGTTACTACACATACTGATATCAATGATAAAGGTCAAACAGTTAAGTTCGTTAAGCCATCAGTAAAAACAACTGCTACAAACAAAGCTGATGGTGGAAAAGAGGTTCATTCAAAGGATTCTATCACTATCCAGGATAAAGTGGAGTACACTAACTTAGTTGTTGGTAAAGAGTACACTGTAAAAGGAAAATTAATGAACAAAGCTATTAACGAACCATTATTAATTGATGGTAAAGAAGTAACAGCTGAGACTAAATTTATTGCAAAAGAAAAGAACGGTTTTGTAACATTAGACTTTACTTTTGTTGGTGCTGAACAGCAAGGAAGAGAAGTAGTCGTGTTTGAAGACTTATTACATGAAGGTCAAGTAATTGCAACGCATGCTGACATTAACGATGTAGGTCAAACAGTTCGATTTGTAGAACCTTCTATTAAAACGACAGCTACAAACAAAGCTGATGGTTCTAAAGAGTTAGATGCTTCTAAATCTGTAACAATCCAAGATAAAGTGGAATACAAAGACTTAATCTTGGGTAAAGAGTACGTTGTAAAAGGTAAACTAATGGATAAAGCAACAAAAAAACCATTATTAGTTGATGGTAAAGAAGTAACAGTAGAATCTAAGTTTACTCCAAAAGAGAAAAATGGTTCTATCACACTCGATTTCACATTTAATGCTTCTGCATTACAAGGTAAAGAAGTGGTAGTGTTTGAAGAATTGTATCAAGATAATGTCTTGGTAGCTATACATGTTGACATCGAAGATAAGGGGCAAACAGTGAAATTTAAAGAAGTAAAACCGGAACAACCAAAACCAGAGCAACCGAAATCAGAACAGCCGCATCCGGATAAAAATATTCCAACATCAGAACAACCTAAAGCAGAAAAGACATTAAAATCAGGAATATTACCAGTTACAGGTGGAGATATATCGATGCGGATCTCAATGGGCGCTGGCCTTTTATTATTAGTTCTTGGAACTGTATTATTTATCAAACGTAGAAACGTATAAAAACTATATAAATTTTACAAAGAAGGTCTTCTAATAAATAGAAGACCTTTCATTTTTGTACTTAATTTGGATTTTGTTTGAGTCAGTTTGGACATTCGATTTTAAGCATGAATGGCATTTAAAATCGAAACTTTATTTGTAGTAAATAATACATAATTTTGTTTGGCTGTTTTAATTAAAATACGATCTGTTGTCCCATATGGTGTTCCAATACGGATCACATTTGATTCTTCAACACCAGCATAAGTATCATCTTCGGTAACCTCGATTACATCACGTAATGGAATCGTAATCTCCGTCAATTGCCATGAAATAATTAACTCTTTTTTTGTTTTTTTTACATTAATACCTAGCATCATACCAAGACCTTTCTATAATAGAATGCTACACTTCTAATCTTATTATATAAATTTTTAGATTATTTTTCCATATGTAGGAATGGTATTGGTTTCTGCGTGTTAGTATCTTTAGCGTATCGAACGCAAAGGAGGATATACTGTCTTTCTGTTAAGAAATATGTTAAGAACAAAAGTTCACTTAAAATTAATATGAATTTGATATGGTTGTAGTATTATAAACGAGAAATATTAAGAGTGGCAGGAAGGAAATGAATAATGAGAATTAAATTAGTAGGGATTTTTACATGTATGATTGTGATACTTGGTATCTTTATCGTTTATACCAATCAATCTATTGGTAAAGAACCAAAAAAAACAAACTATGAAACTCATGAAAACTCCATAAATAAAGAGAAAAATGGTACTTCAAAAAACATAGCAAGTTCTTTTGCTAGTATACAGGCTGTAGTTAATAAGGAATATGGATTGCCTGAAGACTATAAACCGGAGGATTTAGTTGTACCAAATGTACCATTCTCATTCAGTGGAACGCTAGAAAAGAGTTACCTTCGTAAAGAGGCAGCAGAAGCACTAGAAAGTTTATTTGATTTAGCAAAGAAAGAAGGAATCCAGTTAAATGCTGTTTCAGGGTTTCGCTCCTATGATTATCAAAAAAAACTGTATGCAAACAATGTGAAAAGAAAAGGACAAGAGCATACGGATCGCTTCTCGGCAAAGCCTGGACATAGTGAACATCAAACGGGATTAACGATGGATGTTTCTTCTAAAAGTGCAAATAATGAGCTAGAGCTAACTTTTGCGAATACGAAAGAAGGAAGATGGCTGAAAGAAAATGCGCATCGTGCAGGTTTTATTATTCGTTATCCAAAAGGTAAAGAGAGTATTACTGGATATGCTTATGAACCGTGGCATATTCGCTATGTAGGAGATATTGCTGAAAGTATATATAAGAAAAAACTGACTTTAGAAGAATATATGAATCTGTGAAAATAGAATTAAAGAATTAAATTTGCTAGCGAAAGCAGTAAGAGTGTAAAAGATAGGGGTATGAAACAAGGTATTTCTTAATGCTCTTAAAGGATATGCCATGGGATTGTAAACGATACTACTATTTTAGAGATGAAAGATGGCGAGTAATATCTTTACAGTAATGTGAGATGTAGGATCTTGCGTCAGGTTCAGAATAATAAGTATTAGGTTAATATATGATGGAAAGCAGAAAGCAACGAAAAAGAATATAAAGATTACGTATTCGGTTTTTTACTAAATAACAGGGCATCATTCTAATTAGAATAATGCCCTGTTATTTTTAGCATAATCTATTGAATTACTTTTTCAATTTTAGGCATTACAGCAATTGGTGGTAAAGATTTGGTCCATGCAGCAGCATAAACATTTAACTGTTCACCTATAGTGTAATTTTCACCATCTGAAATAGGAACCCTTAAAATCTTATTTTGATTTACTAACTCCCACCAATCATTTTGGTAAGCGAGTGCTTCATCTTTTGTAGATGTTGAAGCAACCACTAAATAATTGTTTTCTACTGAAATGACATATCCAGTAAAAGGATCTTGTTCTTGTTTATGAATAGAATAAATAGGTGCAGTGCTTACAGACGCCTTATTAGAATCTGCAAATGCCGGTGTTAATCCGAAAGTAAATCCACATCCTAATGTTAAAGCTGTTACGGTTGTTACTAATTTTTGTTTTTTTGTAAACATAATACATATCCCCCTTATATTTTATCCCTACACTAGCAATTTTCTAGTTCTATCATATAAAACCTTTTAATATTAAGATGTTTAACAGTTCTGTCACATACAATCCATAAATGTTAAAATTATCTATTAATGGAAGTGGATTTGTGTTATAATTCACTAGGTGAAATATTATTATTACATTCATCCCCTGATGAATGTATACCCTTCCTTAATTGTAAATATGTTTGATTTTATTGGTGAAGAGGGAGGAAATCTCTCTTCTTTTTTTGTTCCTTCTAAAGTTCGAAGGTGCCTTGAGCAATAAAATTTGATTTTTTTAAAACAGTTGAATTACAC
>Ga0209463_1001253_pt1 | contig 15916 bp, 11 predicted proteins | sample AgamicMgSfrz_FD_187169 | JGI IMG/M metagenome (GOLD analysis project Ga0209463, IMG submission 187169) | Agave microbial communities from Guanajuato, Mexico - Mg.Sf.rz (SPAdes) (version 2) | ecosystem: Host-associated > Plants > Phyllosphere > Phylloplane/Leaf | place: Guanajuato, Mexico... | reverse complement strand
AGAGGAATCCATTGTTATTACCCGGTCATTCACGCGCGCATTTTTGAAGTTTACAGCCAGCAATATCTCCTTCTCTTTTGTTTTAATTTGTATATATCTATCTTCCTTATACCACTTTACATATCCCCCCAAATGGCTGGAAACGACTCTCAAAGGGATTAGAACCCGATTATGGGACAGCACTCCATCTTCAATCTCTACTGTAGCCTCCTCAGCCAATGCCGGCGCAGTAAATGTGACCATCATCACGAGCGCCAGCAATGTTGTAGCAAGCTTTTTTAATTTCATCTAACATCCTCCCTGGGTTAAATTACTTATTCATTATCTCTGGAATAGTTAACGTTATCTAACCATTGAAAGTTGCCGCTTCTCAAAAAAAGACGCTGGTATAGACACCAACGCCTTATTATCGTTTTACATTGACCTCTATCTGAAGTTTGATTTACTTATTTATCGTTCCGGTCATAAACGAAAAACTCTCCAGCTGTTCTTCTTTTTTGTTCAGATTGGAATGGATGTAGAACATCAGCAGTGCCGCAAACGACGACATGGTTCCTAAAAAGATGACCGGTACAATTCCCCACCAATCGTAGACATTTCCAAACATCAAGGGACCGATCATTCGGCCAATATTCGCAAATCCACCGGTAAGCCCCATATAAAAGGGGGCGTTCACTCCCGTTCGCTCAGACAGGAATGTAGGAATGGTGGGTAGTAACATCATTTCACCAAGGGTGGCAAGAATCATGCCCAGTACCAGATAAATGTAATGCTCGTGAAAAAACAAAATGAACGTAAACGCCAAAACTGAGAATAAGGCACTCACAAACATCTGCCTAACGATACTTTGTGCGAAGCGCTGCTTGATCCATGAAGTAAAAGGCTGACCCAGCAAGATAACCAGTCCATTAATCGTCCACAACAAGCTGTAGAATTTGAGGTCCAGTCCTTGCTCGTCAATATATGGAGCAATGCCCGTAGACCATAGTGAAAATGAAATCCAGAAGAACATGGCTCCTAATGAGAGAAATAGATAAATACTCACATTTTTCAGCAAAGTACTTCGATCCACCGGTACGTCGTTGAATGCCGCCTCGTTTTTCCCTTCTATTATATGTTGGTCCGGTTCATGGTCTGAAAACATTGATTTATGCGAATCGAACCGGCTTGGCAGGTGCATAAACAGCAATAGAAAGACAGCAAATAGCAAAGTGGTTGTTCCCGTAAACAGATATGTCAGGGTAAAGGAAATCGATGCAATCAATCCCCCAACCATGGCCCCAATCGACAGACCAAAATTGTTACAAACATACATCAGATTGTAGAGCGTTCTCCGATGCTCTTTCCAACGGAAACCGACATAGGCGTTCAAGGAAGGGAGTGCTATTCCGTTTACGAAACCGAGCACGCAAATGAAAACAATATAAGCTGGCCAACTGTCGGTCATCGCTATTCCAAATAGCATACAGGCAGAGATCAGGAAAGACCCGGTAATCAGAACTTTGGGACCCATGCGATAATAGAGGTTGCCCCCCACCAGTTCACCGAAAACACTGCACAATGCCTGATAAAGAACGATTAATCCGGCTTCTCCATACGATCTGCCCATCACATGGTGCACATACAATGTAGTTAAGGGCCACATGATGGCCTTGCCTGTAGAATTTACGAAGCTTGCGGCGATGAATAATAGTGCATCCTTCGGATAGTTCCGAAGATGCCTCAATTGGTTCAGGGATGATAGCATGGAAATTAACGTACTGTTCATGTTCCCTCTTCTCTATGCGCTGGTCCTGCGAGGATCCATTGCATCACGGATACCATCACCGATAAAATTAATGGATAATACCGACAAAATAATAATTAGCCCAGGTGGAATCCAAAGCCATGGTTGACTTGTCAGCGCCGTTATGGACTGTGCTGCATTAAGCATATTCCCCCAGCTGGCCGTGGGCGGTTGGACGCCCATACCCAAAAAGCTCAAGGAAGACTCGGACAAAATGGCGGCGGCTGCACCAAAAGTGGCATTGACCAAAATAGGCCCCATAGCATTCGGTAAAATATGTCCGAAAATCAGGCGAGGTGCGCTGAAACCGAGTGCCTGTCCAGCCTTTACAAACTCAGTTTGCCGGAGAGTTAACACACTGCCCCTTACCAGACGGGCAACCGCAGGCCATCCCAGAAGAGCAAGTACAATGATGATGTTGGACAACCCTGTTCCAAGAACAGTTACCAGAACCAGAATAACCATCAAACTTGGAAAAGACATAAAGACATCGATAATGCGATTGATCAACATATCTACCCAACCACCCACATAACCAGCAATGGCCCCAACGATGGTTCCCACACAAACGTATAGCAATACAGTAACTACACCTACGGCAAGAGATACTCTTGTCGCGTAAATCAGTCTGCTTAGCACATCCCGTCCCACCTGGTCCGTCCCCAGCCAATGCTGGCTGGAGGGAGAAGCGGCAAAGGCTCCCGTGATTTCATTGGGATCATAGGGCGCAATCCATGGTGCCAATACACTGATCAGAATTAGCAAGCCGAGAACGACCATCCCCGCTACCGCAAGCTTGTGCTGGACAAAGCGCTGACCGATCATTTTCCAATAGCTTTCACGTTCAAAACCAGGTGCAATTGCTGCGGAAGAACCCGCAACCAGTTCAGAGGAAGCAGCTGTACCAGACTCCAGATTTAGTGAAGGCATAATGATCACTCCTTTCTTTCAACTATATTTGATTCGAGGATCCACGACCGCATACATCATATCAGACCACAGATTGGCGGCCAGCACAGATAGGGCTGCAAGCATATTCACACCCATAAGGAGCGGAAAATCTCGTGAAAATATAGCCTGAATCGTCAATTGTCCCATGCCGTTCCACTGAAAAATGCTTTCCGTAATGACGGCTCCCCCAATTAATACGGGAATATCGAGACCCGCAATTGTTATAAGCGGTATAAGCGCATTTTTCAAAGCATGTTTGTGAATTACGATAAATTCTCTAACTCCCTTGGCTCTTGCGGTTCGCAGATACTCTTGTCCAAGCACTTCAATTACGCTCGCACGAACATAACGGATCATGCCGCCAGAGATAGAAGTTCCCAGTGTTATCGTAGGCAATATCAGATGGGTCAGGGTATCCCCAATTCCATCATTCCCCCCCATGGTGCTCATGCCTCCCGTAGGAAGTACGCCTAATAGAACGCCGAAGATGTAAATAAGACCCAGGCCCAGAAAAAAGTTTGGAATGGAAACGCCCAGTAGCGAAGTGGTTGACATCAGATAATCAAACTTGGAGCCAGATTTCACGGCACAGTAAATGCCAATGGGGATGGCGATCAGGTAACCAAACAAAATCGATGCCCCTACCAGCAGCAAGGTCGGACCTATTCGTTCAGCGATTAGACTGGTTACGGGTTGGAAGGAACTGAACGAATGTCCCAGATCACCCTGCACCAAATTTGCAAGCCATTTCCAGTACCGAATCATGAACGGATCATTTAATCCAAGGGCTTCTCGCCTTAATTGCTTGTCCTCTTCACTCACATCCGGATTCACATACATGTCTACGGGATCTCCAGGAGCCAGATTAATGAGAACAAAATTAAGAAAAGTTACTCCAAACAGTACCGGAATCGCGATTAGCAGTCTCCGAAGCACATAATTCAACATAAAAGGCCCCCTCTGTGCGTGCGTGGTTATAACATTTATCCAAGCGGATCATGACAAGCATACAAATGCCCTTTTTGAAAAGTATCTTCAGTGAGAATCGGCTCCTCCTCCCGACATTTGCTGCTGGCGAGCGGGCAGCGGGTATGAAAGCGACAGCCTTGTGGAGGCGATGCGGGACTTGGTACATCCCCTTCCAGAACCATTCTCTCTTTATTCCTCAAATGGGGGTTGGGAATCGGATAAGCATCAAACAACGCTCGTGTATATGGATGTCTGGGCGAAGAAAACAACGTTTGGACCGGGGCGAGTTCTACCACTTTGCCGAGATACATTACAGCTATGCGGTTACTCATATACTTAACGGATCCGAGGCCATGCCCAATAAACAAATACGTTAAATTGAATTCACGCTGCAACTCCTTGAGCAGATTCAGGATCTGGGCCTGAATGGAAACGTCAAGTGCCGAAACGGGCTCATCACATATAATTAGCTTGGGTTTAAGCGCAACTGCCCGCGCGATTCCTATACGTTGACGCTGACCTCCCGAAAACTCGTGTGGATATTTCCCCAAACCTTGGGCCGATAATCCCACAATCTCCATCAACTGAGAAGCTTGTTGCAACGCTTCCGCGTCCGATATACCTCTTAATACATGAAGAGGCTCCGTGATGAGATCAACAATTCGCTTCCTGGGATTCAACGATGAATAGGGGTCCTGGAAAATCATTTGGATGTCCCTGCGTAACTTTCTCATCTCTGTGTTGGAAACCTGGGTCAGATCCCTTCCCTCAAACAGCACTTTGCCTGAAGTAATTTCCTCCAAACCGATAATGCTGCGCCCAAGTGTCGACTTACCGCAGCCTGATTCTCCAACCAGACCAACCGTTTCTCCGGGGTAGACTTGCAGGTTAATCCCATCTACTGCTTTGATCTGACCAACTGTTTTGGAAAATTTCCCCTTCTGGACGGGGTAATATTTATGGACCCCTTCTAGCTCCAGCAACGGTTTATCCGCGCTTTCCTCGATCGGCATTCGCATAGCTGACATGGTATGTCTCCCCTCTATTGTAGGTTAAAGTCTTACGCTGGAAACCAGCAGCGTACTTTATGAGCTTCGCGAATCTCTGTCAATGGCGGAGGTGTATGGCATTGTGCCGCCGCCCTGCTGCAGCGATCCATAAATCTGCATCCGGAAGGCATGGATTGAAGCGAGGGAACAGAGCCTGGGATGGAACGCAGCTCGGTGTTTTCATTTTCAATATGGGGAATGGATTCCATTAGGCCAATGGTATACGGGTGTTCCGGATGATCAAACAGCTCGTACACTTCTGCTTCTTCCACCACCTGTCCTGCATACATCACAATGATGCGATCTGCCATTTCGGCAACGACACCAAGATCATGGGTGATTAACATAATCGAAGTCCCTGTTTCCTCACGAATTTGCTTCATCAAACTCAAAATCTGGGCCTGTATCGTTACATCAAGTGCCGTCGTCGGCTCATCCGCAATAAGAAGTTTCGGCCTGCATGCCAGTGCAATGGCAATCATGACACGCTGCTTCATCCCACCGGACAACGTGTGGGGATACTGGCCGAGAAGCTGCTCGGCCCTTGGAAAGCCAACCTGTTTCAACAGGGAAACTCCATGTTGCTTTGCCTCCTTGGCTCCCATCCCCAGGTGCAGTCGAATGGTCTCTGTCAATTGATTGCCGATGGTAAATACCGGGTTGAGGGAAGACATCGGATCCTGAAAGATCATGGAAATTTCCTTGCCACGAAGCTTGATCAGTTCATGTTCAGGAAGTTCGACCAGATCTTTGCCATCAAATCGTATGGAACCACTGCTGATATAACCGCTTCGTCCAAGCAAACGCAGGATGGATAATGAGGTGACACTTTTACCACAGCCCGATTCGCCTACAATACAGAGTGTCTCTCCTGCTTTTAGAGAGAAGCTCACATCATCCACTGATGTCACTTCGCCTTGATTGGTACGAAAATTGGTCCTCAAATGCTGAATCTCAAGCAATTTATTCATACCGGTTCCTCCGATCCGATTTATTTGCGCTCCCATAGATTAACGTCATAATGCATACCGTCCACTACGCCGCCCTTACCCTCTATCTGCTGTGAGATCGCCATCAGATTAAATTCGGAGTATACCGTAATCAGCGGCACGTCTTCCTGAATTGTATTTTGCAGCTTGTTGTAGATTTCCTGACGCTTGGCTGGATCCGTCTCTGCCATTCCGGCATCGAATAATTCATCCACTTCCGGGTTGTTGTACCGCATATCGTTAAGTGCAGCTGTGGAGCGATATACGGTTGCCGGACCATCCGGGTCCATGATACTGCCAAAGCTACTAAGCACAAGATCAAATTCACCTGCTACAAGCTTGGATACCGTCGTTGGAAAATCGTAATTAACCTGGTTTACCTGAAGCCCGATGGCTTGAAAATTTTGCTGAATGATATTGCCAGCCATCTCACGAGTGCGGTCACCGGTAGGGACAATCAATTCTATTGGGCGCTTCATATCAAAACCGGCTTCTGCCAGCATTTGTTTGGCTTTCTCAGGGTCATAGGCATAGCTGATAATATTGTCATCATGGTATGGATGACTGTTGGCATACGGACCATCCTGCAATTCACCGGTGCCTGGCATCAGCTGTTCCACGATCATCTGCCGGTTGATCGCATAGGCTAGAGCTTGTCTCACTTTTTTATCCTGAAAGCGTTCCGTATTAATCTCGATCGAGTTATATCTCCGGGTCTGCTCTTCTTTCGTCGTTAGCCCCTGAATGGATTTTACGGTCTGCCACTCTGAAGCCGGGATATTTCCAACGCCTTGTGCCGCATTCATGTCCAGCTCTCCCGATTGAAGCTGTGCCACCATATTGGAGGCAGGCATGATTTTGATAAATACCTTTTCGATTTTGGGAGCTCCCCGGTAATATTCCGGATTGGAAGCAAGCTCCACATAGGATTTGTTCTCATATTTGACAAAGGTGTACGGACCCGAAGTCACATTGGGGCTCCGCCAGAATGAATTTTGATTCAGTTCGGCAGGATTCACGTCTTGCAACACATGTTTGGGGACAATCAATACATCGGAGAAGCGTTCATAGACCAGATTGGGATCCACGGGCGTTTTGGTTCGTACCTCAAGATGTTTATCATCAATCACTTTGATCGAGTCCAGTCTATCAGATCCTTCGGGCAGCGTTCCTTTCTCATTCAATCCGTCCAGGGCAAATATGGCGCTGCGCTGTGTAGTAATCGTCTTGGGGTTGGCGATCAGGTTGATCGTAAATTCAACATCCTGCGCGGTAACAGGTGTACCATCTGTCCAGTTGGCATCCGGATGAATGGCGATGCGGAACGTTTGGTTATCATCCGTCTCAAAGGACTCGGCAAGCTGCATTTCGAATTGAAGCGGCCCCGTCGTTTTGACCAAACTATCGAAGAAGTATCGGTAGGTGAATACAGCACCACTGGACCCGCTTCCATCCGAATCAATCGGGTTAAACATCAGAGGCGGATTCGTAATCCCAATGGTCAACTGATTGGCCTGAGTTTGGTTACCATTGGCTGCACTTGCTGACGTCCCCGATCCTTGTCCCGTTGAACCGCACCCTGTGATAAGCATCATCCCGAACAATGGAAACAGTGCTGTCCTCTTCAACCATTTTTTCATATGAATGCTTCCCCCTTATGTTTTAACAATCATCTATCTTTCTGGGTCGATATGTCCGTTTGGCGCTATAATGTTGCTTCAGCAGTTTCTGTCACCTTCATATCCGCTCTGCGCTTCACAGCAAGCAAGCTGACAAACTCGAATGCAATATTCGCTGCATTCAGTGCTGTGACTTGGCTCTGGTCGCGATCTGGTAGCACTTCCACCAAGTCGAATCCGATAAAACTCATGCCTGCCAGACCCCGAAGCATTTTCTGTGCTTCGTAGGTCGTGAAGCCGCCAACCTCCGGTGTCCCTGTTCCAGGTGCATAGACCGGGTCCAGAAAATCAATGTCAAAGGTTAAAAAAACCGGACGATCTCCCACGCGTTCCTTTATCTTCTGACACAACTCTGGGATGGTGATCTCCCTTACATCATCAGTTGTCATTACTTCAAATCCCATTGCTCTTGCATCATCCAGCCCCCCGGCACGATAGGTTGTTCCTCTCATGCCCATTTGAATCGAATGATGCGGGTCGATCAGTCCTTCATCAACGGCGTAACTGAATACCGCTCCATGGGACCACATTCGTTCAGGATCTTTAGCACGTCCTGTATCCGAATGGGAATCAAAATGAACTAGGCATACCGGACCATATTGGCGGGCAGCTGCTCTCAAATGCGGAAGAGATATGGAGTGATCTCCACCCAGTAGAATGGGAACGACTCCTGCCTCAAATACAGGCGCTAATTGCTCTTCGATTGCTTGATAGGATTGTTCAATGTATCCTGGATGTACCAGAAGGTCACCAAAATCGACACCGGATAAAAACTCGGAAATATCAATCTGGTGAACAGGAGATATCGGCCGAATCCGCTGTGACATCGTGCGAATGGATGCTGGACCGAAACGGGCACCAATGCCATAGCTTACACCTGTATCAAATGGAACCCCTATGACCGCAAAATCAACTTCTTCCAGAGTTTGTACATATGGCAAATGCATGAAAGTATGGATGCCGGAATATAGAGGCTTTCCCATGTCGATCTGTGGACGGTATTTCATGTTTGATCTCTCCCTTTGTTTATCATTTCAACTCCAAAAAAACACAAAAAGAGGCCGCTTATGAGTAAGCGGCCTCTTTGCCATAGTCAGCGATCCTCCAGATGAAGGATGACTGCTTGTATGCAGTTGTGTAATGCCAATTATAGAAACAGCCTTTATCAATGTCAATATATTTGACATAAATTCTCGAATAAAAGATTTTACGGCTACACTGCGTTATGTTATATCACTTGTTCTGTTGACTTTTGTCGGGATGTATTATATAAATTAACATTAATCAGGTCATCTACATCCAGTTCATACACCAAGGTATTGTCTCAATTCCGACTTCGAGGTGATGGGTAAATTATGAAGCCAAGACTATTGCATGTTCATGATATCCCGACTACAAAATGTCGAGTTGATGTCAAATTCAACGAATTAGGTTATCGGGTTGAGTCAATTGAGGCTGAATGTATGAGTCAACTGACGAAGAGCAGGTTTGAAATGATTATTTTGGATGTTCCCGCATGTCGACTGAAGCAATGGCTGAATTCTGCCAGTCACCTGTTCTCATTCCCCATTCTGTGGTGGTGTGACGAGCGCAAACCTGCCACCACCGCTCCACATGAGAAGCTCGACGGGGTACTATGTTCTGGCATGAATGACAATGAACTTCAATGGTCTTTGTTAATTGGTCTTAAAAATTACCAGACCCGTGTTCATTTGGAACGGGAATACCGATTCTTATCCACCAAACTGGAAGAAATAAAAAGAGTGGAGTGTGCCAAGATATCACTTAGCAAGCAAAAAAACATAAGTGAAACCAAAGCCTATGAATGGATGCGCACACAGGCCATGAACGAACGAAAAAAGCTGGTTGACATTGCAGAAGCCGTGTTGACCGAAATTAAATAATCATTATATCACCAAGAACCCTTGCCTGTTGAACAGGCAAGGGTTCATTTTCATGTGCAACTTTAAACTGTGATACTGCTAGCCAACGCTTCCTTGGTACTCCGGCGATACAGGGCCAGCAGTGTAATAAATTCGGATACGATCGAAGCCGCATTAAGGGCGGTAACACGTGTGGGATCACGATCCGGCAACACCTCTACCAGATCACAACCGATCAAACGAATTCCCGCAAGCCCTCGAACCATCTGAATCGCTTCATACGTCGTGAATCCGCCTACTTCCGGCGTGCCTGTACCAGGAGCAAACACAGGGTCCAGAAAGTCAATATCGAAGGTCAGGAATACGGGCGTATTGCCCACACGGTCTTTGACACGCTGACACAACTTCTCGGGACCCAGCTTTTTGACATCGTCTGTTGTGAGCAGATCGAAGCCAAGTCCCCTTGTTTCGTCATAATGTGTCAAACTGGAATGACCTCTCATTCCCATCTGAATCGAGGTATTAGAATTAATCCAACCTTCCTTCACCCCATGATAAAACATATTGCCGTGTGAATACTTGCGAATCTCATCCATGGGCTCCCAGGCATCAGAATGTGAATCAAAATGCACCAGACTGATTGGACCGTATTGCTCTGCTGCTGCTTTTACATGAGGATAGGATATGGAGTGATCTCCACCCAAAATAATCGGTACAATCCCACTTGAATAGATGGGTGCTAACTGTTGCTGTACCGTCTCATACGTCTGTTCAATGTATCCTGGATAAATGGAAAAATCACCATAATCAATACCTGATAAGTATTCACTGCTGTCAATGCCTTGAGCAGGATTGGTTGTTCTGATCCGCTGCGACATTTCCCTAATGGCCGAAGGGCCGAATCTGGTGCCTACGGCATACCCGGCTCCTGTATCAAATGGATTGCCGATAATGGCATAATCTACGTTTTCCAATGTTTGAATATGGGGCAAATGCATAAACGTACGCACTCCGGCAAAGGCAGGCTTTCCTCTTTCCAGTAAGGGACGATACATGAACAACACTCCTTTGGTTTATTTGCATATAAAAACAAAAAAAACCGCTCCCTTATCGATGATAAGTTAGCGGCTCTATTGCCGATCAAGTGTTACTCCATTCCGAATGACACTTGAATATATGCACTTGTTTATGGATGTAATATAGCAAACTATGCTATTACCGTCAACATTTTCTTTTTACCGGATCACGAACGATGGATTTGTTTCTTAATGTAAAACGTCTCCATCACTTGCATAATCGACTCGCTCTTAATAGGTTTGCTTACATAGGCATCCATGCCGGCCTTCAAGCAATTATCCATGTCCCCTCTTACGGCATTTGCAGTAACCGCGATAATGTATGGGCATGCTTCAGGGTCCACAAGTTCCTTAATTGCTTTGGTTGCTTCAAATCCATCAAGCCGCGGCATATGCACATCCATAAATACGATATCATATGCATTGCGTTTGACAGCTTCAACAGCCTCCACGCCGTCCACGACATGATCTACAAAATGTCCCTTTTTCTCAATCATCCGGCTAAGGACAAGCTGATTGACCTCATTGTCTTCCGCAATCAGAATGCGTAGGGGAGTACTTCTGTTCTTTTTTTGAAGTTGATCAAAAGAGTTGCCACTTTCATCGTTGTTTAATTTGAAGGAGGCTGTAAAAATAAATGTTGTTCCAGGTTCATCCGATTCCTCGATCCAGATATCACCCTGCATTAACTCTACCAGCTTCTTGCTGATCGCCAGCCCCAGACCGGTCCCTTGAGGTTTACGGGTCATAAAGTTATCCAACTGGTAGAACGGCTCAAACAATTGCTGTCTTTTCTCTGCTGGAATCCCTATACCCGAATCCTTCACCTTAAAATGTAGAAGCATATTATTGCTGCACTTCTCCTTAACCCCGACTTCAATTTCCACGCTGCCCTCTGGCGTAAATTTGACCGCATTGCCGATGATGTTGGTAAGTACTTGTTTCAAACGGTAAGCATCACCATAGAGCGGAGTCGGGATGGCTTCATCCAGACATAAACGAATATCCAGCTTCTTTTCACGAGCAAGTGGTTTCACGATCTGCACGGTCTCTGTCACGATTTCTTCAAGATCAAAAGGATCGTCTACCAGATCAGTTTTACCTGATTCAATTTTCGAGAAATCCAGAATGTCATTAATGATGGCCAATAAGGAATCTCCGCTCTTCTGAATAATATGAATATATTCCTTTTGCTCCCCGCTAAGTCCTGGGGTATCCAGAAGTAAGTCCGTCATACCGATGACCCCGTTCATGGGTGTACGAATTTCATGGCTCATCATCGCCAAAAATTCACTTTTAGCCTTGTTCATTCGCTCGGCTGTCTCTTTGGCTACAAGCAGCTTTTTCTGTTCCGTAATATCTTTTGCAATCAGATAGAACCCCACATTGGTCTTGTTGATAATGATCGGAGCAAGCGTAGCCAACACTTCTGTCTCACTACCATCCGTGTGGCGCACGGCGTTAATCTCCTTTTCAGCCAGCTCGTAGTTGCTGCGTAGGATCAAACCTAGATTAACAACCCCAATAAACCTGCTTATGCTTGTACCAATCATATCTGCCACAGGACAACCCGTCATCTTCACCGCAACAGGATTGGCATTCATGATGTGGCCATCCATGTTAAATGAGATAATGGCATCATGATTGTATTTCTTAAGAGAAGTGTAACGTTCCACGGATTCCTGCAGCTTGAATTCGATGAGTTTCCGTTCGGTGATGTCCTGCAATGTTCCATTTAACTGTACTGGCTGGTGATGTTCATCAAACGTAAGCAGCCCGCGCAAATGAAGATATTTCTCACTTCCATCAGAGCGGATGTGTTTGTATTCGAAATCAAGGGGTTCCCCTTGCTTAACCCAACTGATTCTTTCTTGCAAGGCTTGTGCTTCCGCGGGATTCATCACCCTAAGAACATCCCTTGCCCGGTAGCGTTTATGTGTGCGTTCAAGCTCAAAAATCTCAAGCACCTGATCTGAAATGGCAATTTGGTCGTTGACCATATCCCATTCCCAACTGCCGATCATCGCAATGCGTTCAGCCTCTGCACTAATATCTTCATGTTTCTTTCGTTCAGATATGTCTCGTCCGATGGCTAGTATCTGCCGTTCTTGCTCAGCATCCTCAATAATCTTGTATGTGGTCTCGAACCATAGATAATGTCCATCCTTATGGCGAACTCTGACATTCAGCATATTCCCTTTAGTCAAATCCATGTGTGAGATCCGTTCCAGATCTACCGGATGGAAATAGGTGTTGTTACTCTGGCCAATGATGTCTTCTGGGGAGTAACCCAGCAGATCTTGAACGGAAGGAGAACAGAATCGGCAAACCCCTTCGAAATTGGCAATGTAGATGATCTCCTGCGCATTATCCGAAATCAGTTTAAACATCTCTTCACTGTGCAGAAGTTTTTGTTCAGACATTTTACGATCCGTGATATCTACGATATGACAAATGAAATAAAGCGGCTCATCTGTTGTTTCATCCCGTGCCAAGGATATATGCAATGAAATCCAGAGTACATCACCATTTTTTTTGATGTAGCGTTTTTCGTATTTGTACTCTTTGGACCTGCCTTCAAACAAGTCGCAAGCATAGATTACATCCTGCGGGGAGTCATCCGGATGGGTAATATCCTGGTAACTGAGATTCATTAACTCCTCACTGGTATAGCCCATCATGCAGCAAAATGAAGGGTTTACTTTCATCCATTGACCTGACGGAGCAACGAGTGCAATTCCAATAGGTGCTTGGTTATAAATCTGCTCGAACAATTCGTGATGGTCGACCTTTTGAACCTGCATTTTAAGCTCTCCTTTTGAAATATATACTCAAGTGATAGATTGTCGAAATTTCAAAGTTTACTGAATAGTATCCGTTCCACAAGGAATAGTCGGTTTAAAACCATAATACCTGCTTAATACCCAGTATTTTAGATGCTGAAACATCTCTTTTCAAGAGATTTGTGTCTTCTCAAATCAAACAAGGCCTGGATTCCATGCACATGGAATTCCCGACCTTTGTCGTTAAGTATCATTATAAGTCATATGCTGCACCGGAGCCTTGAGTAAAATCTGTCAGCGCTCACGCCCAACAATATAATCCAACAGATGCTTCAGAAAAGGAATATGCTTCGGCATTTCGGCAAGTGCCTCGGTTGCGAGACAATAATGTTCCCACATGGCCTTTTTCGCTCCATTCTCCCCAAGTATGGAAACGAAGGTTGAATTGTTGTTGCGTACATCCTGCCCGGATGGTTTGCCAAGCACAAGGTTATCCCCTTCGAGATCCAGCAGGTCATCCTTGATTTGAAAAGCGATGCCCGCATGATAGGCAAATTTCTTCAAGGAGGCGATTTCCGAATCCTTGACCTGTGCAAGAATAGCTGGCATGACGAGTGCTGCCTCAAAGGCAATGCCTGTTTTGTAGAAACAGATCATGTTCAACTGCTCCAATGTCAATGCTTTCCCTTTGGAGCTCAGGTCCATTGCCTGCCCCATACACATGTCTTCAGCTTTTTCAGCCGAATATCGAATCAGGCTCAGCACCGTTGCGGAATCGAATTGACTAAGTGAGGATTGTTCTCCAATGGCTTTCTGGATAAGAAATAGACCTGTCAATTCAGCTGTGGCACTGTTATGCACATGATGCAAGGTTGAACGCCCCCGCCTGGTTGAAGCATTATCCTGTGTGGGAAGATCATCAAAAATGAGGGAAGCGGTATGCATATATTCCAGTGATCTTAATAGCGGAACGATCGACACTTCTGTCAGCCCATACTCTCGCACACCCATAACCCAGGTTAAAATAGGCCTCAGCCGTTTACCGCTTCCCTGCAGGCTGTAGTTGGCTGCTTCAATCAGCGTTTCTTTCATTTCCGGAATGTCATTCGGTTTGGAAATTTGAATTTCCATATTAATCTGTTCACGAACCGTTCGAACGGTTTGAATAAAATCTTCTTTTTCCTTTTTGTCATTTTGCAGATGGACAATAACCTGATCTCTAAGCAATTTATCGAGAAAATCCACGTCATCTGCTTTTCGAACCATTTGTTGAACGAGATGGTTAAATTCGGGCTGGCCCGAAGCAAAGATGTCCATAATTTCATTATACTTCACTGGACCCAGTCGTTCCCTGCTTCGCTTAAGGCCGTTAATTGCACGATCCAATATGACCTCACGTGTCTTCGCATCCGAGTCATATACGCCATGGATCAAGTGAGAGATCACTGCCCAGTACAGCTCATACGGATTAATTAAATCAGGACGCAGATCCCGGTACTTCAAATAATACGTATACGGGGTCACTGCCCCCTCTTCCATGTCTTCAAACATATCTGCAAAATCATCTGCCAATTGATTGTAAATGCCATAATAGAACGTGCGGAGATCAAAGCCTTCATCCTCTGAAGCGCTCAGAACGGAACGAACGATGAGCCTCGATGAAGATGACTTGATAATAATCGGGATATAGAGCTCTTCATTGGTATAGTTCGCATTGGTGAGTTTCTTCGCCCGGTCTAGCTCCTGGGATTGAAAAAACACATAGGATTGCTCGAAAAAGGTTCGCTGCATCTCAGGACGCTGATAATTCTTGATATATTCGAATGCCTCCCGCAGCTCCGAGTGAACATACCGAATGACGTCCTTGTTCTCTCCATCCCACTCCCCAATGTCAGGTACAATTCCTGTGAGCAGTGCCTCCCGAATCATCAGGGAATACTGTTCCTTCTCCTGCGTAGTCAGTGCCTGTGAATCCAACAGGTCGTCAATAAATGGATAGGTTAACCCGTATGAATACCCCAATCTGATGGCTGCATCAAATCTCATCGAGCGTTCCGGGATGGGCGTCGTCTCATCCAATTCATCATTCACATGCAGAACAACACCAAGAATGATCTTAATAAGCTTGCGCTGCGCCTGCTCTGCGTCTAACTCCTTCGGAATATTTGAAGCAACGTTCTTGAGTTTCTGAATCAGCCAGATTACGGCAGTTTCCACGTTTTCCTTCTGAGCCCATCGATACAGTGCCGCCAGGCTGATGAAATCGGGCTGTTCTTTACGCTTGGCTCCATCGGTACGCATGAAGTACTTCTTCGTATCTTGCGCAACACGCTGTATGCGGGCCTGCGTCTCGGGCGCATCCAGCGCCTTGCCAAGATCTCTCATGTAAATATAGGAGATACTGCGATCCAGGTAATCATCCAGTTTGCCTGTTACGTTAAGCCAGTGGATATATCTATATACATCCCGGGAATCGGGTTTTCTTTTGCTTCGTGATATCAAGGGTAACCATGAAAATCGATGAATGTGTTTCTTTTGCCATAGATGAATATCCTGTGTAAGAACCGTTGTATAAGTATTATTTACTAGCTGCTCATGAAGAGTTGTAAAATACTCGGCTGCCTTATGCTCGGCTAACTGATATCCTGCCTCGGCATGATCTATAAGTGCGTTATTCATAGGATGGATACCTCAACTTCTATTAATGTTAAACATGTATCCATGAGAGTAGTATGAGGGTTGCTCCATGGA
>Ga0209463_1001250_pt1 | contig 15961 bp, 17 predicted proteins | sample AgamicMgSfrz_FD_187169 | JGI IMG/M metagenome (GOLD analysis project Ga0209463, IMG submission 187169) | Agave microbial communities from Guanajuato, Mexico - Mg.Sf.rz (SPAdes) (version 2) | ecosystem: Host-associated > Plants > Phyllosphere > Phylloplane/Leaf | place: Guanajuato, Mexico... | reverse complement strand
TGGCTATTTATTTTCGGTTGGCGAACCAAAAATATTTTAGCACCATGAGGAAGTTTTTTTAATACCACGCTGTAAGCTTTTTGGAACCCTAGGCATAGCCCAGGGTTTTCTTTTCTATAAAAAAAAGCGGCCGGTGTATTATCCCGGCCGTCCATTAAAAAAACATTTATTCAATTGTCAAGGCGAAGAGCTTCAAATTTTGTTTATTCTCGTTCCGGCTGTTCCTTCCCTTAAATAATATTTTCCTCGCTTAAGCGCTTGTTTAAATAACACTACATCCTTTTGTAGTAGGTCGTTTATTTCCGATGATGTGAGAATGACTGTGCATTTTTCCAACTTGATTATATATTTCGGCAAATCGGCTCACCTCTCGTTTTTTGGTACACTTTAGGTACACTTGTAGTTCTACGGATGTTCCACCCTTGTACTACAGTTTTTTAGTCTAACTGCGGTTATCAATCCCCAATCTTGGCCTTGGCCAACTATTAGCAACCATTTCAACTCGCTCCCGGTGGTCATCCCTTCCACTCGATGTAACTGGAATGAAGCAAATCATTTAAGGTATCATCCATGGTGCTTTCCTTTTTGAAAACAATATCGACCTCTTCGACTTTCAATTTGTCGTATAATTTCATTTGAACATCAAACAACTTTTCAGTTGGAATTTCGGATAAATCCCGCTTTGCTAACTCTTCTTTTACAATAAGCAGCTGCTCCCCTAACATTTCCAGCCGTTTCTTTTTGGAAACAAAGTATTTTTCCTGTAAATATTCCCACTCGAACGCTTTCCGGTTACTAATGTCCAATTGCAATTCCTTGCCCCATTTAATCAGTGTAGGTTTACTAACCCCTAATTCCTTTCCTATTTCCTCATAAGGCACACTCTTTGCTCTTAACTCGATAAAACGCTCCTGTTGATCTAGCTTAGTTAATTTGGACAACCAAACCACGCTCCCTTTTATTTTATTAAAAGGCCAAGATTTCGAGTGTAGAACAAGTAGAACAGTAGACTCTACTCCATACTCCCTTGAGCCTGTAGCATTTGTCTTGCTATAGAACTCATAGAACCATTTTCTATTTCCATTTGGTAGAGATCCTTTTCCATTTCATTACTATGTTCTATTGTTCGACAGCAAGGATAAACGCTGATATTTTTTAGCCTTTTGTAATGAATTGCTTGTTCTATCACCGTTCTACTTGTTCTACAACTTTGTTTCATCTATTTGAATTACGGTACTCTATTGTAATAAAGCACAAATTGTTTTATAAAGTGATTCTTATATTGATGAAGTTGTATTTCTCCTAATCCCTGAGCTTCTAACCGTTCAATAGTTTCTTCTATTAGCCTAATATTTGTAGACCTTCCGAATACCTTTCCTTGGTTTAAGGTATTAACCCTAATACTAACACCATTTTCATGCTTTTCCCCTTTCCTTCGGACATAATCAATTAGTTTAATCGCGTTCTTATCTTCATAATTTGATTGCGTAAATTGAAAGACCTTTTTTGCCTGCGCTTTAAAATAATTCATCATGTAATTTGCATATGAAACACTTTCTTCATCAATTATGTCTGCCGTTACAGAATCAGGGTTACTAGCCCACTTAAGCATATGCATTATAAGCATAATCCGTGGATGTATACCCTTCAACTTCTTCCATACGCCCTTTAACAGCTCCGGAAACCCAGCAGCAATCGTTTCATCTTCTGTTAAGTCATACCACATTGTAAATGCTTCTTTTGCCTCTGGACTTAAGGAAACTTTTTTAGGATTATCTTCATTTAATGAATTGTACAATTTTATGATTGTATCACAGTACTTTGCTACTACTTCTTGAGCAACGTCTACATCAGTCCAATTAGAAGGGATTGGGTCCGGAAAACAGAATAAAAAGCGGTCAATGAATCCATCGTTCGCTGAACCTTCACGTTCAGATTTTATTATTTCGTCAATCATATCTGGTTGGGTACCGCCAACTATAGTTACAAAAGGCTTTTGAAGTTGCATCGGCTCCTTACCCTTCCGATTAATAATAATAGGTTCATTCGACCAAATTGAAAGCCAATATTGGCGATCAGCACCTGCTCGATATTGGTTCATCCCTTTAACGAAACCCAACAGCTCATCATGTACCTTTATCACTCCCCTTTTGTTAAAAAAGAGATTCTCCTGCAAGGCTTCCATTGTGGAATCCATACTGATTAATTGCTGAAAAATCGGAATATTAGGTTCATAAGGCTTGTCATCTAAATTTGCTTTCTTTTTGCCTTTTAAACTTTGCTTCCACTTTTCATATTCAATTTCATAATTTTCTTTTTCTAAATGATATTGGTCTTTTTTTGATAGGTATTCCCTATAGTTATAATCCTGTAAGTCAAAAAGCGGTTTTAGTGCTTTGCTAATTGCTGGTGTTTTTGCACTTCCTGGCTCTGCAACAACGGCACAATAAAGACTTGCTCCGGTAATCCAGCTTTTTTTTAGTTCTAAAACTGCACCATTTCCAATGGCAACACTAGCACAAGCTAACACACCCATCCCAACAAAATCGGGTGGACATGATAATGCCATTGCTGTATCGTTAATAAATCTTGCTATTGGTTCTGGTAATAAAGTATAGGGGAAAGGGGGTGTCTCGTGTATTGCAACAATCTGTGCTTCCTTTTGAAGTTCTTCTTCAAATAAATCTATCCCCTGTGGTATTCTATTTGTAGTCACATTTTGTTGCTGAGGTTGTCCATGATGGAAAACCTCTTTATTTATTTCCTCCCCATTAAAATTCATCTACATAATCTCCTTTTAAAGAAAAACGTGTTATATATTGACCATTCCACCATGGTTTCTAACTTCTTCAAACCAACGATTAATGTATTCTTGAACTTCTTTCCTGTTAAAGGCCCACTTTTTACCAATACGAATACTTGGGAAGTTAGGGTCATTGAGGAATAACTTTTCAATAGTTGGCCATGATAGATTTAACATCTGGCACAATTGCTTGCTATCCATAAGCAAGGTATCCATTTCAATTTTTTCAAGGTGCCTTTGAACTTCAGTCAGATATAGCTCTTTCAAACCTTCTTCATTTAAAGATAAATGGATTATTTTTTCTTCAGCCATTACATATCAACCCTTCCTTTTAATTTCCTTCTTAATTTCATTAATTGCTCGCATAACTTTTTCTTTACGTTCTTCGGACATTTCCCTTTTCATCCAATTTTGAATTGTATTTTCATGAACCCCTAGGCGTTCTGCGATTACCCAATATGGAATCGTCCCCTTGGCTTCTTCAATTAGTTGATTTCGTTTTTTAAACATAAACCCCACTCCTTTTACACACAAAATATTAAAAAATGTTGTTGTTTATGTCGTAGTTGTGTTAATCTAGATTTAATTGTAGTATATAAGCATTTTATTATCAACACTCAAAAATGCATAAATATTTTTATTTTACGTCGTAGTTTTACTGAATTTATATAAAATAAAACTAAATATAGTCAAAAATAAGCGCTGAAAAAGATGAATAGTCTTAAATAACAGAAAATACAGAAAGGGAAACGACATGAAAAAAAATTTTTTAAATGATTTAAATTTTAAACAAGAAGTATATGTACTTGACGATTATCAACCTTTCGAAGGCTTGGATTTCCTAGAAAAATATCATTTTAACTCATTTTTGCCTCCATCTAGGCTTGACTCTTATTTGCCTTTGTCCCACCGTCAAATGAGTGCCGATTTTTGGAAAAAGAATTTAGAAGAGGAATTTATTTTAGAGGAGAATTTTCATCGGGATCTCCTTTATAATGCGTTAGAAACAAGCCTAGAAAATTGGGCTAATTATAAACAAATCCCGACAAAAGAATTTATGGCAATTTTGAAGAAACAGCAGGAAATAGAGAATAACAGTAATCAAATGATAGAAGATGAAGGCTATTACAAAATGAAAGTAAATAGCCCATTTAATGAACAGCTATTTTTCGGGGTGACTCCTGAAGCTATGGAAAATATAGAAAAAACATATAGCCTCCAAGATGCACATTCATTGTACACAGAATTAGCAAAGTTAGAGGTATTTGATTTTAGATCCTTGTATAGGTTTTCAAAACATTTTGGTATGCCCTATGGAATTATGGATGATAACGGTTTTGATTTATACCTCGATGGAGATACTTTATTTTTTCCATTTTGTTCAATAGCTGTACTCAATAAAAAAATCGCAATTTACAAACGTGACTTTGAGTGGTTCAAGATAATCCAAACAAAAAATATGTCAAAGATACGCTCACTACTCTATAATACGGATGCTCAAGATAATATATCAGATGATGACGTTATTGACCAAGCTAAAGAACATATTACATCCTTACTTTCTAGACTAGATGCTTTTAATATTAGTATGTACGTTGATTATCAAGATGGTTCATTTGTTCCGGGTGTATGGTTTTCTGACCTTTTCAACTTCGCTTATTTTCAACTAGCAAAAGCACTATCTAACAATATAGAAGTTCGTGAATGTGATTACTGTGGTCATATTTTTGAGGTTACGCACAAGCGGCAAAGGTTTTGCCCGCCACTTCCAAATAGAAAAAGGTCTAGTTGTGAAATGGCCTACAACAACCGTTTAAAAAAAGAAAAGAAATAGGAAGGAGCAATGAACATGGCCTATATTCATAAGAGGAGTAATGGAAAATGGGCTTATACGGTCTCCTGTGGTATAGAACCGCTTACTAAAAAGCCCAAACAAATTACTAAGTCTGGGTTTGCCACAAAAAAAGAAGCTACTTCCGCTGCTCGAAAAGTCGAAGCAGAAGTTGAAAATGGAACATTTATTAAAGAAACTAAAATGACATTTGAATCATTTGCACAAGACTGGATAAAGGTATATAGCCAAAATGCAAAAATAAGCAGTGTCAGGGCACGTAGTAAGGAAATGAAGCACTTTATATCTGTATGGGGACCTTTTCCACTTAAAAAGATTAGCAAACAAATTTATCAAAAGCGAATAGTTGAGTTAGCTGAGAATTACAGTCGAAATTATGTTGGTGGTATTCATGCATGCGGTCGAATGATTTTTAATCATGCAGTAGAATTGGGACTCATAAAATTTAATCCTACAGAAAACATTCAATTGCCAAAATATCAAGTAAAGGTTGAAGAGATTGAAAGCCAAGAAGAAGAAATGAAATTCTTAGAAAAGGAAGAGTTAGCGCGATTTTTGCGCACTGCTGATTCGGAAGGCTTAGAAATGGATTCTTTAATTTTCACCTCTCTTGCCTATACTGGTTTACGTATTGGAGAATTACTTGCCCTTAAGTGGACTGATTTTGATGAAGAAAAAGGATCATTGCGGGTTACAAAGACTTTATACAATCCAAATAACAATATAAAAAAATATGAATTACTTCCGCCAAAAACATCAGGGTCTATTCGAACCATTCGAATTGATGAAAGACTTATAAAAATGTTAAAGCGACATGCGATCAAACAAAAAGAAATGAAATTACAAAAAGGATACTTCTATATAGATAACCAGTTTATTTTTGCTCGAGATGATGGCCACCCACAGTTAAGAAAAGTGGTTGAAACTAGGCTAAAACGTTTATTAAAAAAGGCAGATATTGATAAAAACATTACCCCTCATTCATTCAGACATACACATACTTCTCTATTGATTGAAGCGGGTGTAGGAGTAAAGGAGATTCAGCAGCGTTTAGGACATACAGACATTAATACAACCATGAATATTTACGCTCATATGACCGCTAATATGGAAGAAAAGGCCTCCCACCAGTTCAGTGAACTGATGAAAGACCTTCTCTAATAAGATGGTTTTTGTGAAAAAAGTGAGCATTATTTGCTTACTATGAGCAAAAGTATGAGCATTTATCTTTATTCCACTTAAAAACCCCTATATATCAAGGCTTTATGATGTTTATTACATCATGCCGCCCATTCCACCCATACCGCCCATATCAGGCATTGCTGGTGCACCTGCTGGTTCTGGCTTATCAGCAACTACAGCTTCTGTAGTTAAGAACATAGCAGCAACAGATCCTGCGTTTTGTAATGCGGAACGAGTAACTTTAGTTGGGTCAACGATACCAGCTTCGATCATGTTTACCCATTGACCGTTAGCAGCGTTGAATCCTGTTCCAACTGGTTCGTTTTTCAATTTCTCAACGATTACAGATCCTTCTAGACCTGCGTTGAATGCGATTTGACGAACTGGCTCTTCGATTGCGCGTAGAACGATGTTTATACCAGTTGCTTCGTCGCCTTCTGCTTCGATAGCAGCTACTTTATTGTATACGTTTAGAAGTGCTGTACCACCACCTGCTACGATACCTTCTTCAACAGCAGCACGAGTAGAGTTTAGAGCATCCTCAATACGTAATTTACGTTCTTTTAATTCTGTTTCTGTTGCAGCACCAACTTTAACTACTGCTACACCACCAGCAAGTTTTGCAAGGCGTTCTTGTAGTTTTTCACGGTCAAATTCAGAAGTTGTTTCTTCTAATTGAACACGGATTTGGTTAACGCGTGCTTGGATATCATCAGATGAACCTGCACCTTCAACAATAGTAGTAGTTTCTTTTGTGATAACTACTTTTGCAGCGCGTCCTAAAGATTCAATAGATGTTGTTTTAAGCTCTAAGCCAAGATCTTCTGTGATTACTTGACCGCCAGTTAAAACAGCGATATCTTCTAACATTGCTTTACGACGATCACCAAAGCCAGGAGCTTTAACAGCTACTGCAGTGAATGTACCGCGAAGTTTGTTTAATACTAATGTAGCATTTGCTTCGCCTTCTACGTCTTCTGCAACGATTAATAATGGTTTACCTTGTTGAACAACTTGTTCTAACACAGGTAGGATTTCTTGAATGTTAGAAATCTTTTTATCTGTAATTAAGATATATGGATTTTCAAGAACTGCTTCCATTTTATCTGAATCAGTTACCATGTATGGTGATACATAGCCACGGTCGAATTGCATACCTTCTACTACGTCTAATTCAGTTGTGAAACCTTTAGATTCTTCGATTGTGATAACGCCGTCGTTACCAACACGTTCCATTGCTTCTGCAATTAATTGTCCTACTTCTTCATCAGCTGAAGAAATTGCAGCAACTTGGGCAATAGAAGCTTTGCCTTCGATTGGTTTAGAGATAGCTTTTAGTTCTTCAATTGCAGTTGCAATTGCTTTGTCCATCCCTTTGCGGATACCCATTGGGTTAGCTCCAGCTGTAACGTTTTTAAGACCTTCGCGAATCATTGCTTGTGCTAGAACTGTTGCAGTAGTTGTCCCGTCTCCAGCAACATCATTTGTTTTGCTTGCTACTTCAGCAACTAGTTTTGCACCCATGTTTTCGAATGCATCTTCTAATTCGATTTCTTTAGCAATTGTTACACCATCATTTGTGATAAGTGGTGAACCATATTTTTTCTCAAGAACCACGTTACGTCCTTTTGGTCCAAGTGTTACTTTAACAGCATCTGCTAGAGCATCAACCCCACGCAGCATAGCACGGCGAGCTTCTTCACTAAATTTAATATCTTTAGCCATTTTGAAAAACCTCCTCAAGTATTGTTTATCATGTATTTTTTATAATCAGTTAATCTCTTATGTTTAAAATAGAATTAGCCAACGATAGCTAAAATGTCGCTTTCGCGAAGAATCAAGTACTCTTTACCTTCGTATTTCACTTCAGTACCAGAGTATTTTGAGAAGATAATGCGGTCATCAACAGATACTTCAAGCGCAACACGCTCTCCGTTCTCTAGTACGCGACCAGTTCCTACAGCTACTACTTTACCTTCTTGAGGCTTTTCTTTAGCAGAGTCTGGTAATACGATACCACTTGCAGTTTTTTCTTCTGTTTCAACAAGCTCAATAATAATACGATCTCCTAATGGCTTTAACAAGTGAAACAACCTCCTCAAATTATATACATTATATTTTCTTATTAGCACTCAATCACTATGAGTGCTAACACAATTATTATATTAATTAATCTTTTCTCATAATGCAAGAGACAAGACTTATTTTTTCGTAAATTTTTTTCTAGACTCTAGCGCCCTTACAAAGTATATACGTTAAAGCCTTAAATATTCACTCTTTCTATTATTTTAGTTGTTACTATTTGAAACTGAGCACTGCTTATTAGTAGAATAGAAAGTATGATTGTTTCTATTCTCCAATATAATAAGTACAAACGACTTATATATATTCTTTAATCACCATTTTATTAAACATTATTATTTAAAGGAGCTTTTATTTTGAAAAAAGAATATTGGATTATCTTAATAGCTTATATCGCTATGCAGCTTTCAACATTTGTCGGAGTTCCAGCTGTTCTTTTTATCGCTGATTTGCTGGGTTACAATCCAGCTTCTAAAGCGATACAATTTCAAGCTGGCGTTATTTGGCTAATATTTAGTTTTATCCTTACTTTAATCATCTGCCTTCTTTTATTAAGAAAAGAAGTGCGAAATCCAATGCGTTCGGATGTAATGAGCTTGCCTGCATCTATTGGATGGGCTATCGGCGGAGTTTTTCTTTCTTTATTTGCCCAGAGCTTTGCCGGAATAGTTGAGCAATTATTAGGCATTAAACCTGGTTCAGAAAATACAGAACAAATCATGCGTATTATCGATTCCGCGCCTTTTGTTATTCTGGTTGTGAGTATCATTGGTCCGATTTTAGAAGAAATTGTTTTCCGTAAAATTATTTTCGGCTCTCTTTATCAACGGTTCGGATTTTTTATCTCTGCACTTGTAAGCTCCCTTATCTTTGCAGTTGCTCATATGGATTTTGTCCATATTCTCCTATACGCAAGCATGGGTTTTACATTTGCTTTTCTTTACGTAAAGACCAAAAGAATCCTTGTGCCAATCTTCGCCCATGTCGCAATGAATACACTGGTAGTTATTCTGCAATTAAACTATGACAGAATTATCGAATGGCAGGAAAAGTACTCGGGCGTAACACAATTTATTGGAGGATTTTTATAAAATGAGAAGATCACCGTTATTTTCAGGAGTTCTATATATTATTTTTGGAGCTCTGTTTACTTATTTTGCTATCCACGATCTACAAAGAAACCAAGACTGGGGATTCTATACGTATTTATTAGTCATCCTGGCAACCTTTGATATCGGATCAGGAATAAAGTTAATCAACTTCCACTTCTTCCTGAAGAAAAACCAAAGTGATGCAAAAAAGCCAAAGTAATAGCTATAGTTTTTAGAGTTTAAAAGGAAAGCTACATTATCAACTCCTTAAAAGGCAACTGGCCAGAGCAAAAATCAGCAAATCTCCAAAAAAATGCGTGTATAAGAATGTAGTTAGCCCTACACCCTTATACACGCATTTCCTTTTTATTCTTCCGTTTCCTCAACCTCTACTTCTACATCTGGAGTAGGATAGTGCTTTAAGAAATACACAAGTGATTGTAATTCCACAGCCAAATCAATATGATGAACCCGTACATTTGCAGGCACATTTAACCGCGCTGGAGTAAAATTCAATATCCCTTTAATATTACTTTCTACTAAACGATCCGTAATTACCTGAGCTGTACTTGCAGGAACTGTTAGTATCGCTACCTCCACACCATTTTCTTGGAGAACCTTTTCTAAGTCATCCATATGATAAATAGGCACATCGTTCACTAAAGTGCCAATCTTTTCTTCTACAACGTCGAATCCTACTTCTATTTTTGTGTTATTATTTTTTAAGAAGTTATATTTTAAAAAGGCAACTCCAAGATTACCAACACCAATTAAAGCTACCTTAGTTAGTTCATCTTGGTCTAATGTTTTACGGAAAAATGATAATAAATAGTTTACATTATATCCATACCCTTTTTTTCCGAGAGCACCAAAATAAGAGAAATCCCGTCTTATGGTAGCAGAATCTACTTTCACCGCTTCACTTAATTCAGCTGAAGAGACTCTCTGCTTGCCTGATGAATGTAAGTTTTTTAAAAAACGATAGTATAATGGTAACCGCTTCGCTGTTGCCTGCGGTATTTTCATTACCTCATTATGCATACTTATCCCCTACCTATATTTAAAAATTAGCAGTTATTTCGACTGCTCTCTTTTGTAATCGCCGCTTTTTCCACCCGATTTCTCGGCTAAATAAGTGGGGCCAATTACCATTCCTTTATCCATGCTTTTACACATATCATAAATTGTTAATGCTGTAACAGATGCAGCGGTTAAAGCTTCCATTTCCACACCCGTACTTCCAACTGTCTTTACCGTTGTTGAAATAATCAAGTGAAAATCCCCTGCATCCTCTTCCCATCGAAACGATATATCGACACCCTTCAACATAATAGGGTGACACATAGGTATGATATCAGCCGTTTTTTTGGCAGCCATAATACCGGCAACTTGGGCAACAGCTAAAACATCCCCTTTTTTTATTTCCTGTTTCGTGATTTTTTGATAGATTTCTTCACTTACTTTAACACTAGATAGAGCTACAGCTATGCGAGCGGTTTCACTTTTTTCTGAAATATCAACCATTTTCGCATGGCCTTCCTGATTAAAATGTGTAAACTCCCCCATAATAACACCTCTAAGCAAAATGATACACTATTTTAAGGAGAATGTGTATTTATTATCACTTTTTTCCCGTTTGCCCTTTATTGCAGTATAACGTATTTTTAGGTTACACTTATGATACATAATCCCCTGAGGTGAAGAAATGATACTATTACAAGTAAATCAGCTGACCAAACACTTTGGAGCTGAACTTATCTTATCAAATATAAAATTAGAAGTACAAACAAGAGACCGAATCGCTCTAGTGGGAAGAAATGGTGCTGGGAAATCTACTTTATTAAAAATAATCGCTGGACAACTATCTTATGACTCCGGTGAAATCATAAAGCCGAAAAATGTCGAAATAGGCTATCTTGCCCAAAATACTGGCCTCGAATCAAGTCTTTCTATTTGGGATGAGATGGTAACTGTTTTCCATGAACTTCAATTAAAAGAGCAGCATATAAGAAAACTAGAACAACAAATGTCTGACCCTAGCACAATCGAAAACCCAGATGCTTTTGAGAAAATTTTAAAAGAGTATGATCATCTGCAATTCGAATTTAAAGAAAGCGGCGGCTATCAATACGAAGCAGATATTCGTTCCGTTTTACACGGACTAAACTTTAATACATTCGATTATAGTACAAAAATCTCTACGTTAAGTGGTGGGCAGAAAACAAGATTAGCATTAGCCAAACTGCTCCTGACCACACCAGATATTCTGATCTTGGACGAGCCGACAAACCATCTTGATATTGAAACACTATCTTGGTTAGAGCAATACTTGCAAGGCTATAAGGGTGCTGTACTAATTGTTTCCCATGACCGTTATTTCCTTGATAAAGTGGTAACTCAAGTTTACGAAATATCTAGACACTATATTCAAAAATTTATTGGTAACTATAGCGGTTATCTTGAGCAAAAAGCGGCAAATTATGAGCGAGAAATGAAACTTTACGAAAAACAACAAGATGAAATCGCAAAACTGGAAACATTTATCCAGAAAAACTTAGCACGCGCATCTACTACTAAAAGAGCACAAAGCCGCAGAAAAACATTAGATAAAATGGAACGAATGGATCGCCCAGATGGAAATGAAAAATCGGCGTCCTTTGGTTTTGAAATTACCAAGCAAACGGGAAATGATGTTTTGAAAATTAATGATCTTTCCATTGGCTATAAAGATAATATCGTATCAGAACATATCAACTTTCATATAAATAGAGGCGATAGTGTCGCACTTGTCGGTCCAAACGGTGTTGGTAAATCTACATTATTAAAAACAATTATTGAAAAGCTGCCAAAGCATGCCGGATCGATTACACTGGGATCAAACGTCATGATCGGCTACTATGATCAAGAACAAGCAGAATTAACGTCAAATAAACGAGTACTGAATGAATTATGGGATGACTTCCCACTGACACCTGAAAAAGAAATTCGGACTGTACTCGGTAATTTCTTATTTTCAGGAGACGATGTTTTAAAAACAGTGAATTCTTTAAGTGGTGGAGAAAAAGCAAGATTAGCATTATCGAAGCTAATGATGGAAAAACCTAATGTATTAATCTTGGACGAGCCAACAAACCATTTAGACTTAGACAGTAAGGAAGTGCTCGAAAATGCCTTAATTGATTATCCTGGCACCATCTTATTTGTTTCCCATGACCGTTATTTTATTAACAGGATAGCAACAAAGGTAATTGAATTAGCTACGGAAGGATCCACAGAATTCTTAGGTGACTATGATTATTATGTGGAAAAGAAGCTAGAACAAGCAGAAATTCAAGCATTAGAAGCGACAGCTGCTATTCAACTAGAACAAGATACAGGAACGGAAGAAAAAACTTCTTACCAAATGAGCAAAGAAGCAAAAAAATTAGAAAGACAAAGAGTAAGAAGAATCGAAGAAATTGAAACAACCATTGAAGAATTAGAATCGAAAGTATCGGAACATGAAGCCCTTCTTTGCGAACCTGAAGTCTTTCAGGACCACGAAAAAGTTTTAGAGCTAAATAAAAACCTTGAACAGCTAAAAGATCAAATGGAGCGTTTAATGGATGAATGGACCGAATTGTCAGATAAGTAAAAAGTACTGGGTATTTACTTACCCAGTACTTTTTTTCCACATTATTATCCACATATTAAGAAGTTATTATATAAGCTTTCCACATGTTTATACACATTATCCACAAAAACATAATAAATTACTCACATTATCCACAGTTTGTGTATATAACATCATATTTATTCACAATTACTCTTTTCTATGCATATAAGTAAAAAGTCTTATTCTTTTTCATTGTGGATAGTTATATCTAATCCTGGATTTCCGTTCAAATCCAATTCAGCTCGTTGCCCTTTTTCATAAAAAATAGTTCCCGCTGCAGCAATCATTGCGGCGTTATCTGTGCATAAAGATAATGGAGGGATAGTTAGTTTCACAGAATCCATTTCCTTAAATTTATCCACAAGCGCTGTTCGAAGACCTTTGTTAGCCGCAACTCCACCAGCTAATACAACTTGTTTCACCTGATATTCTTCTGCTGCTTCCACAGTCTTTGATACTAATACATCCACTACACTTTCTTGAAAACTAGCGGCCAAGTCTTCTGGTCTAATAACTTCTCCTCGTTGCTCTGCGTTATGCACAGTGTTGATAACTGCTGATTTTAATCCACTGAAGCTAAAATCATATGTACCTTCTATCCATGCTCTTGGTAGCTTCACCGCTTTCGGATTTCCCTCTCCTGCTAATCGATCAATATGAGGTCCACCTGGATAAGGAAGATTGAGCGTTCTTGCGACTTTATCGTATGCTTCTCCAGCCGCATCATCTCTTGTTTCTCCGATAACCTCAAAATGACCATGCTCTTTCATTAACACTAATTCTGTATGGCCTCCAGAAACCACAAGTGCCAATAAAGGAAATTCTAAGTTATCCACAATTCGATTAGCATATATATGGCCAGCAATATGATGTACACCGACAAGGGGGATATCATGTGCAAAACTAATTGCTTTCGCTGCATTTACTCCTATTAAAAGAGCCCCTACTAAACCGGGTCCTTCTGTTACGGCAATAGCATCAATTTCTTCATAAGTTATACCGGCCTGGGAAAGTGCCTCTTCTATTACAAGCGTAATTTGCTCCACATGATGTCTTGAAGCAATTTCTGGAACAACTCCGCCAAATCGTTTATGGCTCTCAATTTGAGAAGCAACGATATTGGAAAGAATTTCGGTTCCATTTTTTACAATAGAAACTGCTGTTTCATCACAACTTGTTTCCATACCCATTATAATCACATTATTATTCTTCATAATTTCACCCACATTACTAAAGCATCTTCTTGATTATCTGTATAATACTTCTTTCTGATTGCCCCATTTTGAAATCCCAGTTTTCTATATAAATTCTGTGCCACGACGTTCGTTACACGGACTTCTAATGTCATAGAAGTAGCTCCCATTTTCCTTGCCTCTTCCATTACTTTAGTAAGTAATGTTTCACCAAGCTTTCTCCCTCTGTACTCTGGTAAAATCGCGATATTAGTAATATGTGCTTCATCTACCACAATCCATACTCCACAGTACCCGACCAACTCTTCTTTATATTGAATCACAATATACTTCGCGAATCGATTTTGTGTTAGCTCATTATAGAAAGCTTCTTTACTCCAGGGAGTAGGAAAAGAGATTGTTTCGATTAAAAAAACATTATCGATATCTGCGACTGTCATATAGCGAAATTCGAATGCTGACATTATCCCCTGTCTTCCTTTTTCTCTTTATTTGCCTTAAGCCAATTTGCCTCTGCCTCTGCTAATCGAATATAGTTAGGTGTAAATGTATGTATCGCTTCTTCCGGTCTCGCTTCACCTAACATTGCGAGAATAGACGGTCTAGGATTAAAATCCACTGCATCTGTTATATGAGCAAACTTCCCTAATCCCTCTGTAAAAATATCTTGGTGTATAGGCAAATCATTCCCTACAAACAATATTCGCTGTTTTAATGACGCAAGCTGTTCTACCCAATCAGTAGACAGAATCAATTGGTCATTTTTTACGACTTCCATATCATTGCTGGTAAATTGATATAGCCCCGTATAAATCTGTCCTCTTCTTGCATCAAATAGGGGAGAAACATACCCATCAAAATATCTTCCCACCGATGCAGCAAGTACTTCTAGACTAGAGACACCCACTAATGGGATGTTTAAAGTCCACGCAAGTGTTTTAGCAATGGTTACTCCAATCCGAACACCTGTATAAGATCCAGGCCCTTTTGCTACCACAATCTTGGAAAGATCCTTTGGTTTTATATCACAATCCTTCATTAACTGTTCAATTGCAGGCATCGCTCTAATCGAATGGTTCTTTTTCAAGTTTGTAATATACTCCCCAATTACCTTCCCATTTTCATATAAAGCAATTCCTAAAACAAAATTTGATGTATCTATTGCTAATATCTTCATTAAAATAACTCCTTACATAATTGCATATAGCGAGAGCCCTTTGGGGATAGCACAATTTTTCTACCCGATGTGTTATCATAAAACAATTGAATTTGCAGGTATTCCAGTGGCAGTTGATCCTCAATTAAATGAGCCCACTCAACAACAGTAACTCCATCCCCTTCAAAGTACTCATCAAATCCTAAATCCTCATCGCTATCCTTTAATCGGTAAACATCCATATGATATAAAGGCATTGTCCCTTGATATTCTTTAATAATTGTAAAGGTAGGACTATTAACTGTTTTAGTTATTCCTAACCCTCTTGCTATTCCCTTTGTAAAAGTTGTTTTGCCTGCTCCAAGGTCACCTTCTAAAGTGATGACATCTCCGGCTTCTAAGAGTGATGCAATTCGCTCAGCAAAACCAATTGTTTCTTCCGCATTATCTGCCTTCCATTCAAAGTTATTCATAAATTACTCCTAATACAAATTTAATAATGGTATTATCCTTTATTATACTCAATAACTTAATGAGTCTAAAGTAAGTCTCCTTGTTTTTTCGTGGAAACATGCTCAACTTCCAAATTTCATTTGTTTAACTAGTTATCCACAGTGTCTCCATTTTAAAAATTCCTAGACGAACAAAAAATCCTTAGGTTTATTCCTAAGGATTTTTTCATTGTTTGATTGCGGGGACAGGATTTGAACCTGCGACCTTCGGGTTATGAGCCCGACGAGCTACCAGACTGCTCCACCCCGCGACGATATTAAATAATAAAAGCCTGGCGACGTCCTACTCTCACAGGGGGAGATCCCCCAACTACCATCGGCGCTGAGAAGCTTAACTTCCGTGTTCGGTATGGGAACGGGTGTGACCTTCTCGCTATCGCCACCAGACTATTTTATTTTGAGGTTATTCCCTCAAAACTAGATTATGAAGTAAAA
>Ga0209463_1001248_pt1 | contig 15965 bp, 11 predicted proteins | sample AgamicMgSfrz_FD_187169 | JGI IMG/M metagenome (GOLD analysis project Ga0209463, IMG submission 187169) | Agave microbial communities from Guanajuato, Mexico - Mg.Sf.rz (SPAdes) (version 2) | ecosystem: Host-associated > Plants > Phyllosphere > Phylloplane/Leaf | place: Guanajuato, Mexico... | reverse complement strand
AGTAATCATCAACTTGCCAATGGCTGTGCCTGTATCAACCTTATCCCCGCCCATATTCAAAACAATGAGAGAAACCTCTTTGTTATTTAAGTACTCAATTGTACTTAAAGCATCTTTGGTACTTCTGGCAAATCTGTCTAACTTTGTAACCACAATGGTGTCACCTTTTTGTACCGTCTCAAGAAGAATATTAAATTGCTCTCTTTCCTCTTTCTTCCTTCCAGATACTTTCTCCTTAAAAACTAAGTCGCATCCTACTTCTTCCAATTGTCTGATTTGTGTAGTTAAATTTTGACCTACACTAGATACACGAGCATAACCATATTTCATAACTAACCATCCTCTATTTTTGATATATGTATATGAGACACTTCAAACTCAAGTATATCAATGAAGTAATAATGTATCAATAGAGTGTAGCTAAATGACACAAATTATGTTCTTCATTGTAGATTGTTGTTCATAACTGAGAATGACTGCCTAGTAAACGCCCAGTTCTCTTTTCTAAACACAGATTCTCCACTAGCCTTCTCTTTAATAGTAGTACAATAACAAAGATTAGGTAAAAGTTCTTTTATTCACATTAACAGCTTTGTTGTTTACAGAACATTTTTTTACAATTTTAGAGGTATTTCTCATCTCATAACGAAGTAATGATTGTAGTTCATTTTATCTGGAAGGAGACATGATTTTATGTTTAACCAAGATCATTATGTGCCCATTGTGCGATGGAAACGAGGTGAGCAAACTGCTTTATCTGAATTAGACCCAAAGATAAAAAATAAAATGACTCCATTAATTGAAATACCACCTATTGATTGGGATTTTGACAATAAATGCCCTAAAAAGACAATAGATGATCATATTAAAAATCTTTCAAGTCAGTTAAAAAACTCATGGAATCATTCAAACATTATATTTATTGATGCCTTACAAATTTGCTTAGATGATGAGGAATTAATGGCAGATGGTACTCACCCTTTAGAATATATATTTGATGTGCTTTCTAAGAATGAAATAGAGGCGATTCCAGTTACAGGTAAAGATAGAGGTATTAATTATCAAAAAGCTGTTAATTCTATTTCGGAAAAATATAATAAAGGTTATGCTATTAGACTTATTGATGAGGACTTTGATGATATAGATACGGTTATTGAATGGTTTGTTAAGCAGTTTAATACTCCTTTAGAAGAAATCGATATCATCTTAGACTATAAATATATTGACTCAAAAACACCTGTGGGTAGAATGGCAAACCTAGTAGCTGGTTCATTACTTTCATTGCCTCATATTAGTAAGTGGAGGACATTAACTGTTTCTGGTACAACTTTCCCTGAAAGTCTTTCTGAAATCCCTACGGGTCAAGGTGGGAGCATTCCAAGGTTAGAGTGGTTAATATATCAACGATTGTTCGATGCAAAATTACCACGTTATCCATCGTTTGGAGACTATATTATCTCCAATCCAGAATATGCCAAGATAGACCCTAGATTTATGAAGATGTCTGCTAATATTCGCTATACTGTTGATAATGAATACCTTATTTTCAGAGGATATTCTGTAACTAGCCCGAAATATGGAAAATGGAAACAAACCTATGGACTTTGTAAAAGAGTTGTAGCTCATCCAAAATATTGTGGGAAAACATATTCCTATGGAGATGCTTATATTTATGAGTGTTCAAATGGTACTACTGGTACAGGAAATGCTGAGACGTGGAGAAGCGTTGGAACAAACCATCATTTAACCTTGGTTATTAATGAACTTTCCAACTTTCACGTCTCTTTAATTGTTGGTTCACCATAAGTTTTATTTCACTTAAAGTAATTGAACTACAAATCTTTTTATAAATTTCGTCTCGTGGCTTGCTTAAATATCCTCTTTGCAAGCCCCTTTCTTTTAAAATATCTAGAGCTTCTCCCCTCCACAGTAAATGGCTAAGTGAAAAAGGATCGACATTAGGATTTAATTTTCCTTTTCTTAATACACGCAAATGTAATTCGCCTCTATATCTTGTTACTAATGTAATTCCCCACCAATTAGGTACAATATCTCTTACTTTATTTAAATAATTTCTTTGTACTACAATTGTCATTCGATCAAAAACTTTATTATAATCAACCATTTGAGTAGGTAATCGAACAAGAGTGTCAGATTCACTTTTGATTTCATAGCCATGTAAAACTCCATTAATTACAGCTACATCTACTCTTGATTGCCCATGAAGAATACCCATTTCATGGACTATCTTAGTACTCGAATCCTTTGAATACTGACTTTCTAACTCTTTTATTAAAATCTCTCTTATATCGCTATCCTTTAATTTTATCATTAATAATTCACCTTTCTTAATATTTCCGATAACATACTATCATAAATATTAAATATCTTTAAGAGTTCAACATAAAAATCCTTACTCCTCTTTCCAATTATTATTTTTTAAATTATATAAATATTAATCAACTTTTTCTCTATAGTTCTCTCCTTCAATATTTACTAATAAATCCTATCCATATATTAGATATAAAGAAACACTCTACGTAGTGTAGAGTGCTAAGGTTGATTGCTCAGAGACATTTTAATGGTTATTGGAAATATTTTACTATAAAATCTTGAGCTGAATATGTTTTATTTCTATTATTAACATAATGAAAATCTTTTTTGCTGGTTTCTATTTTTTTTATACTTAAATCAAATTCAATATTTATATTATTTTCAATCAAATATTTATTTAAGTAGATGATTTCTGCAAAAAACCAATTATAAGATTCATTTACAAAAGCACATGTCAAATTACAAGTGTTTTTTTCAAAATATTTAAAGTCGGCGTTCGATTCTTTTATATGGTTTGTCCCTTCAACAAAAAAGCCTTTTTGTCCTTCTCCTTCCAAACCATCATCCTCAAGTTTTAATTTACACTTATTAGCACACCTACTTTTCAATTTCTCTTTCTCCAAATTTCCACTTGGTAGATAATTATGATTTAAATAAATGATTACTTTAGTGGGTGTATCTAAATCTTCACTTCTTATAGTTTCTATTTGTAAATTTTCCACACTTAGGTGCTTAATCCAATGGTAGATAGAAACTTTATCCATCCTCTGATAATTCCGCTCTAAAACTTCTTTTCTTACTCTTTCTTTAGAAACATCCGATAAATCCGCAAGTCTAAGCAGCAAAGAAAGTAATTTTAATCTAATAGGATGAATACCATCATATACACTATTATTAATATTATTGACCTCTGATTTATATTGACCATGCGCTGCGCTTATAATTCCGATATCTCTTCTTTCTGCTAATGTTAAGGGTAAATCGGGATAATCACTAACGATTTCTTGCTCAGAAATATAAGGATGTTCACTTCTCACTATATTATCCCTTAACTTTTCAACTTCACTATAAATATCGTAAATATTAGATAGACTTAAAAACAATTCTTTCTCTTCTAAATTCCTCGATTTAGCGATATGAAGAATCTTTTCTACTTTTTTTGTTAAATTATTAATATCTTTCTTACTTTCATCAAATAGCCTCTTAGTTGATGGGGCGGATAGCATTCCAAGATCGTGTAAAAAACAGGAAGAAAATAGTCTAAACGCTTCTTTTGAGTTAATATAAATAGAATAGTCTGCTTTATCAAATACATTATGTAATTGATAGATTAAATATCTTCCATGTTCATGATTATGTAAAGTAAAGAAATTGCATTCTTTTGAGCCATTTTTCCAACTACTTTCAACGAAGGTGCTTATTAATAATAAATTATCTAAGTGGCTGAAATCTTTAATATAATGTCTAAGTAAATTATTTAATTTATATTGTTCATAACTTACCATCGAATAAGAATTATCACTATTCATTACATTTAATACATATTGAACAAACTCTTCCACATTAAAATATCCATGAAACAATTTATTAATAATTCTATACTGCCAAGTATAGATAGTTAAATTTTGAGAATCAGTAAAAATATTACCTCCTTTATTCAAATCGATGTTAAATAATAACTCAATTAATGAAACAAATGTTGTCTGCCACATATTACTGGGTGAATCATAATAAAAAATATCCTTATTAAATGCTGGATTACCTTTTATATAGATATTCTTTTCGCTTAAATCAAAATAAATGTAATCAGGGTGAATAACACTACACGGAATTCTGCCTTTAGAAAATTGAAATTGAAAATTTAACCATCTACATAAATTTTCTAATAAATATTTCTTATCTTCCTCAGATAATTTTGAATCTGTTAATAATTGTCCTCTAGCTTCATCCTTTATACTCCAATTACCATCAGAATTACTAAATAACTCATAGTCTACATTTTTAACCTTCTCACTCTGTAGATAATCTTTTTCTAAATTAAAAGTATTATTAGTATGAACTAACTTATTATCTTCGTAATATAGTCTATTTTCATTATTATTCCCTTGATATGTCTCATCTGAAATAGTTGATAAACCTAACATATAGAAAAGGTTAGTAATTTCTCCATCATTATCATTACTTATAACAAGGTCTTTTTCTAAATAAGGTTTCCAATCATTATGAAGATTAATTAGGGCAGCTTTTATATAAAGATTATATTGATTATTAAAGTGTTTTTTTATTACGTTATTAGTTTCTGTATGAGAGTATCTTAGTTCTTTAGGTGACCACCTAAACAAATACGAATATACTGAATACTTAACATAATTAAGTTCTCCCAGCACCTCTTCTTCTAATAAACCCTCTAATGCTTTTATATAGTTTCTCTTTTGATTTAAAGACGAGCAACTTACAAATAAAGCATGCCACATTGCTACAAAATTCCCCTCAAGGGCATTCGGATTAACAAATTCTTTTAAATACTTATCCCATTCTTCTACGTTCTCATCTAATAATTTTACAATTCTATAATGTACAAATTTTTCTAATCTTTCATTTAACTTGTTGTCCTTGCTATTACCTTCACTATCACTTTTATGTAATTCTCTCAACTCTTTAATTAATAGTCTTAGTCTTTCTCTCATTTCTGCCTTATCATTCGACGATATTATGATTTCATCTCTAATAGCTCGATCTAAATTTGAAGCCTTACCCATAATTTTTGTTTCAAGCCTTTTCTTATTATCAACAATAAAAATGTTAGACTTCTCCTCGTTTAGTCGGAGCTTCTTTTCCTTCATATAGAGTATAAGTTTTTTTATAATTTCTTCTGCTTCTTCTTTAGTTTCACAATATATACGAATATCGTCGACATAACCAAATGCCTGTATATTAGGATAATTGAGCTTAATATCATCTAAATAATCTCTAGTATAAAACATTGAAAGGAGTGGGGAATATAATGTCCCTTGCGGTAAACCTGTGGTGCTTATAGTTTCTCCATACTCATTAACTGCCTTAATATCCATAATTTTATTTATCCATCGCAAAAACAGAGTTTCCTTTTGAACGTTGACAGATAAAAAGGTTTTAAGTTCTTTAATTAACATATTTTTATCTATGCTTGGATAAAAATTTTCTATATCTGCTTCTATTACATATGAATATCTTCTATTTTCTGTAGCCTCTATTTCCGCATTTACAAATTTCGAATATCCAGACTTCCAGTATTGATACATGTTATCGGAGTAAGGTTTATTTAACTTATTTCCAAAATTAGAGGAAGGTAGGATATCCCTCATTTCTTCAGATAAGATATTAATTACAGATTGAGCTATAACTGAATCAAAAAAGTTCATCTTTGATATAGGTCTAACATTCCAGCTACCATTTTCATTTTTTTTCTTTGGTTTATTTAACACTTCAAATCTTTTAAAATCGAATTCTTTCTTACCCTGAAGTATTAACCGTATGTCTTTATAAATATTAGGAATACACTTTTCAAAAAGCCTTATCTCTTGTGTATTTTGTACTTCTCTATTCATATAATTATTTCTCACTCGAAGAAAAGCTAAATGTATATTTCTATAATCAATAACTTTCTGCATTAAAGGATCGAGTGTAACATTAGCTTTTCCAACTTTTTTTTCTTTTATATTAGTAACCATGTAGACCCTCATCTCTATCTCTTTTCGTTAATTTTAAATGTAAAATTATACAAATGAACCAAAACGTTTACCTGATACCCAAAATACTATGTTAAAAATTCATTAATAGAAGACCTTTGAAAATGTCAAAAATATAATACTGATTTTTCTTCATAAAATGAATAACACAGCTAAAGACAACTTCAACTTCTTAATAATTAAAGGGGAAAATGTACCTGACACTTGTTTATTTATCCTCTGTAAGTTGAGGGAAATATGATCTTATTTACCTATTTTTATTATAGTTTACAATATAATCATTTACTAGATATAAATAAGATAAAATTGATATTTCATTGAGTGTATCTCCATGTGTTTATCCAATCTAAGTCTAACAAATTTCTCATAGATTCCATCCCATAAAAAGGACACCTTGCGCATCTTTTGACAAACCTGTATTGTAGATTATAGCTTTTTTATTGACATTCTCCCTTGTAAAATCATTTACTTTTATCCAATATTTTTTCTCTTCGATAGGAAGTTGAAAGTATTTCAAATAGGAGATAAGACATTTAAAAAGAACTTAGGAGCAAGGTAAGAGAATTTTGCAATGTTATCACCATTGAAAAAAATCATTAAGATTCAATTAAAAAATATTTATGTTGTAGAATAGATTGTTTGGAGTAATATTAGGGGAAGTTGTTACAAGGAAGACATTTACTCTTAATAAATCTGAAAAAGTGTAACTGTGTATAGTAGGGTTGTACTTTGACCTTTTTGTAAGGAAAATTGAAATATACCACAAGGGAATTAATACCTTCAATAAAAAGACAGAAAGTAGCGTCTTCCTGTCTTCAACTGATACTGCAAAATATACTTCATTTATCTAATAGTCCATAGTTGTGCGCTAATTTCCATATACCCCCACGTGATGTCTTATAGATATCTGCTATTTCTTGAAAACCTTTACCTTCGAGTATATAAAGCTGTTGTAACTCTTCTTTTGAAATTAGATCCCTTAATTTTGGTTTTCGAAATTTCAGCTTTTGCCCTACCAATGTATCAGAACAATTGTATAGAACAGCTATTTCTTTCAATGTTTTTCCTTCAAGGTATGATCTCTCCATTTCTCTTAACACTTCTTGAGAATTTAAATCTTTTCTAAAGTTTTTATTTTCTACTTCAATTCCATTTTGAACTAGATATTTCTGAATCATAATTTCACTATATCCAGTTTCATTAGCAACTTTTTTCAAAGATAGTCCTTGGTTGTATAATTTGATAATTATTTCTATATCAATTTTCTTTTCAAAGGAAATTCCTTTTGAATTTAATCGAGTACGAATTGTGGTATCTGAACAATCAAATATTAGACATAAGTCTATTACTGAAACACCTGAATTATATAGTTCTAATAATATATCGTTATCTAATTCACCTAATTTATTATACTGAGCAGGGAATTTTATACCCGAATCCTCTAATCGCATCCTAGCTTCATTGTAAGATTCAGTGTTTAATTTAGCTATTTCACTAACGTTAATCCCTTGCTTAAACAATGAAAGTACTACTTGGCTATTAATTGTTCGAAGGGTAGAACTGTTGACTACATCAATACCTTCTTTTTTTAATTTATTGCTAATTGTTTTACTTGAGGAGTTAAAATGTTTTGCAATAGATTGTATAGTCATTCCCTTTTCAACATACATTTGAGTAATTCCTTCTACATCAATGTCATGCCGTAAATGATTCGAGGACGTATCTTGTATTCCATGCTTTCTTAGAATATCAGTGATCGTTTGATTAGATGCAGAAAAATGTTTTGCGATCTCCCTTATCTTATTGCCCTCTTTAAACAAGGCTATTGCCTTGGCTGGTACTATATCATCTCTAAGTAATTTATTTTTTATTTGAACACCATTTTTACTCAATATTTTAGAAATTCTATTTTTAGAGGAATTAATTTTAGTTGCAATCGACTTTATCGATTCTCCTTGATTATAGGAGCTAACAATAAAGTCTGTATATTTTTCTTCAAAATCATCAATAAGTTCAAATTTAATAGCATATTCTTGTATATTCTCAGAGTAACAAGAGAATTTTTTACTATGAAATTCCTTTGCTATACTAGAAATAAAGTCAACTTTCTTTAGCTTTTTACTTAGCCACTCTTTATCTTGATAGGCAAACAATAAGTTTTCTTTCTTCATGAAAGCAATAATTCTATATGGAAGAACTTTTATCTTTAAACCCATTTCGCTCACAGACATTTTTAAATGATTTTTACGAACGTATTCTCGCCACTGCTTCTCTAAAATGTCGTAATTTACAATTTTAATAGGGTTATCTGTGTGTTCATTACGATGACAATCTTCACAAAGTGTAGTTAGATTTTCTAAATCGGTTAATCTTTCATCATTTTCACATAATTTTACAAATAACAATCGAGATTCTTCATCTAATAAATCAATGTGGGGATTTTCTTTTAACATCTCTTGTAATATTTCAGAAAAAGGTCGTAAATGATGGGCATGTAAATCCCTTGGTTTTCCACAGTTCACACATAAATATCCATCACGCTTTAAGCATTCTTCTGACAGATATGATAAACGATTTCGGATTAAACCACTAACTTTTGTTATCCCACCTTTCCAACGAGGATGTTCTTCATTCTTTTTCCCCCATTTTTCTTTTCTTTCTTGAACTGTAAAAGTTGGGTCGCCCGCATTTAATCTAGTAGGAATACCGAATTTTTGCAACCTTTTATTTATAAGGTTATTACTACATCCGATTTTATCGGCAATAGTTCTAGCAGATAACTTTTGGTTAATATATAATTCTTCTAGAAGTTCCTTGCTCAATTCTGGATATGTATTGGGTTTTCTTTTTTTTACACCAATAATATCAAGCGCTTTCAATACATTGCTTTTAGTCGTGCCTATTATATGGGCTACTTCAGCTGAATTCTTTTTTTCTATGCAATACAAACGAATTAATTCATTTTCATCTAGATCAGAATTACCAACTCTAACCATCCAATTGCCCCCACCACTTCTTTTGTCTCTATTCGATAATAGCATAATTTAAACAATCATAAATCAGGGGTATAATTATGATTGTAAAAAAATTTTACGACAATTTTCTACATTTATTTTTTCTTATTTTCCAGTTTTAATTGAATACTATATTAATTTTTCACTTAATGAAATCAAAAATTTATTAGTTTCTTTTACATTGGTTGTATTGAGAACATCCAACCATATTGATATATTTGTATTCTTTCTTCTGATAGCTGCTTCATTACTTCATTTTCAAAGTGAGGTAAGATTCCTTTACATACAATAATACCTTTAACATCTTTGATATTCTCTTCTGTTTCATATCTCTTTATGTACCCCTTAATTTGCTTAAGAACTTCTGTACCTATCTCATTCTTTTTAATTTCCACAATATAAATTTGTTGAGTCTTACCATTTTTGACTAATAGGTCTAACCTTTTACCATCGTTAAATTGGTGTTGTCTGCTGAGAAAAATAAGATCAGTATCTAATACGCTAGGATTATCAGCAAGAAATTGTTCGATGTCAGCTTCACTAAGTTGTCTAATTTCATCACTAGAAAGTTGCTTTTGCCTTAGATAACTCTGGTTATGTAAAGCATTCACTTTTTGTAGTAACAATTTAATTTGTGCATCGGTTAATGAAAGCCAATTTCTAAACTTTGAAGAGAGTGCTGCTAGTTCTGTCTGCTTAGGAGAGGGGGTAAAAGGAATGGATAACTCCTTCAGTAATGCCCTGTTAATTTCCAGCGGTGTGTGTAATACCACAGATTTAATCGGATTTCCAAAAACAATAACTTCATAGTCTTGAGTTTTAGTACTAATCAAGTGAGGGTTTCGGTATTTCATCATTATTATTTTATCTGCTCTTGCCTTTTGAATATCCATGACTTCTTCCACTTCGTAAAAAGCAGTAATGCACCGTTTATTTCTTATGCTAGTATGAAAGAATAAGTAATCTCCTTTTAAAACTTTATTTTTTAAAGTCTCCCCCCTGTTCCCTTTATCGCCATAAGTATATTCAGAAAATAACGGGTCTTCTTCACCATCATTCTTCTTTGAGTCTAAATATGGAATAAGATAACTAGTCAAAATATTCAACCTCCCTATATATCTATCCTTAACAAAGTTAAGAATTATAAATATTCTCCCAATGCCATTTCATATACTCCTTCGTACTTTCATTCATTCTAATATTCATAGATTCATTGACATTCAAAAAAACCTTCGTTGCCCCATCCAAGCCATCAGAAATCATAATTGTTCCATCATCATCAAAACTAATATAACCCTTATCAAACAAAGCATCGTGATTTGGACATAATAGCAAACCGTTATTAACATCTAGCCTCTCTTGATAATTAGATTGACTCCATGGCTTGATATGACTCGCAACAAGGAATCGTTCATCTGAAACACCACATAACCTACATTTCTTTTCAATACCTAAAAGAGCCTTTTTAAACGTTGATTGACCTATTCTAGACTTAATAACTTGTTCTTTCTCAGTTTCAGTTATTTCAATTTGTTCTGGTGCAGCTGTAACATTTGATTCTAGTTCTATATATTCGCCTGCAGAAGACCCTTCTTCTATGTCTCGATTAGCTGTATCTTGTTGTTGATACCTTTGTAAAGATTGAATAACTAAATTAAAGTCGAAATTCTGCATTTCTAACAATTGAATTGCCTCTTGGATACCTAAATCCTTAAAGATCCCTTTATGTTTATCTTTTAATCCGATGAAGTGTAATATCCCCATTGCTTGATAACCACGGCTTTCATCGGGATTTAATCCGATGATATGCTCGTCAAGCCAGCGATGGGTTCTTGAATGAAATAAGTATTTATAAACAACCCTATCTCTAAAGGAATCATTATATAGGTTGTATTCCCTAGAACGATTGACTGGCTCAAGTGCAGGAATTACTTTTAAAAGGTTAATAAGCAGCTTTCCACTCCCCTTAGTTACGTCATATACCTGTCGTTGTTCATCTAGAAGAGAATTAAAATAAGATTCCTCAGTCTTCAGAATATGTATCTTAGAACTCTCTTTAATCCTACCGTATAACCCAATCCTCTCTTGTAACTTCTCAAAAAAGGAAGGGATTTCTTTTTTAACAAACCACTTTCTTAGTACTACTTCAGTTTTTCTTCCATCCACACCTGCACCATTTTTGTTATTGTATCTAGAAGCATTCATATTCTTATAGCCAATAAATTTACTAGGAGCAAACATATCTATCTCTCTGATGTAATACCATTGCCTAAAGTGTGAAAGAAACCTCCCTCTCATCTCTTCATTTTCCTTTAAATCATTATTGAACTGAATCATATTCCTCTTAACTTCATCAAGTTGATCTACTAAAACAAACTCTTCCAAGCCTATTACCCATCCTTTCATGAAAAACATATGTAAACTACTCTTATTTTACTAATCTACTAGAATTGAGTGTTTAATGAATAATACTGTAACTGCTCACCAATACCTTTTCCTTGAAGCGGGACAGTACAAATAATACCCTTTTGTTCAAGAGCAGGAATTAAGTATTCCCGATATTTAGCACCCGCATAAAAATCCATTTGAGGTATGTTCATTTGTAGGTTTTCTATTTGCTTTAGAACTAACTTAGACCATTCTTTTCGTTCTAATACCTTCATATTGTTTAAAGTTAGGTCGTAAGGCTCACTTTCATCTTGTTGTCTCAGCAGTTCATACTTTGCAGATAAAACGAACCAGTGATCGTAATCTTGTTGCTCGATATATTTAGTAGCTTTTTAAAACAGACTTGATGATTGATACATCTCTCTTGCACTGCATGGATGTATAGCCTTTAATTTTGTACAACTTACAAATGCAATTTTCATATACAGCCTACTCTTGAAACTTATGTATAGGAAAATCATACCACATTTATTTTAAAAGGAGCATCTCCCTTTAAACGCTACTCTCATAAAAATTTGTTACGTGTGGATAAGGGTGCATGGGTTCTATCTTACAATGAACCTAGTGAAAATGTGAGGATTTCTTGGAAATTTGATAGGTTTCGTATGGAAGGAATCGTAAAAAATCGGGGTGTAGACATGTACCTACCTCCCCTTATTCCTTAGAAACTCCCTAGGTGATTTGTGGAAATTACCGCCCCTATCTCATCAACAAAAGAGAAGAGACCCCTTAAGAGTCCCCTTAGCTTGCTTCATATTCCTTAACCTTGCAATAGAATGTAGCCTTAGTCAGATTTGATTTCTTCATTACTTTGACTGCAGTGATATCTCCTGCTTTCCATTGCTTATAAGTCTGCTCAAATCCAGCTGTAATAGATGTTTTAAGTCTTCCTAGGTGTTTACCCTGTGCCTTTGCTGCAGCTATATCCTCAGCTTGACGAGTCTTTATCTTAATTCTCTCTTCCTCAGCAACCCATGATAATATCTGTAATACCAGATCGGCTACAAAAGAACCGATTGAATCATTGTATTTTCTTGTATCCAGTAATGGCATATCAATAACGACAATGTGTGCTTTGATGTTTTGTGTAATATCCTTCCACTTGTTTAAAATCATCTCTTTGTTACGACCTAGTCTCTCTAATGAATGTATATACAACTATCTCCTTTACGTAAACGCATCTTCAAAGCTTGGTATTGAGGTCTATTAAAGTCTTTACCGCTTTGCTTATCGATGTGAATATCACGATTATTAATGCTCAGAGCATACATGCTTTCTATTTGTCGTGATTCATTTTGGTCTTTACTGCTTACTCGTACGTATCCGAATTCTTTCTTGTCCATGATTAATTCCACCTTCGTTATCTGATACTCTTATCCTATTAAATAAGTATCAAAAGGTTAATGCAGATTATGATACGTTTCATAATTCAATTCTATACCATATGAGACTATCCAAACCATCATTCAATCGTTTCACAAAATACATCACAGAAGGTGTACCTTTTGAGACTATTAAATTTTCTAAGGGGTGAATCCAAGTAAGTGTTAAGCTTCAATTCTCTTATTTATAAGCACCATACAGCCATATGACCATTAACAAAAAAGAGCCTTATAACAAAGGCTCATTCCGATTATTACCATACCTCTTTAACAGGAAAGTTAAAGATTTTACCATCCAATATAAAATTACTGCACAATATGTTATGCAATTCTTTTTTGAATTTTCCCTTGTCTTGATTATTATCTATACTTTCATACGCCTTCTCTACTATTAACTGCATTTCTGGGTAATTATGCAAATACGTTAATCCTCGTACTATCTCTCTCTTTTCATTTCCAACACCAGCACGATCAAAGTTTAGAAAAGTATCAGATTCATCAAATCTTTCTATTTCTTCCGAGTAATAATCGGAATAGCCAAAAACAACTTTAAGTACCTCGTATTCCGCACAAAAATGACCAAGACCTTCCGAAGTAGAAATTTGTTTGTTCAAGGCAGCTGAACCATTCAAAATTTTACCATCCATGTAAAAATGCCTATTATAAATATTGAGTTTACTAGCCAAATCAATAAAAGGGTCCAAATTAATCATATTTATCTCCTCCTTTTAACTTCAATTATAAACCGAGCACCCAATAAATACCAGTATTTATCAAACAAACGTTCTTATTGTATTTCTCTCAGGATTCCAATGTACCAATAATTCCGCTTTGCAGATGCATCATCGAAGTAATTGGAGAAAAATAGGGACTTCCATTATTGTTTTTCATACATATTTCACCTGAGATTATCCCACTTTAACTTATCGCACTAATTTATTTCACCTTTTAAAACCTATGTTACAAAGGTCATAAAAAGGGTGCAATAACTCTCAAGTATTTGCACCTTTTGGTTTATCGTAGACAATAAGATAAAACTAGTGATATAACTTTAAACAGTAGTCCTTATTTACAGGAACATCTTGTTATAGGGATGACATATGATGTAATGTTTTGGATTACATCATCTATTTCGATGATTCACCTCGAACAATCTCAGTATTTCACTAGCACATCTGCTCATCTATCAATCTTTAACATAGCAATTATTTGAGTCGTATCGAACATTTTCCAAGTGCTTATTTGTGAATGAGAGTGGTTTTTGTATCACAACACGCTAACATGAAACTCCACTTCCTTAAAGCTCTTGCAATATTTGACCAAGGACTTTTACATTTCTTTAATAAACCAAGCCCGTTCTGCTGGCGTAACGTTGTTAAACCCCGTTAGTTGTATAAGAAATCAGCTGCCCTACTGGCAGCCTTATATTAGATGATGTTTGATTAGATTTCTCCTGTTATTACTTATCACTCAATGCATCGGTTAAGATTTTTTCCCAAGGCATCCTACCCAAACGAATCCAATCAATTGCGGCTAAAAGATAGGCAAGGGCAATCCCAAAGGTTAGGTTCTCTCTTATAACTGGTTCATAATAAATTCCCATTCCTTCTTCAACCAAATGATAAGGAGAGAATAGAGTTACTTGGACTTCCTCTTGGTCCGTTTTTTTATAACCAACACACAGAGTATTGCTTTTCCCCGCAACGATTAAGTCAGGATCAAATTTTCTATCCTCAATTAAACTCAGGGACTCCAGTAAGAACTCTTGGATTTCATGTGGGTTATCTGTTTTTTTGCCCTCTTTATTTATGGCATAGCGGCTAAGAATCATGCAAAAAACCGGATTGCGATAAGGTGGATAATCACCGTTTTGCTCAATTGCCCAACGTGGGACATTAACATACGGGTCAAATTGCAAGGAATCCGTTTGTTCTCTCTCAATGATAAGTTCCTTGACAGCGGATACTTGCTTAAAGGCTGTTGAGAAGGTGCTGAGGTCTAGTGTATGTTTGGCTTCAATATATGCATATACCGCTTCAATGGGAATGTTCTCTTTCCTAGAAAAATCATCCTTTTTATGGTTTCTTAATGTCGGAAATCGTTCTTGGTCAAAAATGATGATGTCGTCACCTTCTTTGCGACCATCTGAACTTACAACATGACCTCTGCATATCCCGTACTTATTCGGCAGTGTCTTTCGGAGGGCTTTGCAAATAACCACTTCAAATTCATCCCCATAATCGAATCCGTAATCCGCCATTATATCATCTATGATTCTTTTGAACTGATCTGCTAAAGTAACTATGTAGTTACCATAAAGATACTTACTCATGTTTCCATCCCCCTGTTCCGAGAAAACTCCTTATTGTTCTTTCACTTTCTTAAATACCATGAATAAATCACGAATGGAAGACCGCTTATCTTTCATCCTAATTCCACCTCACTTTTTTAACTATAATGCACCATTAGTTTAAGTACAATATTTCACAATAAATATAGCTTTTTGTTAGTACCAATAAAAGACGGGTTTTATTAGTTTATGAAACGATGTTGTTAAATTCCGACCTATGTTCAATCATCCGCTCCATTTCCATATAAGAAAAAGAGAGCGCCTCGAACGTGAGACACTCCTGTAATTGCTTTTAATTACTTATTCATTTCAGCAACCCATCGAATAGCTTGAAACTGTGAAATTGGATTAGTTCTCTTTGATTCCTGAGAAATCTCAAATTCAACTCCGTTAACTCCAATTTTATTTTGGGCGGCGACTTCTTCTGCATTAGGTTTTGAATTAAGGAAGCTGGTGCATTTGAAATAAGTCAAAAGCAACTCCCACATTGGAGCATATTGCTTTAGAATCTTTAAACACTTGACCCTATCAGAATCAGACATGTTAGAGGTATTTTTTTCACGTCTTTTTGCAAGTTCCAATGAATGATTACTTTGCATATCTTTGTAGACCTGAGTCATGATAAAGGCATGTTCCTCTGTTAATCTCCATGTAAAGTCCAATTCGCCTTTCTCTTGCAATCTATTAAGGTAGTCCTGTACCCCTAAAT
>Ga0209463_1001246_pt1 | contig 15980 bp, 12 predicted proteins | sample AgamicMgSfrz_FD_187169 | JGI IMG/M metagenome (GOLD analysis project Ga0209463, IMG submission 187169) | Agave microbial communities from Guanajuato, Mexico - Mg.Sf.rz (SPAdes) (version 2) | ecosystem: Host-associated > Plants > Phyllosphere > Phylloplane/Leaf | place: Guanajuato, Mexico... | reverse complement strand
CACTGCTCGACGCGTCGCTTCTGGCTGCCGGAATTCGTAGGATCTGAATTGAACCTTGCAGGCTGGACACAAAAATTAAGCGGGAAACCTGCGATATCGGTTGGATCCGTTGGTCTGGAAGCCGAATTCGTGGATCGGTCTACCGAGAATCAGGGAACGGGCGAGGCTCACCTGGACCAATTGAATGCCAGGTTACAGAACAATGAGTTTGAGCTGATTGCTCTGGGACGTGTACTGCTTAGTGATCCGGAATGGCCTGCAAAAGTTCGTGAAGGACGCCAGTCCGAGATCATTCCATTTACGACTGATGTGTTGAAAACACTGAATTAGTACCCATTCATCTGCATATTCACCTCGTATGAAGACAAAAAAACGAGATCATTTATCAACAACCTTGTGCCGCCGAAAGGCGGCTTTTTCAATACATTATAATAATAATTTCAACATATGAAAAATTCATAATAGTAAACCATCTCTTGGCCGCAGTTACCATCCTCATTCATCCATACAACGCACACGTCGCTTCGTTGAAAAAAACATTAGGAACCATATGACACCTCTTAAATGCAAACATTTTTTTGAGCAAATCAGACGCATTATTTCACTCTTTTAATCAAAGCAGGTGATTTTGAAAAAATAGTTGCTTATGTTAATGTTATGCCTGAACATTACCGTACACATTCCAATATGAAATAGGAGGATGACTTTCCTTGTATGTACATAACGATCCTATGAAAAATAAACGAAGACACTCGGTGCAAATGTTGTTTCTGCTTGCTGCAATCCTTATGCTATTGACGGCATGTGGAGAATCTCAGAAGCCCGGTTCCACGACGAATTCTTCTGCGGGCTCTAATTCGGAACAACCAGCTGTACCGGAAGGCAATAGTGAATCCGATGCGGAAGAAGATGCAGAGAACAATCAGCAGGATCATGCTCTCCCCCCGGAAGAGGCAGATCCGGTTCAGGAGCAGCTGGACCAGCTCTCGCTGGATGAGAAGATTGGACAGATGATTTTGGCCGGGGTCCAGGGGACTACGCTGGATGATCAGGCCAAACAAATGATTGCGGACCAAAAGGTAGGCGGCATCATTTTCTATGGTAATAATGTGACGACTTTGCAGGGGACGGCGAATTTTGTACAGTCCATCAAGGAAGCCAACCGTTCCAATCCGGTGCCGATCTTCATGAGCGTGGATCAGGAGGGCGGCAAAGTCAGCCGAATGCCGGAAGAAGTGGAGAGTATCCCGTCAAACGGTAAAGTCGGTGCGACGAAAGACGCCGAACTGGCAGAAACCATGGGTAAGTTGCTGGCGAGACAGATCCAACTTGCAGGCTTTAATGTGGATTTTGCTCCGGTATTGGACATCAACAGCAATCCAAATAATCCTGTGATTGGTGACCGCTCCTTTGGCAGTTCGGCGGAACTTGTGTCTCGTCTCGGCATCGCAGAGATGAAAGGTCTGCGCAGCGAGGGAATGATTCCGGTCGTGAAGCATTTTCCCGGTCATGGGGATACATCGGTGGACTCCCATCTGGATCTGCCCGTGGTGAACAAAACGGAGAAGCAGCTGGCCGAACAGGAGTGGATTCCATTTCAGGCAGCGGTGAAAGATCATGTGGAGGCTGTAATGGTGGCTCACATTTTATTCCCCAAGCTGGATCCGGACCATCCTGCTTCGTTATCGGATGTCATTATTGGTGAACATTTGAGAGGCCAATTCAATTATGACGGTGTCGTCATTACGGATGATTTAAGCATGGGTGCGATCGCCAAAAATTATAAGCTGAACGAAGCTGCGATCGCAACGGTTCAGGCAGGCAGTGATATTCTGCTCGTGGCTCACAGCTATGAAAGTGCCAAAACCATATTTGATACATTGAAAAATGCGGTGAAGAATGGCAAAATTACCGAATCTCGAATTGATGAAAGCGTGTATCGTATTTTGTCACTGAAGCAGTCGTACAAGCTGTCTGATGAGCAGCAACCATCCGGTGACCTCAAGCAATTGAACGCAGACATTGTGCAATGGCGCAAACAGGTTCATGCCGAGTAATCCATCCTGTGTTATGATTTTGGAATGAGAGAGAAGATACTACATTTCATTACTACAGGTTAGGGGTGCGCCCATTTTATGTATACAATAATGATCGTCGAAGATGATCCCAAAATTGCAGGACTGCTGAAATCCCATATTGAACGCTACGGGGACAGAGCTGTATTGGTTGAAGATTTTGAGCTGGTCGTACAGCAATTTGAGCAGATCCAGCCTCATGTTGTTCTTCTGGATATCAATTTGCCCAGCTATGACGGGTTCTACTGGTGTCGTCAGATTCGTACGATGTCCACGTGTCCGATTTTGTTTATTTCCGCCCGGAGCGGAAAGATGGATCAGGTGATGGCGCTGGAGAACGGAGCAGATGATTATATTACGAAGCCGTTCGAACATGAAATCGTGATGGCCAAAATTAAAAGCCAGCTGCGACGTGTATATGGAGATTACGCTGCGCGTGACGAAGAGCGCAAGGTCGAGCTGGAAGGGTTGACAGTATACCTGGAAAGACTGGAAATTCAGCTCGGTGATCGCAAAGTGCAGCTGACCAAGAAGGAAACAATTCTGCTTGAAACATTGCTTCGTCGCAGTCCCAAACTGGTGAGCCGGGAGACTATTCTGGAGAAACTGTGGGATGACTCCTTTGTAGACGACAATACACTCAGCGTCAATGTAACGCGTGTACGCAAGCGGTTGGCCGAAATAGGCATTACAGACGCACTGGAAACAGTGAGGGGTTCCGGTTATCGGTTGAATGCAAACTGGAATGCAGCTTCGCCATCATGAAACTGTTTATGAGAGAACACCTTGCTTTGACTTGTTGGGTGGTTGTCATCTTGCTTACCGTCGTCGGTGTGTTTTGGTATGACGGATACGACCATGTGTTGACGGCTGTCTATGCCGTATCGCTGGGGTTATTTTTATATGCATGTTACCTGACGTACCGTTATATGTCACACCGGTCTTTCTATACCCGAATGACACAATCCATGAATTCGCTTAATGAATTTGTTCCATTGGAAGAGACCGTTCCCTTATCGGTGGCGCTGGAAAAACTGCTGGATTCGCAATATGGTCATTATCATGCCCATCTCCATCGTCTGGAGCAGCGTCAGCAGGAATATCTCACATTTATGAATCAGTGGGTTCACCAAATGAAAACACCTTTATCGGTGATTGAACTGACCGTACAGGACCAGGAGGACGATGACCCACGCCTCAAGAGTATTCGTGAGGAAGCAGATCAGATGAGGCGCGGATTGGAAACGGTGCTGTATGTGGCCCGTTTGGACACATTTGAACAGGACTTCAGTGTTGAACCGGTTACACTCAAGGCAGCAGGCGAAGAGGCCATCCATGAGCTGAAGCGTTTCTTCATTCGCAATCATGTTTATCCGGAGATACAGATGGATGCTTCGCTGGTCGTACAATCTGACGCCAAATGGATTCGCTTTGTCATGGTCCAACTGCTCTCCAATGCCATCAAATACTCCTCCGGTAACGGACAAAAGATCTATCTGCGTGCATATGAAGCAGAACGGTCCATTATTCTTGAAGTTCAAGATCACGGCGCCGGCATTCCGAAGTCTGATCTGAACAGGGTATTCCAGCCTTTCTTCACTGGAGAGAATGGTCGTCATTTCAAGGAGTCCACGGGTATGGGGCTGTACATTGTAAAAGAGGTCCTGACTCGAATGAATCATCGGATCGATCTGGAATCGGTATATGGTGAAGGGACAACAGTCCAGATTACATTTAGTGTCTAGTGATTGTATGGTGATTTTCTATATTGTTTTCCAAGAGGATGGTTTAAGAGAATCGACGTCTGTTACCCCGGGGTAATGACGTCTTTTTTGTTCTATATAGAAGCAACCTTACAACTTTGTCATGCAAGTGAAAGGTTAAGCCATAGGAGATTAGCCGAAACTTCGGTTAAACTGAAGTCAGAAGTCAGGGCATCAAGAGTGTCAATGAATAACCAATGAATAACCAATGAATAAATAGATGCGAGTTGGTCATGGTTGACTCATGTTCAACGTAAAAAAGGAGTGGTACATATGGAAATATGCTCGGTAAAACAGATCAGCAAAATCTATAAAGGGATCGTCTCTTATGAAGCATTATCGGGGATTGACCTCAGCATCCAGGAAGGCGAATTTGTAGGAATCATGGGTCCATCCGGCAGCGGCAAAACGACACTGCTCAACATGATCTCCACGATCGACCATCCGACATCGGGAGAACTGCGCATTGCCGGGAAAAATCCGTTCGAGCTGAGCCAGGATGAGCTTGCGCTGTTCCGGCGCAAAGAGCTTGGATTTGTATTTCAGTCGTTCAATCTGCTCAATACCCTTACGGTTAAGGAGAACATCGTGCTGCCGCTTACGCTCGATGGAACGCCGCTGGGGGAGATGAACGCTCGTGTGGACCGGCTCGCAAGCAAGCTGGGGATTGAGGGGATTTTGGACAAGCGGACTTATGAGATTTCGGGTGGACAGGCACAGAGAACGGCCATTGCCAGAGCACTAATCCATTCACCCAAGCTGATATTGGCGGATGAGCCAACAGGCAACCTGGACTCGAAGGCGGCACGTGATGTCATGGAGATGCTGGAGCTTCGCAATCAGGAGGATCAGGCGACGATGCTGCTGGTTACACACGATGCAGTTGCAGCGAGCTACTGCAGCCGGGTTGTCTTCATCAAGGATGGCAAACTCTATAATGAGATTCACTATGGCGATAACCGGGCGGCTTTTTATCAAAAGATTATTAATGTGTTATCCCTAATGGGAGGGTCAGGACATGAATTTTCGCCAGTTCGCCATTAATAATGTGGTTCGCAACAAACGGATTTATTTGGCTCATTTTCTGAGCAGCACATTTTCCGTCATGATATTTTTCACATATGCATTGCTTCTATTTCACCCGGATTTGAAGGATGGCCTGAGGGGATCAAGTGAAACAGTTACTGTGCTTGCCAATCAGGGCTTTATGATTGCAGAGTTCATTATTTTCATCTTTTCATTCCTGTTCTTGCTATACTCGGTCGGTTCATTTCTGAAAACACGCAAGAAGGAATTTGGTATCTTCCTGATCATCGGGATGACACGCAAGCAGATGAATCGGCTCCTGTTTATGGAGAACATGTGTATCGGGATCGCCGCCATTGCAGCGGGGGTTGGACTGGGGATGATCTTCGGAAAACTGATCCTGCTCATCTGCGGTTCCCTGCTGGCTGTGGAGAACAGTCTTCGATTTTATTTTCCATTAAAAGCAATCGCTCTGACAGCTGTCGCATTCCTTATTCTGTTTGCTGTCATTGCACTGTCTTCTTCTCTGCTTATCCGCAAGGGAACACTGATTGATTTGGTGAAATCGGAGGAAAAGCCGAAGCCGGAGCCGAAGGCATCACGCTTGCTCGCGTTTCTATCCGTGTTGTTGATTGGCGGTGGCTATGCTGGGGTGTTCACTTTTGTGTGGGTGACGTACTCCTTCCCGCTGCTCCTGGGGAGTGTCATTATGGTTATCGCAGGTACATACCTGCTGTTCACGCAGCTCAGTGTGTATGTCATTCGGGCATTAAAACGAAATCAGCGTTTGTTTTTCCGTAAAACCAATGTACTGTTTCTATCCGAGCTTACGTATCGCATGAAAGACAATGCTGTCATGTTTTTCATGGTAAGTGTCATTTCAGCCTCGGCATTTACCGGCATTGGCACCATGCTGGCGATCGCTGATCCAGGGTTGTCGTCGATGACGAATCCGTATGCATTCACTTACACGAATTCATGGGATACACCTGAGGCAGAGGGGGATATCAGACAGATTGAGGAAACGCTTATTGACCATGAGGTCCCCTATGTAAAAGGCAGCTACACCCAGCTGTATGAGAATAAAGATGGCAGCAATATCATCAAATTGAGTGAATACAACCATCTGGCCAAGGCCCTTGGTTACGAAGAACGCACGTTGGATAAGGAAAATGGGGCCTTTATGACTCCATCGAATCTGACAGCACGCAAAGAGCTGCGTAAACAAGTGGAGCAGGGGTTCTCACCAACACAGGTCGATCTAGAAGTTGAAAATTATCATCAACAGGTTCAGCTGTCTCCTCCAGGTACCGAAATCGTTATCCCTGTTGATTTCAAAGTGGACATCTACGTCGTTTCCGATGAATTGTTTGAAAAGATGAAGCGAGCGTACAATGAATTCCTAGACTTGAGTGAAGATTACTATTCCAATAAAATGACTCAATTTGTGGTGGAAGATTGGATGGGCACGCGGGCCTTCGCCCCTGAACTGGTTAATTCGATTCAGGATCAGCCGCGTACGAAAGGCTACTTCATGTTCAGTGCTCTCGTTGTGGACTGGCTGAATTCGAAACAAACCAATGGGATCATTTTGATTCTGAGCGGTCTGATCGGCATTGTGTTCTTCACCTTTGCGGCAAGCTTCACCTATTTTAGACTCTACGCGGATCTGGAAAGGGATGAAGCACAGTATCGCATGATTGGCAAGATGGGACTCAGTCGTCCTGAACTTCGTAAAATTGTAACTCAGCAGCTGCTGCTTATGTTTTTCCTGCCATTACTCATTGCTTTGATTCATAGTTCAGTAGCATTTGTGGCGCTGCAGCAGTTGGTCGATTTTTCGGTTATGGGATACAGCCTGCGTATCTTCATCGTATTTGCCTCCATGCAGATCCTATACTTTGCGCTTGTGCGCTGGCGGTATTTACGCCATATGTACTCCAAATTAATCTAAACTGGCATGACCTAGGCAAACATCGGACGCTTCGTTCGGTGTTTGTTGACTTTTCTATCCGGGACACAGTACTATTTCATTAGATACAAAGTGTATCATTACATAGACATCAGCACATGACAGTTGTACTTGAGATTTGTAGGAATAGTAGGCTTTTTGCATGAGAGGGAGGACGTATAATGAGCATCACAATGTCTCGTGGACAAGCTTACATACACCGATTGAATGATGAGCGCAACGTATGGCTGGATGGCAAGCGTGTCCGGGTAACCGAACATCCCGCCTTTCAGGGAACATTGCAGACCATTGAGAATTTGTTCGATTTGGTTGATGAACCGGATACAAGAGAAACGGTGGCCTATTGGGATGAACAGACGGGAAGTTATGTGCATCAGGCCTTTCGGGTGCCTCATTCTTCTCAGGATATCAGCAGCAGAGCAGCAGCCTTTCGACTCTGGTCTGACCGTACCTATGGGGTCATGAGCAGACTGTCGGATTATGCTCGGTCCCGACTAGCCGGATGGTATGCCACGCGTCAAGATATGGCATTACATGATCCCATGTATGCAGATAAAATAACAGCCTACTATCAGGAGGCCAAACGAAAAGATGCATTTCTGACGATTGTCCAGCGTGACCCGCAGATCAACCGATCCCTGCCTGTTGGGGAAGATGAGGATGCCATGCTGCGGATTGTGAGAACCAACTCGGAAGGAATTATTATTCGAGGGGCCAAGATGGTAGCGACTGCGGCTCCTTATGCAGATGATATCATTGCGTATCCGATTCAGCGGATTCCGGGGCATCTGCCGGAACTGGCTCATATGGTGATTGTTGCTGTGGGAAGTCCGGGGTTACATCTGATATGCCGGGAATCTTTTGCTGCTCCGCAATTGGATTATGCTCACCCTCTCAGTGCCCGTTATGATGAGATGGATGCTGTATTATTTTTTGATGATGTATTGGTGCCATGGGAGCGTGTGCTGCTGCACAACAATCCGGAAGCCGTGTGGCAGGTCCGCTGTAACGCAGCCTCATCCAGTCTGGCCTACCATCAGAGCATTATTCGGCTGCACTCCAAACTGGAGTTTATCACCGCCGTCACGGCAGCAATAGCGCAGGAGATCGGTGTGGATTCATTCCTGAATGTTCAGGAACAACTGGGAGAGATGATCAGCCAGATGCAGACGATTGAAGGCCTGATCGTTGCTTCTGAGGCGCAGGCGCAGCCGGATTCCCATGGCAACTGGCTCCCGTCGTTCAAATACATTGAGACAGCCCGGAATTTGGGCAGCCGATATTACCCGCGTGCGGTTGAAATATTGAAAACCATTGCTGCCGGTGGCCTGATCCAGATCCCGTCGGGTACATTTGATCTGGATGAAACCGTAGGACCATTGATGGCCAAATACCTTGGGGGAGTCACGTTGCAAGCTCCGGAGAAAATTCGTCTGTTTCAGCTTGCTTGGGATCTAACCGGAAGTGCACTCGGGGCCAGGCATGACCTCTATGAGCGTTACTACGCTGGTGACCCGGTTCGTAACCGTGCAGGCCAGTATTTGCAATACGACAAACAAAGTCTGAGCAAAAAGGTTGAACCTTGGCTCCATATGAAGTAATCATTGAAGCATCAGAACCATGCAGACATAGGATGGAAACAAGAGCCCTGGCATGTGACTGGGGCTTTTATTTAGGTTATCTTTAGGTTTGATTTAGGTTGAATTAAGAGACGTGGTATATAGTAGAGGTACATGTAAAAGAATACACAGCCGATAATGAAGGAAAGAAGAAATGAGAGGACTAACATGAGATACACCCTATTGATCGCAGATGATGAACCGGAGATTGTAGAGCTGCTTCAATTGTACTTGGAAAAGGACTATGACATCATGACCGCCTCGAACGGCGCGGAGGCGCTGCAGTGCATTCAATCTGCCAGGGTCGACCTCGTCATTCTGGATATTATGATGCCCGTAATGGATGGTCTTCAATTGATCAAGCAAATTAGGGCAACCCATCATATGCCTGTTCTGTTTCTATCCGCGAAAAGCCAGGATCATGACAAGATTCTCGGACTTGGACTCGGTGCGGATGATTATATTTCGAAGCCGTTTAATCCGCTGGAGATTGTTGCTCGTGTAGAGGCCTTGTTAAGACGCGTGAATCAATTTGATGCTCCTGAACTAGCTGCGCCGAAAGAGACCAATCTTGTTCTCGGTGAACTTATGCTGGATCGTTCCAAATGTATGCTTTTCCGATCGGGCAAACCAGTGACCCTAACTTCCACGGAATACAAAATTGTGGATCTGCTGCTGGAACAGCCTGGCAGGGTATTTACACGCAAGAAAATATACGAGGCGGTCTGGGGGGACTATTACGCGCATGAGGACAGTACCATTATGGTGCACATCAGCAACATTCGGGAGAAGATCGAACGCGACTCCAGACAACCGGAATACTTAAAAACGATAAGGGGACTTGGATACAAAATTGAAGCGCCAACGGAAAGCTAGAGAAAAGCGACTCTTGCAAACATCCCTGACACTGGATTTCCTGCTGTTCAACTTCTTTTTGCTGCTGCTCGTCCTGATTGTTTATCTCATGGTTTCGCTGGATGTCGTGGATTTCCGCATTTCGGATCAGGTCGTCGATCCGGATCTGAACGTCGAGGCACATGTCTATGCAGCCGAATTGAACAAAGGTCTTGAAGATGACTCCACCAGCACGGAAATACAGCGCCTGATGGACAGCGGAGGGTGGATCGAGATTCTGGATGCAGATCGTTCGGTCATTCGCCAGATCGGTGTTAAGCAGGATGAGGTTACATATTACAGTGAGCCGGAGCTGTATACAGGACTGGAGAATCGGAGCGATAGTACGTATTATTATTCCATTTCTCCATATGCAGCAGAGGGAGATGCGAAGTATGTCCTGCTGAAAATACCGCGTGATCTGGTCAGTATCCGCATGAATGAGAACCAGCTGATTACCAACCTGAAGCATCCCCTGTCATTTTATATCATGATCGGAGTTGGCTTCGTTCTGCTGCTGATTTTCGTATACAGCTATTGGGTCGCACGCCGAATCAAAAAACCGCTGAGTATTTTGTCACAGGGTCTTACACAGATGATCCAGGGGAATTACAGCACACGTTTGTCCATCTCGGCAGAGAAGGAATTTGTCCAGATAGGCGAGACGTTTAATTATATGGCAGATGTCATCGAGAACACCTCGGCAGAAAAGCGCTATGCCGAAGAGAGCAAACAGCGGCTGATCGTGGATCTGTCGCATGATCTGAAAACGCCAATTACCTCCATTCAGGGATATGCTCAGGCCCTCGTGGAGGGACGGGGAGAAAACAAGGAAAGACAGCAGCGTTATCTGGGATACATTTATAACAAATCCGTTCAGGTGGCACGAATGATACAAAATATGCTCGAACTGCTCAAGGTGGACTCTCCCGATTATCACATGCAGATCCAGAAGAGAGAGATTGGGGAATTTGTGCGAGAAGTCATGGCCGATACGTACGGTGAGATTGAACAGAAGCAATTTGTGCTTCATGTGCTTGTGCCTGATCAGGAGATTTACGCCAGATACGATCCTGAATTGTTAGCCAGGGTCATTCAGAACCTGATTACCAATGCGTTGTCCTACAATCCGCAGGGAACGGAGCTGCGGGTGGAGTTGATTCCGCTGGATACGCATGTGGTTATCGAGGTTGCAGATACGGGGGTAGGTATTCCCCAGGAACTGTGGAGCACCATTTTTGATCCATTTGTGCGCGGAGATGAAGCACGAACCGGGACGGGCGGAACCGGACTTGGACTCGCGATTGCCCGGCGAAATACAGAGAAGATGGGCGGACGATTGATTCTGTCCCGGCGGGGTAGGGAGACTACCGTGTTTACGATTCAAATCCCAAATGAATAAGTAAGTGTTCGCCTTTTGTCCCCGGATTTACCCTCTAGAGAATACTGAATAAATCTGGAGATAACAGCGATCGGAAGATTGTTCTCGACCGCGCAGTGCCCCAGTATAAATGTATGGGTTCAACTAATATCTAATCCCAAAAAAGAAAAGGTCATGTGGAGGGGAACGTTTTGTTTAAACGAAGTTCGTTTGTCCGGTTCAGCATTGCGCTGGCTCTGGTGCTCGTCAATATCTATCTGTTATCACGCGTCAGCTTTATATTTCAGCCGCTTGTGACCATGCTTACGGTCATCACGGTGCCGATGATGCTGTCCGTATTCTTTTATTATCTGTTAAGGCCGCTTGTGAACTATATGGAACGCAAGAAGCTGAACCGCACACTCAGCATATTGCTGATCTATCTGGTAGTCGGTGTGCTGCTCGTCCTGTTCATCGTGGGGTTATGGCCGTCCCTGCGGGAGCAGCTGATTAATCTGGTGGATAATGCACCGAATCTGATTAATTCACTCAGTGTACAGTTGAGAGAACTGGAGCAGAACGGAGCAATCAAGGCACTGTTCCCAGAGGGATCCACACCGTTTTCTCAGCTCACGGACTATATCAATAAAGGATTCACCTTTGTGACCAACTATGTGAGTGGATTATTCTCGCTCATTTCCAGCTTTGCGATCATTCTGTTTACGTTCCCGATCATCTTGTTCTACATGCTGAAACAGGGAGAGAAATTCGGCCGTAAACTGGTGCATATTGCACCAAAACGATTCCAAAAAGACAGCCGTGAGGTTGTTCTTGAGATTGATCAGGCGCTGAGTGGCTTTATTGTCGGCAGGGTACTGGTTAACCTGGCACTTGGTGTGCTGATGTATATCGGATTCCTGATCATTGGGCTGCCTTATGCACTGCTGCTTACCGTCGTTGCGGTCATCATGAACTTTGTTCCGTTTATCGGAGCTATCGTGTCGTCCGTTCCTATTGTCATTATCGGTCTGATTCAGTCGCCATCGGTGGCGATCTGGTCGCTGATTATCATTCTGGTGGCCCAGCAAATTCAGGACAATTTGGTGGCCCCGTACGTATTCGGCAAAAAGCTCGACATTCATCCGCTGACCACCATTATATTGGTGCTGGGTGCAGGAGATCTTGGCGGCATCATTGCCATTTTGATTATCATCCCTGTCTACATGATCGTCAAAATTATTCTGGTCAGGGTCTACCAGCTGTTCTTCAAGGAGAAATGGCAGAATGCCTGATTTTAGGATATAAAATGAATGGGCTGTTACACTCAGTCACTCCGATTGCAGTACCATCTTCCGATCGCTGTTATCCCCGAGTTTCTTTGATCCCCCTTATAAGGGAGAAACTCTGGTGATAAAGGCGAGCGCTTCGCTTCTCCAGATCGGCACTGCAATCTCCGTTAACGTGTAAAAATTTTATTTGCATTTTATATTTTAATCAATCGATTAACCATAGAAGGAGTGGGAACCATGTCTGAAATCATCCCTAAAGAATATATTGAACCTGAATACATCGAACCTCAATCCGTCCGGATGGGTGCCATTCACATCTCTAACGATGTCGTATCCAAGATCGTGGGGATCGCAGCACAGACAACCTCCGGCATCTCTTCGATGTCGGTTGGATTGACCGAAGGCATTGCGAAGAGCATCAGCGGCAAAAGCCTGCAGAAAGGCATCGACGTCGATGTAAAAGACGATCAGGCCTCCATCCAGCTGCGGATTAACGTGCAGTATGGGTACAAGATGCATCAAGTGTGCAAGGAACTCCAGCATAATGTACAGCAGGCCGTGGAACAGATGACGGGTATTATGGTCAATGAAATTAAAGTGCATGTCGTCGGCGTATCCATGCAGGAGCAAGTGTAATTGCGTGGTATCGTCCGCGAAAAGAAAGATTATTAACGATGGACAGGTTTGCTGTCCGGGGGTATGTAAAAGTAAAAGAACAGCACCATCCCGTTAACTGCTTAACCGGGAAGGTGCTGTTTTGTGTTTACGATAATGGGTGGGGGCTTCGCCCATCACCTTTTTGAACATTTTGGAGAAGAGAAGCTGATCAGAATACCCGACAGAGCGGGAAATATCCCCGATGGTCAGCCCGGTATCCAGAGTCAATTCGGCAGCCTTGCGCATCCGGTAATTGACCAGATAGGATTGAATGCTGGTGCCCATTCGGTCTTTGAACAGGGAGCACAGATAGCTGCGCTGCAAGCCGATATGAGAGGCTATGGATTGCACCGTGATCGGGTTGGCATAGTTCATCTCGACAAAGTCCATGACCTGGGTTACATACGTTTCTTTGGAGAACTCTTGCTCGGGTGGAAGGATGTCTTCGTTTGCATGATCGATCAGAATGGAGAAAAATTGATATAACCATCCGGTCATGCTGATCTCCCATCCTTTGTGTGTATTCCGGGAACTGATCATGCGATGCAGACAGGAACGCATTTCATCATCATTGTCCAGTTCAAAGATCGGATGCTGCTCGGACAGGCAGGCCTGCTGTAATAATGAATGGGAGGCACTTCCTTGAAAGGCAACCCAGCTGTATTCCCACGGATCTTCCAAATCAGCCTTGTAGTGAACGACGGAATGGGGGACGATGAGGAAGCCTTGCCCTTTATGCAGTTCATAGGTTTTGCCACCGACCTCGAAAGTACCTTTGCCATCCAAAATATAATGGATTTTGTAGTGATCCCGCATAGCTGGACCAAAGTGGTGACCTGGCGTACAGGGTTCTGTTCCGTAATGAAGGAGCTGCAGATCCTGGAACGGATTGTTTTTAAACATATATGTAATCAAGGCATTCACTCCTGTATGAGTTCGTTTCATCTTGCATTTTAACATATTTTCAGATAGAGGATATGAATTAACAGATATAAATCTACTACAAGATAACAAGTATTATTCCATAGGGTTATAGCGATATGCCATATCGTTATGGACCGAAACTGTCTAAGATGAAAGGGTATTCACCAACTTTACCAAGAAAAGAGAGAGAATAATATGCCTTATACAGCTAATGAACAGCGTTATGATGAAATGAAATATGCACGTTCCGGCAAATCCGGAATCAGACTGCCGCAAATTGCGCTTGGATTGTGGCAAAACTTCGGCGGCAACCGCACGCTGGATATTCAGGAAGAGATGATTCTGCGTTCATTTGATCTGGGAATCAACCATTTTGATCTGGCGAACAACTACGGTCCACCTCCGGGATCTGCCGAGGAAAACTTTGGTGTCTTGTTCAAAAAACATCTGCGTCCTTACCGGGATGAGCTTCTCATCTCAACGAAGGCAGGATATTACATGTGGAAAGGTCCCTATGGCGAGTGGGGCTCACGCAAAAACCTGATTGCCAGCCTTGATCAGAGCCTTGGACGGATGGGGCTTGATTATGTGGACATTTTCTATCATCACCGTCCGGATCCGAATACACCGCTGGAGGAAACGATGGCTGCGCTGGATCATATCGTGAGACAAGGCAAAGCGCTGTATGTCGGATTATCCAACTATGATGCGGAGCAGACAAGAGAGGCCGTCGCCATTCTGCGTAATCTGGGAACACCCTGCCTCATCCACCAGCCGAACTACTCCATGCTAAACCGCTGGATCGAAGACGGATTGCAGGATGTCCTGGATGAGCAGGGCGTGGGATCGATTGCATTCTGTCCTCTGGGTCGTGGTCAATTGACGAACAAATACGTGGACAAGATCAAGGAAGAACGTGCCAACCCAACAGGCAATATGAAGACTGAAGCCTTCACAGACGAACGGATTGCCAAGTTTGAAGCCCTTCAGGCCGTTGCCGAGCGCAGAGAACAAACCATTTCCCAATTGGCGCTGAACTGGATTCTCCGTGACAACCGCGTAACCTCCGCATTGATCGGAGCAAGTCGTGTTTCGCAGATCGAAGAGAATGTTGCCGCATTGAAGGCACCTGGTCTGACAACCGAAGAACTGAATGAGATTGAAGGCATTCTGAACGGGATTGGAAATTACGCTTGGTAAAATAAATTAACGAAAATGTTCAGGAATCACGAATAATCGCGAGAATAAGCACAAGTCAGTTGTAATGAGTGTTCATTATAATTGACCTGTGTGTATTTTTTTCAAAAAGCTGTTCATATCATAGCACCTGGTCCTAGGATTTAGGGTATAATATATAGATGCTATACATTTGAAATATGAAGGAGAGGCTCCATTTGAATTTTGAACAGTGGATTTCGCCTGAAACCTATAACCTGACATCCGAGATGGAGAACCACCCGTCAGATCGGATTGCACTTAGATGGCTCAGCGATCATAACGAATTGGAAGAGATTACGTATGGCGAGTTATTCAAACAGGCCAACCGTCTTGCCGGAGGTTTGCGTGATTTGGGTTTGGAAAAAGGAGATCGGGTGCTGGTCATGGTACCACGCCGTATCATTGCCTATGTGATTTATATCGCTTGTCTGAAACTTGGTATTGCGGTTATTCCTTCTTCCGAGATGCTGCGTGCCAAGGATCTGGAGTATCGCCTGCGGCATGCCGAGGCGCGTGCGGTCATTGTGTGGTCCGAAACGACGGCAGAAGTAGAAAAAATGGATGCTGATCTGCCAGCGCTGGCTCATCGCATTGTGGCATCACCATCTGGTGACTCCAGCGTTCCGGCTGAAGGATGGGTCAACGTGCAGCAGATTATGGAGGGCCAATCGGACGAAATGGATGCGGTAGAGACGCACCGCGATGATATTGCTATTCTCGCTTATACTTCCGGGACGACCGGAAATCCAAAAGGAGTTGTACATAGCCACGGCTGGGGATATGCCCACCTGCGTATTGCTTCCACGTTATGGCTGGATATTCAGCCTTCGGATATCGTATGGGCCACGGCCGCACCCGGATGGCAAAAATGGATCTGGAGTCCGTTCCTTTCCGTACTCGGAAGAGGGGCGACAGGTCTGGTTTATAACGGATCATTCAAGCCGAAGCGTTATTTGGAACTGATGCAGGAGCATGGGATCAACGTGCTGTGCTGCACGCCTACGGAGTACCGCCTGATGGCAAAAGCGGATGACCTCGGGCATTATGATCTGTCTAAACTGCGCAGTGCGGTGTCTGCAGGTGAGCCCTTGAACCAGGAAGTGATTGAGATCTTCCAGCGTCACTTCGACCTGACCATTCGTGATGGATACGGTCAGACTGAAAGTACATTGCTGATCGGCAG
>Ga0209463_1001244_pt1 | contig 15992 bp, 22 predicted proteins | sample AgamicMgSfrz_FD_187169 | JGI IMG/M metagenome (GOLD analysis project Ga0209463, IMG submission 187169) | Agave microbial communities from Guanajuato, Mexico - Mg.Sf.rz (SPAdes) (version 2) | ecosystem: Host-associated > Plants > Phyllosphere > Phylloplane/Leaf | place: Guanajuato, Mexico... | reverse complement strand
GTTATAATTCACAGTGAGACCTCCGAGTAGATATTTTGTCCCTTTTAGCTGGCCAGCTCAGGACACATTTATCTTATCAAGAGGTCTTTTTTCTTTCAAACCGCATTTTCACTTATTACAGGAATGCAGCCCCGTTTGTGACACAAGAAAAATTTTGATTATTTAATAACGGAATGCTGCCACTATAGTACCTTAATAACAAGGCGGTTTAAGTTAATTGTTTATATTAAATAACGAAACGGAACTCTCTAGTTTATAGAAGTCCCATTTCGTTATCTAATCGTATAGTTGAGTTTTATTTTTAACAATATCTGCAATTTCCCAACCAATTAAAATGACTGAAATTAAATAAGAAAAACCAATTATAAAGTAATTTGGATTAGGAATTATCATTACATATGCAGACATACCGAGACTAAGGATAGAGCCAATTAATATTTAGAGATAAGCATAGTTTGTGAATACATACAGTTTTACAAAAGAGGGCATTCCTTAAATTAGGGAAGCAGATCACTTGGAATTCAATAGGCTCTCTTTCAAGTCTTCCCCATTCATCATATTGATTATAATAGCTTATAACCTCACTCATGATTTTCACCTTTTTCAATTTTTTACCTAATTATTTTCGGCGCTAACCTGCCATTTATAGCAACATAAGAAAGATTATCTAAGGTAAAAACGCCCGTTCGTTTAAGTGTCTAAACGTATACATAATTATTGCTAGTTAAGAGAACATTCTAATGCAATTTGTTATGTTTTAATTATATTTTTTAAATTAAAACTAACTTCAATTGCCTGTAATAACTAAATCTTGAATCTTCTCTACTCTGTTTCCGAAGGAGGTCTCTGAACTCAAAAAGTTCAAAACCTGGTATTGGTACGCCTTCGAATGGCAGCCTAATCATGAATTATTAGCATAAAATAGCCAAAGCATATAACTGAACAATAAGATCACTAAATACGGTATTCCTTTTCATTATTTATGCTAGGAACATTCATGCCATACAAAACTTTTTTGGGGTTAATAATTATAATTATTATTGCTGCTGTTAAGTAAAAAATTGCGTTATACGTAATCAAATGGATTAAGTTTCCGTTTATTAAGCCAATATAAAAATTAAAGAATTGATGGACGATGATTGGAATGATTAAATTCTGATTTAAATTATAAAATGCGGCCATGATAATTGAAGTAGATATGATTGAGATCATAAAGGATAAGATATAAATAATCAAATCCATGCCCCAATACCCTGTAGTCAGCCACATAGGCAGATGCCACAATCCCCACCAAAAGCCGATGATAATTGAAGCTTTTAATGGCGAGAATCTCTTTTGAAGCTCAACTTGAGCAAAACCTCTCCACCCTAATTCTTCACCTAGTGGTCCAGACAGTAGGTTTCTAAAAAAGTAATAGAACAGCATTCCCCATGAAGATATAGTAAAAATAGATTCTACTTCCCTTTTATTCATTATGAGAAACAAAATGATCATAAATAGGGCCAATTGAATCATACAAACAGAGAGGATTACAGTTAATTTAATCTTAGTCTTGAATTTATTTTTAACAAAATCTATAAAGCTCTGCCCAGGAAAGATTTTTTTAAATAATATTGCAAAAGCAAAGGTGGAAGACCAAGCTGATATACAGCGTGCTAAATCAAAAACCCATGTAGGAAATCCCAATATCTTTATGGTCCCTACCAGAAAAAAAAGTGGTAAAAAAATGATATTGGTTAGCAGAATAAAACTTGCTACTGGCTTTTTTAATTTCTTTTCTATACTCATACAGATCACCCGCTTATAACGAAGTATTTCGCCAATACCATAACGCTTATATTAACGAATATCTTCAGCTTAAACCTAGGGGTTAGGCACAGGTCAATAAATTTTTTGTATTATTTATTCGATAAGTGAGCAATAAGACTCTTCCAGTAATAATAGTAAGTATAGGCTTTGCTTGTTCCTCTATCTGGATGTAGATGAAGTTTACTCAAATCAAATTCACTTTATTGGTACATACATTTCCAAAAAAATACGTTCAAGTCCATCTTCATAAGTGGTAAGCAATAGATTTACATAAGCAAGCCCCAATAGTTCATACCCTTGTTCTTTTGCTGCTTTCCTTAAACTTTCTTCCACTTTATGGTCAGTGTTTTTTCCACCTGTTGACCATCTTCCATCTTCAACAACTGTATAAATACATTTTGGATGAGATAGTATTTCACCTTCTATAGCTTTGTCACCATCTTTTACTTTTTTTACAATGATAAATTTATCTTCAAGAATACCTTCTTCATTGAAACTTATTACTCTTCTTAAAGATGTGAGAATAACTGCTTTTTTTAAACTTTCTGTGCTTTCTTTTAGAATGTCATATTCTTCATATGAGGTATAATGCTTCATTTCGCCTTTTATTTCTAAAGGATTCATTGCTTTTACTGTGTATGTATTTAAAAAATTCCTTATTTTTTCACAATCTTCTTTTACACTCTGAATCTTTTTTAACAACATTTTGTTATATTCTATTATTTCCAAAACCTCTTGTTCTTTCTCTTCTATTAATGATTGTATTCCCTCTATACTCTTACTTCTTTTTAACTCTTGTATTTTCTTTATTTCAATATCAATTTCTCTGTAGAAATTGACTGATGTTATATCATATATATCAAAATGATTATATTGTCTGTACCCATTCTCACTATTTTGCTTAGGCTTGATTAACTTCTTTTCCTCATAGAATTTCAAGGTATCTCTAGATACATCCAAAAATTTAGCTACTTGTCCAATTGTATACATGGTACTCTCCTTTATCTTTAATATTTGCCCTTCATAACGGGTAAGAGAAGATGTTGAAGGACATCCCCGATATGTATGCATTTATCCAAGAACCAATAGCAGCTTAATCACTATAAAACTAACTATTATCAAATAGATTAGGAAAGATGAACGGACAAAATCAGCATGGGATTAGTCGGCAACGCATCATCTAAGAATTTGTTTGTAACTTTTTATTCTACAATCCATACTTCAACCATAATTTCTCCCAGTTAAAATAGTTAGTAACTCTATTATACAGTGATTTTCATTTTAAAAATTCCTAGTATGTGAAATAATGTACTTAAAGTAAACTGCCACGATTGTGACATAACAAAAGGCTTCCCTTCTATTTAAGAAAAGCCCCCTATAGCTTAAGTACATTTCTTTACAAAGTGAACCTTTTTACAGTTCTTTTATTACAGGAATGCTGCCCTTTTGGAAAAACCCTTATTAATTTTCTTTTCTAGAATGGTTAACGAAAGACGCTCATCTACGAACATATCACTTGACTTCGCAAATCCATTTTTTTGATAAAAATTTATCGCAGGTGCATTTTTAGAGCCTGTAGATACTATAATTGTTTCAAATTCTTTTCCATTGGTTTGAATGAAATCTAATAACTTCTTGGCAATACCTTTTCTAAAATGGTTGGGATGCACAAATAGTCGATGTATATCCATTACACTATTTTCTATTTTTATTGAAATAGCTCCACTTAACTCTTCACTTATGTAATAGCCATAAAAAGTTTCTCCACTTTGTTGTAAGCTATCAATTGTATCTTTTAATGGTGGAATTTCATAAAAATCTATTAACTCTGCTTCTACTATATAAGATGGTATTTGAACTTTTAATACATCTTTAGCGAATTTCGGATTAGTAATATCTATTTGCTTAATCAAATTTATCTCTCCCTAATTAGATGACTTGCTTGCTCTATTCTTACTCCGATAACCTGCCCGTTTGTGCCATATGAGTGGTTATTTTAGTTATTACAGGAATGCTACTCTATTGTGACATAAGAAAACAGCTACCTCCCCGGTAACTGTTTTTCTTATGAAAGACACTCAATCATTTCCACTCTTTTTCCAAATGGGTCCCTGAATTCAAAACGCTCAAAACCTGGTATAGGAACTCCTTCAATTATCTGTATACTATTTTTTCCTAAAACGTTTTTCCAGAAGGTAATATCCTCAACTTGATAGGCTAGCTAAATAGGCTTTTGTTTTTAATCTGTCAAAGCCATCTTCAGTTCCTATATGTACATCTTTATCTCCGACTTCTATCCAAAATCCTCCACGTTCCTTCAATGAATCAGGTTTTTCTTTTTCAGGTAAACCGAGAATTTCACAATAAAAATTTTCCCCTCTTCCTCTGTACCTTTTGGAATTGTTATTTGAGCATGATGTAAACCAATAATCATAAAAGCTCCCCTCTCATTCCAATAAAGTATGTTTTTAATTTCCTTTTATTTCTAAATTCATATTAATTTTATAATCATTCGAACAATAAGTATATTATTAATAATTTATTATCCTTGATAAATTTTACTTATCAGATATTCAACAAAACTGCCCCGTTTCTACCATAAGCTAGTTTTTCATTTATTACAGGTATGGTGCCCTGTTAACCGAATTGGAACTTACTCTAATATTTTTCTTCAGTTAATCAACAAAAAATTAAATCATTTACATCCTACTAGGTGGTTTAAAAATATTACAAAAAGGGTATATGTTATTTTTATGTATCTATAAGGTAGTTAAATTGGGGGCATAAATATGGAGACAAAACTCATCTTTAAGACAGATATAATAGATTATATAAACCAAAACGGAGAAACTTTTGATAATATGCTATTGTCTGAAGCAACAAACGTTTCAGGAAAAATTAAAGAAATATTAGATAAGGGAAATATTGATTTATTAAAAAATGCAAGAAAATTAATTTTTTATGTAGTTGAACAGAATGATTCAGAACTAGTTGCTTTTGCTAAACAGGAGGGAATTGCCTGGGCGACTTACTCTTTAACACTGGCATTAAAATTAGAATGGGTACAAGCTATTAGAAGAACGGTATGGCAGATTATAAATTTAATAGATGAAAAACAGGCTATAATAACAGGGAAAACGGAATATTCAATACTTGAAAAAATAATAAATGACAGAATCGATCAATTCCTAAACAATTTTTTCCTTAGTTATTCAGATTACAAAGATAAAATGATCCTTCAACAAAGAGAATTGGTAGAACATTTGTCAGTTCCGATTATTCCTGTAAATTCAATACTTTCTGTTTTGCCTTTGATTGGTACCATTGACTCGTATAGGATTAAAATAATTGAGGAAAAAATTTTAAATGATATAGCTAAATCTAGAATCCAAACACTTGTTATAGACCTTTCAGGAATAGCATTGATGGAAATGGATGTCATAGGTTACTTTGAAAAAATATTAGCTGGTATTTCTATGATGGGATGTAAAGCTGTACTTACTGGAATCAGACCTGACCTTGTGAAGAAAATGGTTCATTCTGGAATAAGATTTCAACAAGATGCTGAAACTAGAGGCACATTACAAGAAACTTTAAAGAGATACCTTTAAAGTTTCTTGTACAAGACATATTCTTTATAAAAAATAAGCAACACCCATTCATTTAGGATCAAGAATGAGGCACCCCCGAAAAGTTTGAGTTTTAAAATAAGCAGTTAGTAAAACCATAACAATCTTAACTAATCGTTGTTTAGAAAGCCTTAGCGAAAGTATTCGGGCAAGCTTCTCCATTTGGTGTAAGGCTGTGCTTTGACTGCAGCTTTACATCCTGCACCATATAAAACCCTTTGAATCCCATTCAGGGTAGTACAACATCCCTTGAACGACTCAACTGCTTATTTGTTTGTTTTCCTTACTCCGAATAAGTTAAAAAGAGAAATAAAATTAATGAGTATCTTATGGGAATTTACCGTAGGTATTATGTTTGATCTCACTATTGGCGGGGGATTATTGGATTATTATAAAGTACTCTTTCATATCAAAAAATTAACCTATGCTCCTAACTAATATCCGGTTTATACTACTAATAAGGAGTTGATTTTTATTTGAATGTTAATAATACGAGTACATCCATCTCGAAAGATATGATTATTACTAATTTGACAGGCTATATCTCTATAATAGATGTAGATATGTGGTTTGATTCATTTGAACAAACATGTAATGTATTCATTAACCAAGGCAAAAAATTTAAGTTGTTAGTAAATCGTAAGGGGTATACACCAGAACATTTCTTCGTTCAAAAAATGTGGAAAGACAAGTTTTTCTCGAATGATCTATTAGAAAATACCATTGCAATTGCCTTTTTATTAGATGAAGGAGTTATTTTAGATCACTTTAACCAATCTAATACTAAAAAAAATATAAGATTCTCAAGCGACTATGATCACTTGGTTAACTGGATTACTAATTACAAATAAAAGCGTTAATATCTTAAGTAACCGAAAGGTAATTTTTTTATTTTTACAGCTGTTATCTATAGTGTTGATACTTTTATCACTATCCTCCATCAATAAACAAACACAAGGCGATCCTCAATTTATGGATCACTATCAATAATATCACGAGACTATTTAATGATTACTCAAATGTATATAATTTAAGCATTTTCCTTTTTAGGAAGCATTTTTCTCCCTAAGTATAATCATTTTTAAATTCACCAAATTATCTAACCTCTTACTTAGTAATATGGTTTCCTTAGCAGATAATCCTTTTGTCATTCCAACATTAATCATATTATTTCTTAATATCTTAATTTGTTCGTCTAAAAGATTATTCATATACATTATCCTTTTCTTGTTATTTACAAGAACATATTTTATCAGTTGTATACGCATTCAATAAAGACTTTTCTTTCGCCATATAACGACAAAATCCCAACTTCAACATCCTATTATTTGTTATAAAATAGACTTTTCCACTTCAACAAACCTGCCCTGTTTATGACACAAGAAGGATTCTCTTCAATAAATGTAGATGGGTTTGAGAAAGAATACACTCTTACATCCAGAAGAAGCAGCTGATTTTGAGAATTTGCTAGGCAAAAAGATTAAATGGTGAAGGAAACGCAATCTACACGAAGAGCTAAAAAGAACTGAAAATCTTGTGTACGATCAAATAGTTTACTATGAAATAACAAATCTATAACTCCTTTTCACAAATATGAATGCGAATAAGCCCCCTATAAAAAAGACATTTAACTCGTAAATGTCTTCTCACATTTATATCTATTTAAGTTACTACATCTCTTTTTTCAAACATATAGAATGAAATAAATTTAAAGATAATAAAATATATTATTAAATTTATTATAGAAAACGTTAGTGTTTGGCCTTCTGGGGGAGCACCTTCCACATACTGATATAAATTTGTATTCGCAAAAAATAAATATTTAGCAAAACCTTTATCTAGTAAGGATAACACACTACTAGTAAGAGTCCCTGCAAACTGAATAAAGATACTAATTGTTATCGCAATTGTGTTCTTTTTGAATATAGTGGAAATCATAAAAGCAAAACTAGCTATCATAATAACACCAACAAACTTGGAACCAAAGTATTGAAGGAAATGGTAAAATATCGAAACATCCTTAATTTCTCCATTAGCCATAAATACATAACGTAGACCTGGTTCACTGAACCCAAATACAATAGTACCTACTATAAGGGATAAACAGAATAATAAGATATACAAGTATAAAGCATTTAAAACAACAGTCATAAACTTAGCTATTATAAATTTCCAACGATTAACTGGGCGCATTAATAATAACTTAATTGTTCCCCATGTATATTCTTGGGATACAATGCTAGCAGCTATTATAATAATAAACAAAGTAATTAAGCCCGTAAAACCAACTGTTTCCTGAACGAATCCTGAAGCTGTATTGCTATATAAGGGGCTAATATCATTTTCTAAACGATAATTATTCAGTTGCAATTCTTTCTCGATTGTATTTTTTTTGTAGTCTTCTGGTATTGTTTCATCAGCCATTTGCTTAAGTAGTACAGCATTCTTTTCTTCTAGACTGGTTCTCCAATCAGAGGGCGAATCTTCTTCATCGCTATTTAATGTTACAATCAAAGTAAGTGTAATTGTACTAATCAGAATAGCTATTATAATCCACATCATTTTTTGTTTATAGAGCTTCATATGCTCATTTTTTACTAAACGAATAAATTGTTTCATACTAGTAATCTCCAGATATTTTAGCTAAGTATTTACTTTCTAAAGAACTGCTTTGTGGAGAGACAGAATAAATCATCAAATCGTGTTCAACTAACTTCTTGATAAGAAAAGGAATATCGCCAAAATAGGATTGAATTATAATGGTTTGTTGCTGAGTATTGATATCTATAACCACATCCTTTAGTACCTCTTTTGCTAGTTCTGTAGGTGTAACATGTAAAGAGAAAGTAACCTTTCCTCTTTCTCTTTCTGTTTCTATATTCTTTTGGTCATCAATAATTTCACCCTTATGAATATAAATTAAACGATCACAGAGGATCTCCATTTCATTTAATAAATGACTAGAGATAAAAATAGATATGTTTTGTTCTTTTGCTATTTTTAACAAGTATTCTCTAATTTCAATAATACCTGCAGGGTCTAATCCATTAGTAGGTTCATCCAGTATTAATACTTCAGGGGAAGAAAGCAAAGCTTGTGCTATACCTAACCTTTGCTTCATCCCTAAAGAATATGTTTTTACCTTCTGGTGTAGCGCATCCTTTAAACCAACTAAATCTGCTAAACGAGCTATATCTTCTTTATTTACAGGGCCAAGTATACGCTGAAAGTGAACTAAATTATCAAAACCGGTCATAAATTTATAGAGTTCAGGGTATTCAATAAAACCACTCACATATTTAAGTGCTTCTTCCTTTTCTGTAACTATATTATGGCCATTAATAATAACCTCACCACTACTAATAGAAATTAATCCTACTATCATTTTCATCACAGTAGTTTTACCCGATCCATTTGGACCTAAAAAGCCAACTATTTCACCTTTATTAATTTCTAAGTTGACATCTTTGACAATTTCTTTATTTTTTATTTTTTTGGTAAGGTTTAATACTTTAACAATTGGCAAAGACATGGAACCTCCTTGTCATAATCAACAAATTAAATTAAGAAGCTTTCTATTTACTAAGGCAGTTTTATCTTCTGTAAAGACAGCTTCATAAGTATTTTCATTTAGAATATTCAATTCTCTTAATAGTGATCTATTCACTATAAAAGAACGATGAACCCTTACGAAATTATCAGACAATACAGTCTGTAATTCCTTTAAAGTCATATAAAGGGGTATTTCTGAAGAATATGTATTGATAACACTAAAAGTTCCAGTTCGCTCTATGTAGTATATCTCTTCCAAATTCAACAGAATTATCTTACTCCTTTTAGTTATAATAAGTTTTCCTAGCTTCTTCTCAATTTTCATTTTTTCACCACTTATCTAATATTTTAAAGAGATTAGTGTGTACAAACAGAATGACAAATGTGAATCAATGTCATTTGCAAATAATTTAACCGAAACTTTCCTTGGAGGAGCAAGCTTATGGTATTGAAATTCAGAGACTATTTTATTATTAGATATATCCTTAATTCTTATATACTTATCTAAGTATTCCTTATAAATTAAGTATTCCTTTCCTTTATAAGCAAATAAGTATCTTGGATTTGTTTTAATTTTAGATTGGTCTTTTAATATATACACTTCAGTATTCTCATGTATTTCCCAGCTGTCTCTAAGTGTATAACGTTGGACAGCTTTTACTACTACATTTGACTCTGGATCTTTTACATTTATATGTAGATAAAATCCATCAATAATAAAATCCAGTATTTTTTGAAAAGTATTTTTATAGAATCTTTGAATATACCCTACTCGAATTTCATTTTCATTTTTTACTTCAATAGGTTTTAACGTTTGTTTTAATAATGGCTGTACAAAGAAATAATTCATTATTTCGCTCCTAACCCTAGCATTATAGAATAATACATATGATAGGCAATTCTATTTGATATATAAACCTCAGCAAGTGCACTAACTAACAAAATTATTAAAGATGAAGGTATATATTTAACTACTAAACTTTTATAAAGACCAATTAATTTTTCAGCCTGCTTAGTGGTTATGAATAGATAAGCATAATAAATATGTTTTATTGTAAAAACAAGTACTATAAACGAAATGATAATTTCTCCCAAACCATGAGTAACAGAGCTAAAATAGTATAAGAGGATATTAAAATCTGTAGCATGTGGGGCTAATCCCATACTATAAATAAATTTTAGAATGAACGGGATTGATAATCCAAATGGTGCTAATAAAAACCAGAATATTATTTGAATAGAATTTAGAATAAATATATAGACAGCATCCTTTATCCCTAATAAGGAAACTTCATTAACCTTTGTATTTGCATTATCTCCAGTAATTGATCCTATACAGATAATGATTAAACAAATTAGTATATAAAAGCTAAAATACTTAATATGCTGCTTTTTAAACATAATTAACCTATGACATTATTTTTATAGTCATTATTTATTTTGGGAACTAATTTATACGAATCAACCATTGAATAAATCCATATGATTATTAAAGGGATGAAACCAATTAAAACTGATGTTAGGACTACAGAAACAATATAAAGTAATATCAATATTATCCCTTTTTTAACTAGTCCTAAGTATAAATGACCAGCACCCGGAAATATAAAAGAAGCTAGTAAAGCTATCCATGATTTTTTCATCATATTTCTCCTTTAAAATTAATGTTGATTTGGTAAATCTAAAGTTCCAATTCCAAATTCAATACCTGCAGAAATATCAATACCTGGGATAATAACAAAAGCTGCTAAAACTAATAAACTAAGTGTTATTTTCTTCATGAACATCACCCCCTTTTTTTTCTTAATTATACATTGATTTCCATTTTCAACAAATTTCCCTAAAATTCGAAAATAGGCTAATTATGGTGATTAGTAGTATTTGTTCCCCAAAATCTTGCCATTTTTGTTTAAAATATAACTATACTAATAATTCTAAACATTAGGAGGGATTATTTTGGATAAAATAAAACTAATCGGAGAACAGATTAAGTATTTGAGAAAACAAGCTGGTTTAACTCAATCTCAGTTGGCGGAAGGAATTATTACTCAGGCTCAAATAAGTAATATTGAGAAAGGAAATGTATTACCCTTATGTACTACACTTTATGAACTTGCAAATAAATTAGGTGTTAATGTTAATTATTTTTATGAACAAGCATATAATATTCGATTTGACTATATGACCGAAGTAAAAAAACAAGTAAGGAAGGCAATAAGGGAAAGGGATTATTTAAAGGTAGAAATTATTTTAAAAGATGAGTTTGATAATCCATTATTTAAAGTAGATCAGAATAGACAATTCTTATTATGGCATTGGGCTTTAATAGAATACTATAATAAAAGGAATTTTTCTGAAGCTATACGCTTATTAAGGGAATCAATAGATATGGATATAAACCCCAATATATTCAATTTGAAGGTACAACGTATAGCAATTTTAAATAGCTTGGCTATTTTGTACAATGAAGAAAAAGATTATTTGGAGTCCATAAATATATATAATAAAGCATTTAAAGAATTAAACTCACTAATCGAACTAAGAAATTTCCAATTAGAAGTAAGACTTTGTTACGGAATATCTAAAAGCTTGAGTAAAATTGAGGAAATAGAACAATCTAATTATTATAGTAAACGAGGAATAGAAATATGCATTAATAATGAGAGCCTTTATTTATTAGGAGAATTATATTATCAACTGGGACAAAATTATGATGTAGAAAATCAGAAGGATCTAGCTAAGTTTAATTACAAAAAAGCTGAGAAAATTTTTGAATTAACCCATAAGGAGGAATATATTAGTGTAGTTAAAAAAAAGATAATGAAATTACAACTAGATTGATTTTATTTCGCTTCTCCAATAGCAAGAGTGGAAGAGCTCTTACTATTGGAGAATTGAACTAATGCTTATAAAATGCTAGATGAACTCCAAAGAAGAGTAACTAAATCCGATAATCTAGCTGTAGGTACAATTGAAATTAAAAACTTACTTAAATCACCTATAATCAAGCCTAATTCGTTCCAAGAAATATCCCCATTCAATGTACTTGAAATCTGTTTAAATTTATTTAAAATGCTTATATATAAGGCCGTAACATCCCCAACCACATTGAACTCTCTGTAAATCATTTGAGCAATTGACCATGCAGCATTCCCTAAACTAGTTGATCCTGTAAATGCGCTATAAAACATTTTAACACTCCTTTTTATATGTTATTAAGAAAGTCTAGTTCTTTTCTAGAACTAGACTTGTTGTAGCGTATTATAGAATATTAGCTGCTCCCCATAAGAACGTAACAATATCAGCGACTCTTCCCGCAGGAATAAAACCAACTAGGAATTCACCTAAGTCTAAAATCACACCGCCTAAGTCAGCCCAAGAAAAGTCTCCACCAAATGAATTGTATATAGCTCTAAATTTCCATAGTAAGCTGTTGTAAAGTGAGGTAACATCCCCAACAATATTAAATTTTCTGAATGCTAACTGAGCAATTGACCATGCTGCATCTGCTAAACTTGATGATCCTGTAAAAGCGTTATAAAACATTTTATTGCCTCCTTAAATAGTTGATAGGTTAATAGTACTTGATATTATTAGATGTATAACCAATTACTACCAAAAAGCGAACTAAATCTATTATTTAATGGCTTATATTTATTTAAATAGGGATGTTTACATAAATTTATCAAATCCTCATTTTAATCATGGAATTGAATATTGTGCCTTATAATACAAAAAAGTCTAGTTCCTCTAAGAACTAGACTTTTTTGTATTATAGAATATTAGCTGCTCCCCATAAGAACGTAACAATATCAGCAACTCTTCCAGCAGGAATGAATCCAACTAGGAATTCACCTAGATCTAGAATTACACCACCCAAATCAGCCCAAGAGAAGTCTCCTCCAAATGAGTTGTATATAGCTCTAAATTTCCATAGTAAGCTGTTGTAAAGTGAAGTAACATCCCCAACAATATTAAATTTTCTGAATGCTAATTGAGCAATTGACCATGCTGCATCTGCTAAACTTGATGATCCTGTAAAAGCGTTATATAACATTTTATTGCCTCCTTGAATAGTTGATAGGTTTATAGTAAATGATATTTTTACAAAAATAACCAAAACTATTTAAAACAAGGAGTTTAATTGTTGTTTAATAGGTATATTTTATTTAAATAGATTATCCTTCGATTTCATTTATTAAGCTCTTTAACAGGGATGCTGGTAAATCATAGCTTAGACGTCCATTAATAGTATTATGTAATTCAATGGTTAACTCACTAGGATCCTTTTTATTTTTTCTAATTCTTAGGACCATCCTCGGATCAATATAAACTTCTACAGCATCTTTCTTATGTTTAATAGTGTGTTGTCCATATTTCTTATCCATTTTAAAATCCTCCTAATAAAAATAAATAAGCCTAGTTCTTAATTTAGAACTAGGCTTGTTTGTACTCATAAATTATAAAATATTAGCTGCTCCCCATAAGAACGTAACAATATCAGCAACTCTTCCAGCAGGGATAAAACCAACTAGGAATTCACCTAGGTCTAGAATCACACCGCCTAAATCAGCCCAAGAGAAGTCTCCACCAAATGAGTTGTATATAGCTCTAAATTTCCATAGTAAGCTGTTGTAAAGTGAAGTAACATCCCCAACAATATTAAATTTTCTGAATGCTAATTGAGCAATTGACCATGCTGCATCTGCTAAACTCGAAGATCCTGTAAAAGCGTTATATAACATATAATTGCCTCCTTAAAATATTGATAGGTTAATAGTAGCTAAAATAATACCTTTAATAACCAAATATGTTTAAAATAAGGAGTTTATATGTTATAAACTGATACTATATTATTTAAGTTTCTTTGTAAATTAATAGATACAAGAAATCAAAGCATTTTCTTAGAAAAAAAACACAAGTCCAATCCTGCCAAGATTGTTAGAGAATTCCCGTTAAAAGAGCCTTGCTCCTATTGGATCAAGGCTCCCTATTATATTTTGTTCAACTAACCTGTCTCGTTTCTCCCATAAGCTGTTATTTAATTACAGAAATAAGCTAGGTTTCACGGCTTCCATATATAATTTCCTTTATTTATATGGATATAAGTTATGACACTGACTGATATACTTGTCACTTTAGGAGTTATTTTTCATTTAATTTCAATGCTAATTTACAATAAAAATACTCTTATATTGAACATCTTATTTTACTAACGCCCCCGTTAGTTTAAGTGTAATACTTCACAAACTTATCTTTTATAAGTTATAAAATTCATTACTGAAATGCTATTTATTCTAATTTATTGGCATAACTAAAAATTGATTTAGTTATAAAATCCTATTATCACTAAAATATATACCAGTATTGCTGAAAAAGAAAATCCTGTTAAAACTGCAAAACCTGCACTTTTCTTTTTTCTAGTACTAAACCAAACTGTTATTCCCATGATAATTGTAAAAATTATTCCGAAAAAAAAGGAGGCGTACGGATTTGTTGGTTGTATCCAATCATACCAATGTAGGAAACTCATTTAATCACTCCTTGAACCTTTTAACTTTAGGAACTATATAGAAAAAAACTCTTTCATTTCTATGCTGATTAACGTGTATGCAGACATTTCCCCTTGCATAAATCCACTTCTGTAATCCATCTCATCCTCTTTCCATTTATCTTTAAACATTGCCGCTAGCTCTTCAAACTTATCAGAGTTAATCTTTATCAGTGACACCTTATTATTCGCATCAGAATGGAGGATTACTTGTAGATCAACTATAATTTTCTCATAGCCTAAAGCCATACCTTCCCATAAACCTTTTTGATAGTTAGTTGGCATTTTAGCTATTTCTTCCTTAGCCTCATCAGGAATGTCATCATAATACATGTTATTTAAAAGTTCATTCATACTAATGTTGCCTTGTTTGTGTGCCTCATTTGCTCTTCTTTCAATAGAACTAATGAAGTCCTTAAGCTTGGCATTCACAATATCGCCTCCCACAGTGTAATCAAATTCTCTTACTAACCGATTAACAATTAACCGAAGTGCTTTACTCATTCCAAGAAGCATTTGTCTTTCCTGCTTATCAGTGGTTTCCAATGATGTACTTAACTCTTTTTCCATTTCCATAAAATCTATAATACAATCTTCAATCTTTGCTCCTCTAAACATTTTCTTTCTATATTCTGACAATTAAAACACCTCTTACATTAAAATTACCACTTAAGTAAACATTTGTAAACAACTTTATTGTAAACAAATGTAAACAATTCAATAAAATCTTTGACACAGTAAATAACGAATAAAAAAATCAGTCAAAGAAGACCTTTTTTATTCGTTATTTTTCATTTCTTTTTTTTACTATCCTGCCATTATAGCTACATTAGAAAAAAGCCTTCCCTCTATTTAAGGAAAGCCTCCATTTATTAAAGTGTAATTCGTATCTTTAATCACGAATGTCTCTTATCAGCAGCACTTACAATAAAAAGTAGAGCTATACAAAAAATAATACCTTGAACAATCATAATTGTCCAAGTACCAATAGAGAACAAAGATGAAAACAAAAATAACAATAATGGACTACCTATTATTAAAGTTAAACCTATCGAAAATGCTAACTTTGCAGGTAATGATTTAATTTTATCTAACATTAATCTCACTCCTATAATGGCTTTAAGTTAGTGTTCAATAAAACCCACCATTATTCCTCCTTTATTCAATGCGCTTTATGGATATTAGATGTCTTATTCAACAAACCTGCCACTATAGTTGCATAAACAGAATGCCATACCTTTTTACAGAAAAAACTCCTTCACCTACGTACTTTATCTCTCAATTAGCCAATTTCACAAGAAACAGAGCGTTAACTCCTGAAATGAGCGTTAATCCTTCTTAGATTGATTAATTCACAAAGAAAAAACCGTCTAATCCCATATATAACGGTGGTTTCGACGGCCTCCTAACTTATTTTATAAAGCGCTAATGGGAATAGGAGTCACATCCTA
>Ga0209463_1001241_pt1 | contig 16012 bp, 27 predicted proteins | sample AgamicMgSfrz_FD_187169 | JGI IMG/M metagenome (GOLD analysis project Ga0209463, IMG submission 187169) | Agave microbial communities from Guanajuato, Mexico - Mg.Sf.rz (SPAdes) (version 2) | ecosystem: Host-associated > Plants > Phyllosphere > Phylloplane/Leaf | place: Guanajuato, Mexico... | reverse complement strand
CATTACTTCCCCTGTAAATGGTATCTTAGGCATCTTAAAGAAATTGTAATCAGCTACTGCATCTGCATCCTCAAGGTAAGCTGTCAAAGGCTGACTAATCATCAGATTAACAATGCCTCCCTTTTCATGAACAATAATAACTGGCTTATTCATAGCTACTGCCATCCCAATCTCAAAAGCAGTACCTGAGTCAACATGACCTGACCTAACTCCATGCAGCTCTGTCTCTCCCTCATAGTCCAGCACAGCTACAATTACATCTGCCCATTGAACATGGTTAGCATCATTGTGATAGACTGCATTAGCCCACTCTTTAGAGCCAAAAGGTAGATGTGTAAGCTGCTCTCTCATTGGTGAAAAGTACTCACCTACAAAGGGATTAGCCTCCAATGCTTTCTCTACTCTTTCCACTCTCTCAACTTGCTCAGGTGAAAAGAAAGGTGATGCTAGATATACATTTACTTTTTTCATTTGTTGTTTCATTGTGTAGCCTCCATAGTGTTATTTGATTGTCTTACATAACTACTATTAGAGAGCTGACTATTATCTGTGACCATAAAAAAAGAGCCTGATTTCTCAGCCTCCTGTTATCTCCAATATCTATTCTTTTTATATTTAGTGTTATGTCTGTGTCTATCCATAAACTGACCAATACCACCAATAACCAATATAACTGCTAAAACTAAAATAATTATTAACATCATTCATCCTCCTAAGTATCTAAGACACATTATACTGTAGTTACAGCATCTTGTCTACAAAAAAAGAACTAACCTAGTAAGATTAGCTCTCTAGCATAGAAATAATGGCTTTCTCCTGATGGTATCTGTACAAAATAGCTAACTACTGAGCCTAAATGAATATCAGCAATGATACCTTTCTTTCCTCCACAGGCTACTAACAGAGTAGAGTCCTCTATAGACACCTGTACATCTATCTCCTGTAGCTTTTTAATCCTAACCTTTTCACCAATCTTAAAAGTTTCCTCTACTACTGGCTTAGGATTAGGTCTAGCAGGCTCAGTAGGCTCAATAAAATCAAATATATCCATCTGCTCAAAGTTTTCCAATCTTCTCTCTCCCTGTCTTTTGTACATTAAATCTAGGATTAAGCTGATATATTAAATAGCTCTCATAGACTTCCTGATACATCTTATTATCCTCATAAAATACACCTACATAGACATACTTTCCTGCCTTGATGTACTGTATGAGGTCTTTATTTCCTTTAGTGCTGCCTAAATGCTCAGGTACTCTCTTATCAAGTCTATTGCTGATACCAACATATAAAGGCTCATGATGTATATTATAGAAAACATAAACCCCTCCCCTACTATCAAATCTGTCACCCCTTAGCATTTGAGGTAGGGTAAGGCTATCTACTGTCTTAGGTAAGGTAAGTAGAGCTTTACTAAACAGCTCACTTAGTGTAATCATTAGTATTCTACCTTTTTAACTGTAGTTTTGGCAAGACTATCTAACTGTTGATTATATTTTGTATTCAAAAAATCAACTGCTACATCATTCATGACAATCTGTTTTCTATTTCTCCTTTTGAGCTGAGTATCTGATAGGATAGGAAAATCATTGTTTGTAACTTTGTCAACATCTCTATCTTTAAGCTCCTCAACTAAGATGTATGAGCCTAGTAGTTCCAGTACATATGACTTAGGATACTTGCCTACCTGTTTATAATAAGTCTCAAGCAAATCCTCTACTTGCTTATTCCTGACCTCAACTGATGGACACTCTGCTATCTTTTTCTCTGCAAGCTCCTCTGCATGTTTAGTAAAGTCCTCTATAAACTGTTTAATGTTCATTCTGTTTCCTCCCTGTCTAGCTGTTTCCATTCATCTAAAACCTTTTTGACTTTTACTCTCAGCAGGTCTAGATTGAATTTCACAGCTTGAGGAGTTACATCAAGAGCTTTACCTGCCTCCACTAAGCTATAACCCTTCCTATAAACAAGATCCACTGTCATTAACTGAATATCTGTAGGCTGAGCTAAGTCTAAAGCTGTCTCAGCATCAATCAGTAAATGGACTACATCTAAATCTCCTGCCTCAGCATAGGAATATAATAGAGCCTCATTCTTGAGAGCTTTCTCAATCTCAGGCAAAGTGTAATTCTCTTTAGTTGCTTTCTCAAACTTACCCTTACCCATTGGAGATGACCTCCTCAATGATGCCTCTAACAGTTTCCTCAAGGACATCAATGGAATAAGAATTGTCAATTAGATAATCATAAGTACATAACTGTATAGCTTTTTCAGTCTCATGATTGAACATCTCAGGAGTAAAGTTATCACCATTTGCAATAGCTCTCTGTATCCTGACATCCTCTGATGCTGTAACTTTGATAATCTTAAATCCCTGCTCCTGCAATCTTAGAGCCTCATTAGGCTGTCTAACATCAGTAACAAAAATGTTTTCACCTGATAACTCAGACCATTTGTAAGCATTAGAATTAAAAAGGTAATCAATCCATACATCAGGCTTTAACTGTCTGAGTGATTGTCCTATGTGCTGTAATGCCTCTCTAGGCTTTCCATCATCATATAACTCAGGCATAGTCAGCCCTATAACATCATGGATACCTGTAGAAAAGGCTAGAAATTGTATCCTGCTCTTAGATACTTTCTTTATCTCATGAGCAAATAGCTGAGCTACTGTATCTTTACCTGCTCTTATTTCACCTAAAATACCTATCTTTATCTGTCTCATCTGCTTCCCCCTAAAGTGGTAAATGTCTTACACAACTACTATTAGAGATGGATTGACAGACTGTGACTGTACTTGTATTATGGAATAGTGATAATACATGATTATGTAATTACAGGGAGAGATTGTTAATATGAAGAAAGTTAAAATTGAGGACTTAATAGAAACTGGACAAGTTTTAATGAGTGAGATTATTATGGATACTGCATCAGGATTAAATGAGGCACATTTTGTAGTTAAATTAGATGAGATTTTAAAAGACAGAGGACTTACACAAAAAGAGTTATCCCAAATGACAGGAATTAGATTAGGTACTGTATCTGAGATTGTAAATGGAAAGAATATGAGTATAAATAAAATACAGATTTTTGCTATTATGTATGCACTAAGGATTAAGAATTGGTCTGAGATATTTGAGATTAGATTAACTGACACATTAGAAAAACAATTTGATGCAGATAGAGATGAATGGAAAAGAGATAATGAAATGCCTATATCAGTTAAAGAAATGTACACACAGAATATACTTAAAGCATCAGGACTAAATAAGAAAAAGTAAAAGGAGCAGGCTGTTATGCCTGCTCCTCTTTTTGTGGAATTAGCTTATACTCTTGAACTAATCTCCTATTCTGTCTCACTTGAACAACCTTAAAGCCATCCTTATGCTCATACACTTTCTTACTCATATTGCTGTATACCTCAGAAAGATCACTAATTTCATCAATGTCCATAATGTTATAAATGGACTCAATCTCCTTAAACTCAGGCTCTTTACCTGTCTTAACTTTAGCTACTGTATATGCATCAAACTCTGACTCCTCCTCATTAGAAGTAGTCTCATCAGTATCAGCATTAACAATCCATTTAAACATCTCAGGATAACCCTCATGATGTTCTACTGTCATTACCTGAGCATCCTCCATGCCCTCAACATTAAACTTAACTGTAAACTCAGCATCATGAATCTCAAAGCCACTAATAGAAACCTCATCAGCAGACTCTGCAATCATTCTGTTAATTGTACTTTCAGCAATCTCATTAAGTTTGCTTAGCATCTCATTAACATCCAACTTACCTACAAAAGTTACTCTCATTCTTATTCCCCCATAATATGTTGTTCTGTATCATAACTGAGGCAAGCTCTGCCACAGTAATATCTCTTTTCACCAATCACAAAGACCTCTTGACCTTCTACCAAAGAGCAGTCACAGTAAGCACATTCAGCTAACACCTTAGGCTCTTTCTCCTCAGGCTCTGCAAATCTAGCCATAGTATCTAACCTGCTCATTACATCCACCCTCTGTTATTTCTCATCTTTTTAGACTTTCTTTTCTTCCTAACAATCCTGTAAATGACATAGCCAATCACAGCCATTAACAATAAGGATGTAAAGATGCTGAATCCTGTAGCTACTGGACTAGCCTGCTGAGGCTGTGCCTGTACTGTTTGACCTGAGCCATTTACATAAACAACATCATCATCATCATCAAGAGCCTCAGCCATAAAGTAGAATGGCAGCCAATCCATTGCAGAATTGTGATAGTAATGATTGTTAGTAGATGTATGAGTAGTCTTGCTTGTATGAGTAGTGCTAGACTGTTTAGGAGTGGACTTGACAGAATTAGTTTTCTGTGTAGTGCCTGTCTTAGCCTTGCTCTCAGTAGCTTTCTTAGTTTCAGTCTTTTTAGATGTAGTAGCTTTCTTAGTTAGATTGACCTTTTTAGTATCTGACTTGCTGTAACTCTTTTTCCCTGAGGAGTAGCTCTTTTTACTGCTACCTCCTGAGGACTTAGTTGTGCTTGACTTTGTAGAGCTGCTAGGCTTACTGCTGTAACTAGGCTTACTGCTAAAGCTTGACCTACTGGATGAGAACCCTGATGACCTTACTGGCATATTACTTGTCTCCTTTTTTGTAGAAAGACCTGATAAATAAATCATCAAAGTCAACTAAATCTAACTCAGAAAAATCTGTGTATCTGCTAAGCTCCATGTAGTTACCATCTTTCAGGTAGTAAACAACTCTGTAATCACCTAACATCTTGAGTGCCTCTGCATAATCAATCTCCTGATAATCCTGCACCTTCTTAAACTTAGCTGTACCTAGACATCCATAAAGCTTAAATAGTGCCTGTTCTGAACTATCACCTTTTTTGCTTGCCTCAATCAAAGCTTTATATTTACCTCTGTAATCTGTCTTTTCTTCAACCATTAACTGCTGCCCAATGTAGCTAGAAAGGATGCACTCTGATACCTCAAAGATTTCACCATGCTTGCCATCTTTCATGATTTCCCACAGTTCAATATTGTTAGTTTTAATCATTCTTGTTACCTCCAAAGTGATATTTAATTGCCTTACATGACTACTATTAGATGAAAGATCATATTCTGTGACAGGCATAAAAAAAGAGCAGGAGATAATCTCCCACCCTTACTTTCCATATAAATAGTCATACCATTGAACATCCTTATCTAGCTCTGCATCTGACTTTTCAATAAAGATGTCTCTGTCTACTCTGACTCCCTCTATATCCCATATAGCCTGTACAATAAAATCAATCATCTCATCTCTGCTCATGCAAAAGCCTCCCTTCCCATGCCTTTATCTTGCCATGTTTGAAATGGTATTCCTTCTCCCCAAACTGTCATTACCTCAATATCACATTTGATGGGTACATCATCAAGAGTAGTAGTCTCAATCATTAAAGCCTGCAGCTCCTCAATCTCCTCAGGTGTAGCTGTCTCAGGGATTTCAAATAGCAGCTCATCATGGATAGTAGCTAACAGCCTCCATCCTTCTTTTCCTTTACACCATTCATATACAGCAATCATTGCTTTTTTAAGAATCTCTGAGGCTGAGCCTTGAATAACTGCATTAACACTCATTCTCTCAACTCTTGCATAATCTCTCTTAACATTCCAGTAAGCTTTTTTAAGATTGTAAGGCAGCTCCTCCTGCCATATGCTGCCCTCTACATCTCTACCTAAGATGTTTCTGATTTTCTTGTTAACAGCATGATACTCTCTAGCTACCTGCTGATGACCTATAAACCTTCTTTTCCTGCCATGCAATGTTCTAACAAATCCATGCTCATCAGTAAATGCTACCTGCTGCTTCATCCACTCAGTCATTACTGGATAAGATGTATAAAAGTCCTCCATGAACTTGTAAGCCTCTGCTAAAGAGATACCTAAGGACTCTGCTAAGCTAGGCTCTGAAATACCATACATTACAGCAAGCAATCCAACTTTCATCATCTTCCTAGGATGCTTAGGTAATCCTGCCTTTTTGTAAGTCTCACCATCTGCCTCTAAACATGCCTCATAAGGTAAGTTAAAGATTTTAGATGCTAGAGATGCATACAAGTCTATGCCTGTCTGATATGGATGTCTTAGACCTTTATCTCCTGACATTGATGCCAATGTTCTAGGCTCAATCTGAGAGTAGTCAATCCCAATCAGTAGTTTACCCTCAGGAGCTTTGATTAGCTTTCTAGCTCTAGGAGGCAAGTTTTGTAGGTTTGGCTTATTGCTGCTCCACCTTCCTGTTACAGTACCTGACTGATTAAATTGTCCATGCAATCTCTTAGTATCAGGTCTAACCTGCTCAGGCAAAGGAATTACATAAGTAGATAACAGCTTATTGATGTCTCTGTAGCTCAGCAAGGTATTAACCTCAGGATGCTTTTTAGCTAATTTCTTTAAGGTCTTTGCATCCACTTTCTGACTACCTGAGATGTCCTCATATCCTAACTTGTCATAGAATAGCTCAGATAACTGCTTAGGAGAGTTAACATTGACATCTCCCCATAAGTCCTTAATCTTGTCCTCTAACTGTGTGACCTGATGCTGCAGCTCCTCCTTGTAAGTCTCAGCAAAATCAAAGTCAATAGCAAAGCCATTGCTTTCCATCTCAAGTGCTACCCATGTATTTTTTTGCTCAATACCAAAGTAGACATTATGCAGCTCAGGCTGCTTTTCCATCATGGTCATCATCCACTTATAGAACAATAGAGTTAAGTGAGTATCCTTAGATGCATATATCATTGCTAGGATAATATCAGCCTCAATGAATTCCTGAGGATTCTTACCAAACAGCTCTCCAAATGTTAAAGACTCATCATGATAACCAAAGAACCTGCCATAGACATTTGCTAAATTTTTGAGTGCATAGCTCTCCTCATTTTCATTTAACACAGCCATTGCAATCATGGTATCAAAATAGATATTTTCCCTGATGTTAATGCCATCCTTTAGCAGCATGTGAGCATCAAACTTAGCATTGTGCAGCACTAGCTTTGTAGGCTTTACATCAAGGAAAGGCTTTAGCATTCTGATAACATGAGTCCTGTGTAACTGCTCAATGTGAGTGATATGTCCATAAGGGATATATACATGTACATCAGCAGAATCAAAAGATAAGGAGATACCTACAGTCCTATCAATCCACTCAACTCCTGTAGTCTCAGTATCCAATGCAATGACCTCACCCTTAGCCCTAGCATCCTTAATCAAGCTTATAACCCAATCCAACTGCTCAGGAGTGTTAATCAGATGATAGTTAGCTGGTCTGTTAGCAATCATATCCTTGATTATCTGCTCTTTCCTGATGTCCATTAGCTGCTTATGCAGATTAAGAGCATGAGCCTTACTGAATTTCTTCATTGACTCAACACCTGAGCCTATTTCTCCTGCCTCAATAGCTCTCTTAACATTGTAGAGTCTCTCTGCATCTTTCTCTGTGATCTTTGTTTGAAAGATACCTTTCTTTACATTACCTGTGTGAGAAGTCCATCCAGTTATCCAAACTTCCTCCCATGTTGGCTCATAGTTCTTAGCCTCTTGTTTAGCTTGAGCCTGTCTCACTCTGTCCATTGCCTTGCCATCTGTATCCAAAGTGATACCTGTAAAAAACTCCATGAAAAAACCCCCTAATAATAATCCATTCATGGCTACTATTAGAGAGCTGTATGTTTACTGTGACTTTACTTAATGAATAGCTGCTTGAATATTGATACCAACACATCTACCACTATGGCATTACCTGCCTGCTTGTACAATTGAGCCTTAGGTACTCCTGCAGCTACTGCTTTGAAATAGTCCTCATCTTTCATCCCTGTTAATCTCCATGATTCTAAAGGAGTTAACTTCCTGAGCCTGTAATCCTCAGTTAATACACCTATATATACTGCAGTCAGCAAGGTAGGTGTAACTCCTCTACCAACTCTGCCTCTCCTAGTTTTACTTGATGGATGAATATAGTTGTAACTGTCTCCTACAGCTAGGTACTCAAAGCCTTTCTTAGTGTTAGCTCTTACTAAAAGCTTATCATCCTCTCTGCCTAGCTCAAATTGTTTCAGCACATACTCAGGCAGATAATACTCCTCTGATGGATTGTCCTCTAATATATCTGCTAGAACCTTAATATCTCCCTCATATACAGGAAAGTTAAAATCCTCACCATTTAGGATGCTAACTGAGTAAACTCTTTCCCTAGCCTGTGGTACACCATACTCAGATGCTTTAAGTACAGCCCATTTTGTTGTATATCCTAGAGAGCTAAGGTACTGATTCCAGTTATCAAAGTCCTTTATATGCTTTTTACTTACTAAGTTTTTAACATTCTCTAGCAGCAGATACTTAGGCTTTTTAGCCTCAATAATCCTCTTACACTCCCATAAGATGCTACTCCTTGTACCTGCTCCCTCTGATAGACCTTGCCCTTTACCCTCCTTAGAAATATCCTGACAAGGAAAGGAATAAGTAAACAAATCCATATCAGGTAAATCATCAGTAGATAGCAGACTAATATCTCCATAATTCTTAACTTGTCCATGAATAGCTGTATAGGACATCAGAGAGTACTCATTAATCTCAGCTACTCCTACAATTTCATAAGGTAAGCCAAACTCTTGCCTCAATCTTTCTAAAGCCATATGTTGTGTGCCAATCCCTGAGAAAGCCTCAAACACTTTAATTTTATCCAAATAAAAACCCCCTAAAGTAATCCATTTCAGGACTACTATTAGAGGGCTGACTATTTACTGTGACCTTACTTACTTGCTTTGTTTAGGTCTAAAGTGATTACCTATTCCTGTAGCTACTATCCAAAATACTAAGCAAATCCAAAAGTTAAACTTAAAGCCTAAAGCTCCTAAGGCTATCATTAACAAGAAAGGAAATAGTATAAAGTGGACAGCTAAAGCTAAGATAAGTAGTACTACTAAAGCTGTAATTCCTAGTTTCTTCATTATTTTTGTCCTCCTAATACTTTCATTCTCAGTTTGATAACAATATCATGTAGCTCTCTATGAATATTAGTTTCCAACTGCTCAAACTCTGCCTCAGATAAATTCTGAGATTCTTCAACTGTTAAACCAATTTCTTTTAAGTACAGCTCATTAAGAGCCTCCTCCTCATTATCTGTCAGGCTTTTAATTCCTGATACATCATGCAAAGCTGCTGATAATCCCATTAAAATCAATATATCTTTTTTCATGTAAGTACCTCCAAAAGTTAGGAGAGCCTCAGCCCTCCATGATTAGTGATCTTTATTAGATGAATAAACCTACAATAGTAGCTGTCAATACTGATGCCATTGTTGCAACTAACAGCATTTTCAAACCAAACTTAGCAACTACACCTGACTGCTTAGAGTCAATAGCTTGTACAGTTCCCATGATGATTCCAATTGAGCTAAAGTTAGCAAAGCTGATAAGGAATGATGATACAACTGCTACTGTCTTAGGAGACAATGTAGGAATCATATCTTTAAAGCCAAGCATTGCTACAAATTCATTAGAGACAATCTTAGTTCCCATTACCCCACCTGCTTTAATTGCCTCATCCATTGGCACTCCCATTAACCATGCTACAGGAGACAGGACATATCCTAAGATACTTGTCAAATCAATTCCCAAAGTACCTGTTAAAACTGCATTAACCATTGCAATAAGTGCTGTGTATGCAATCAGCATAGCTCCTACAATACCTGCAACTTTCATGCCATCTAAAGCACCATTACCAATAGCCTCAAAGATGCTCTTGTCTTGAATCATATCTTTAATCTCAATCTTTTCATTTTCAACCTTCTTAGAAGGTGCAACCATTGATGCAAGTAATAAACCTGACATAACATTTAAAGGCAATGCTACTAGAACATACTCAGCAGGTATCATTGTCATGTATGCACCCACAATAGATGCTGATACAGATGTCATTGATGCTGTAGTAGTTAAGAAAAGTCTGTTTCTGTCCATCTTAGGGATATGAGCTTTAACTGCTAAGATAGCTCCATTGTCACCAAAGATGCTAGATGCTACAGTAGAGAATGACTCAACTACTGGCAAGCCTGTAACCTTACTGATGAATCCACCTACATACTTGATTAGCAAAGGCAATACTCTTAGGTAAGTCAGTACTGATAGTAAAGTAGAAGTAAATATAATCAGCATTAGTACATTAATAAAGAAAGGTACTGCTCCCTCAGTGTAAGCAAATCCTCCAAAGACAAAGGCTACTCCCTCATTACCAAAGGTCATAATCTTAGCAAAGAAATTAGCTACTGCAGTCAGAGCTTTTTGTCCTATGGATGTCTCAAGCATGAACCATGCTGTCACAACCTGAGCAACTGTCAGGATACCAACAGCTCTCCAATTGATATTCTTTTTGTCATTAGAAAGTAGGAAAGCAAATCCTACAAGTACAATGAATGATAGTAAAGCTGTTAGTATTGCTGTCATCTTAGAAAATCCCCATTTCATATAATTTGTCTTGTACCTGTTCAATAACTGTCTGAGCATCCTCAGGGCTGTTAACTACATCCATCTCATCCATATCAATAATGATGACCTCAGATGCATTGTAATGATTAAGTAACCAATCATCATACCCTGCCCACAGAGTCCTGTAGTATTCTACTAAGCTCTCATCCTGTTCAAAGTCTCTGCCTCTCAGACCAATTCTGTATAAGGTAGTTTCAAAGGATGCTTTCAAGTAAACCATTAAGTCAGGTGACTTTTTAGGCAACTCCTGCAGCTCCTCCATCATGTTAAACAATAGTTTTTCATAGATGTTAAACTCTACATCTGAGATTTTTCCTAACTTCCAGTTAATATAAGCAAAGTACCAATCCTCATATATTGACCTGTCTAGGACATTTTTTCTGTGTTTAAGAGCTTTCTTAATGTCAGCAAATCTACTGTGTAAGAACTCAAGCTGCAGCAGGAAAGGATACCTTTTAACCTGTGCCTCCTCCTCTGTAGCTGTATAGAACAAAGGCAAGATAGCATTGTCATCTACATTCTCATAAAAGACCTCACTACCTAGAGCCTCACTTAATACTTTTGCTGTGCTTGACTTCCCTAAGCCAATCATGCCTCCTACAACAATCACACTCATTCTCCTCCCTCTCCTCTGTTAGTCTTGTAGTCTGTACTCAAGCTCCTGTACCTCATGGCTCAGCTCATCTATCTGATGATTAAGCTCATAGACCTCTTGCTCAAGATGATAGATTTCATTTTCCTTGTTATCTAAAGCACAGTTAAGGTCATCATTGTCCTCCTGTAGCCCTCTGATTTCCCACTCTTTATCCTGTAGAACATCCTCAAGGTCAGCTACTCTCTCCTGAGCAATCTGCATATGAATTGCTGTAGCTTGTTGCAACTGATACAAAGCCTCATACTCTGCTTTAACTGATTTAGGTGTTATCAAATCAATGATCTTTTGTTTTAAGCTCATGCTTTAAACTCCTTTAGCTTAGCTAGTAGCTCCTCATTAGCTTTGAATTGCTGACCTTTAACCTCTTTATCTTTAGTTAAGTCCTCAATCTTCTGCTTAGCTGACTTGATGCTGTTCTCATGAGCAATGATGTACATGCTGTCCTGATGGATAGATGCTTTAATCAGCTCCTGAGCTTGCTCAACCTCTTTGATAGCCTGTGTGAATACATTAAGTGCTTTAGTTACCTTCTGCTCTGCCTGTTTAATTTGTTTTGTCATTTAATTTTCCTCCTTATAATTGCTGTAGCATTGTCTGCATACTGGCTTGTATAAATCTTTACTGCCTAACTCATACCTATTATTAGAGCCTGATGTCTTAGCTGTGACATAACCATCAGCTCCACAATCAGCACATACTGCATGAAACTTGTTAACCTTATCAGCCATAGCCATTAGTTGAGCTGTAACCTTGAAAGGCTCTCCTTTGAAATCCATATCAAGACCTGCACAATAGACAACCTTGTCCATCTCAAGTAATTTCTTTACAAAATCAATGATAGCCTCATCAAAAAACTGAACCTCATCAATCAGGATTACATTAGAGAAATCAACCATGATGTACTGCATGTATGATAGTTCTGTATTTGTAGCCATGTTGATAGCAGGAACTGACTGCCCATCATGAGTAACAATCTCATCCTGTGCATACCTATCATCCATTGCAGGCTTAATGTAAAGCACTCCATGACCTGCTAACTTATGTCTTTGACCTTGCCTCTGAATCTCACTAGACTTGCCTGAGAACATTCCTCCCACCTCAAGCTCTAGCTTTGCTTTTAAACTTGGCATTTGCTTTCCTCCTTGTTTTCTGCCTCTTACATCCCTACTATTAGAGCAAAGATCATACTCTGTGACAGATATAAAAAAAGAGAAAGCATTTAAGCTCTCCCTAGTAAATAATTCTTAATCATTGGAGGTACTCTCTTAGATACTGACTTTCTCAATGCCTTAGCATCATACTCCTCAGGCAGCATCCATCTTTCTTCTTTGAGGATGTCCACCTCTACAGCAGGTACTAGATTCTTTAGAATTGTTCCCATATCCTCAAGCTCAACATCAGGAGCTAACACTTGCTCATCCATCAGCTTGTAAAATATCTTTTCCACTCTAGCAGGTGTTACTGTCTCACTAGCAAAGATACCCTCCACACCTAGCTCAGTAGGTTTCTTATAAGCCTTAGCTCCACCATGTACCTCTCTAAATGCCTCAGTTACCATCTTTGCAAAACCTTGATTAGTATAGTTCTTAACTACAATTCCCTCACCTGAGTCAAGCTCACCAATCTTACCACCTAAATCAGTTTGTCCCACAAAAGACTCTAGATGTTCAAAGCTGATAAACTCCCCTTTATAGAATACTGGAACTAAGTTAAGGTTTAAGCATCTAGCCTCAAACTCAACAACACTTAAAGGCATGTATCTTGTATATTCCTTATCCCAAATATCAAACAGGAAAAACTGCTTTTCATACCCTTCATACCTAACTTTATGTGGTGTGCCTAACCATTCTCCAAAATATAGGTATTCAGGCTCTAACTGTTTAGGATTGATATTCTCATGTACCCACTGATAAAACCCACTCAGATTGTTACTCTCATCTAGCAGTACATTTCTGCTGAATACCTGTAGCTCACCATTCTCATCTAAAGTAAAGGATGCATTGCTGCAGTCAATTTTCTCTGTGATTACAATGTTATCTCCTACCTCAAACATACCTCTAGTTGACTTGTGTCCCATCCTGCTAATGCTTGTGTATTTCTTTTGCTCCATTTAAACAGCTCCCTAAGTTTAATAGCCTTACAGAGCTACTATTAGAGAATTGTTTAAATACTGTGACAAAAAGAAAAAGCCTGAGGATTACTCCCCAGACTCTACATCATTATCATTAGCTTTCTTATATGCTTTCTTTGCTTTCTTCTTAGCCTCTTTAGTCAAAGGCTCAGCTACAGGCTCTGCCTGCTTAAAGTCTACTCTGTCTAGCAGCATTGTCCTGCCATCTAACAGGTCTAGCTCAATGATTTCATCAGTCAACCTAGCAACCTTAGCAGGAAACCTAACAATGTTATTCCCTACCTCAACCTCTACATCCATGCCTACATATAACTTGCTCATCAGTCAATTAACCCCTCTTTCCTACAGTATGCAATCAAGATAGCTACAGCATCTGACTCATCCTCATTAGAGAAACTAATAGTAGGATTACCCATGATGTCTCTAAACTCAGCTAGGACTGCATCTGCTACTGTTTTCTTATCTGCTCTACCATTACCTGTTAGCTCTTTCTTAACTGTGCTGTTAGCCATCTCAGCAAAGTGCTCCTTATCAGAGATGTAAGTCATCAGCTCCCATACTCCATTGACTTTGAATATCTGCTGAGTAGCCTTAATCCTAGCATTGGAGAAAGACTGCTCTTTAACTACTCTGTCAAGGTCATACTTTTTGTAAATAGCTCTGACCTCTTTTGCAATGTAGTTAAGTCTGAATCCTGTAGACCTCTTAGCAAACCTCTTAGTACCAATGCTGCCTATCTCAAGGATTGACAGCTTTCTATCTATAATCTCAGCTACTGCATAGCCTGTATTAGATAAGGATAAATCCCATGCTACTACTTTCATTCAGCAGCCTCCTCAGCAGGGAAAAGATACTTAAACCCTGAGAAGAATCCTAGTGTTTTATCAGTAGGCTCAATGCCATGCTCCTTGCAAGCTACTGCCTCAGCAAACTTATCACAAAGGGCATCTCTCATCTCCTGAGTAACTTTGATGTAGAATGCTCTGATGTCAGGCTTAGCCTCAGCTCCCTTAGTCCAGCCATCCTTAGCAAGTGACTCATACATGATGATAAACTCATCAATACCAAACAGTAAGGAGTAGGCTACACATTGCAGCTTATGCCCTTCCTCAGCATCTTTCATCTTGTAATGACCAACTTGTCCTATAGTAGTAGACTTAGTTTTAAACTCAAAGCCAATCTCTCTGCCATCTACATACTCTAGGATTCCATCCATCATCCCATTGATAAGGAATTTATAGCCATTATATTCAAACTGTTTCCATGTAAGTAGATTCTGCTCCCATGCAGGTAAGCCATTCTCAAGCCTCTTAACTTTAAAGAAAGGCATTGGAGCATACTTCTCTGAGTACAATAAGTCTTTCTGTACTACATCATGGATTCCATTTCCATTCCTGCTCCACCTTCTGTGATAAGGAAACTTGTCATCATGTACCTCTTTAGTACCCATTGCTTTAAGGTACAAGTCCATGATAGGGCTGCTTGCTCCTGATGGATTGAACTTTACTACATCCTTAGGATAAGTAGGCTCTGCATCTATCTTAGAGATGTCATGTTTCATCTGCTCAAGCATAAGCATCTCAATGCCCTTATCTGTCTTAATCCTGTCTAAACTGTGTAACTGATTGAATTGGTCAAGCAACTGCTTAGCCATCTTTTCCCCTTGAGTATCTGCCTGCTCTTGATGCAAGCCTGTACTCTTTCCTCTTCCTTTAATAGCTGACATTCTTTCTCCTCCTTTTAGTAGTGGTACATAGCTACTATTAGAGAGAAGTTGACAAACTGTGACTTTTCTGCATAACAAAAGACAGGAGAATTACTCTCCTGCCCTGTCCTTACCTTTATGCTTTTCTTTTCTGCTGTATTTCTTCTTATCTTTGTCTACCTTTGTGACTCCTGATAAAGCTCCAAAAGTACCTCTAGTCTTTGTCTTTTTCCCTATAACACTCATTTAAGGTAATCATCCTTTACTAGACAGTAATCAGCATGAAACTGCTCATGTACATTAGTCCAATGTGTACCATCTAGCACATAGTAAATCATTCTAGTTGATACTCCATATCTATCTGCTAAGTAAATCACAGAGAATTTAGAGAAGTGGTACATGTGTAAAATAGCATATGCATCTGACTCAGTTAACTTTTTGCCTGACTGTGATAGCTCATTTTGATAAGCTAATTCTTTAGGAGCTACATAAGGCTCAGGCAAGTCAGAGAAAGGTAGGTCTACTGTAGTCTCAAGGTCTAATACCTTATCTACTACTTTTACAGTCTCAGTAACAGGCTCAACTACACCTAACTCCTTATCATCTACAAAGCAAGCCATTTCATACATATCCCTCAAGTATTCATGATTGATAAGCACATCCTCAAGGTCATCTAAGGTGTTTATATTGCCATAATCTCCAATCTTTACATTGATACCTTTAGCAAGAAAATCTATAGCCTCTGCAAAGGATATTTTCACATCATTACCCTTAGTCATAAAGTTAAATACCTCAGACATATTCTCATCAGTAACTGAGATGATTGAGGAGACATATCCTCCTGATGTTAACCAAACTAAAGCACCATCCTTATAAACAGCATGAGAGCCTGAGTCAGTTTCAAACATATCTCCATCCACTACTACCTTTTCATTGATGCCTGTTAAAATATCCAGTAGATTAAAGTTAATTAATTTCATTTTGTTTCCTCCTAATTGGTTATCCTTACATAACCTCTATT
>Ga0209463_1001239_pt1 | contig 16030 bp, 9 predicted proteins | sample AgamicMgSfrz_FD_187169 | JGI IMG/M metagenome (GOLD analysis project Ga0209463, IMG submission 187169) | Agave microbial communities from Guanajuato, Mexico - Mg.Sf.rz (SPAdes) (version 2) | ecosystem: Host-associated > Plants > Phyllosphere > Phylloplane/Leaf | place: Guanajuato, Mexico... | reverse complement strand
TTATACGGCGCTACGGCTACAGCAATCAGGTTAGCCTGTCGGTAAATCATGCCCTGCCCGATATGAACCTTTCGTTTGGTGTGGATGCCTCGCAGCCGGAACTGGCAAAAGCGATTGATATCGCGTTGCAAAGCATTCCTTTGGCTGGACGTATGCGCATTGCCGTGCGTTGGGGGCTCGATTCAACCTTTGTGCTGAAAGCGCATCCTTTGATGCTCAATGCAGATGATGAGACATGGCTGCGCCAGAATCCGGTTATTCCGGTGGTTACCGGCTGGAATATCGCGCCGCTGGTGGTTGAAAACCATGATAACCAGCCGGAAGGCATTGAAGCGGAACTGTTGCAGCTGATTAGCGAGCGTACCGGCTTTAAATTTGTCTATCCTGAGCCTTTCGCGGTGCAGGACAAGAATATCGTCGCGCTTAACCTTGCTGAACTGCTGCCGGAGCAGCCCGATCCCAACCTGCTCTACTCCCGCCCTTATATTGTGACGCCCTGGGTAATGGTGCAGGAAAATAACGATAATCCGGCGTTTTCCCTTTCCCGGCTGCACGATAAAAAATTAGCGATAGAAAAAAGCAGCCCGATACGCTGGTGGTTAAAGCAGCACTATCCCAGTTACCGGCTTCATCTGGTCGAAAATTCGCAGCAGGCTTTTGAGCTGCTCGTTAAAGGGGAAGTCGATGCGATTATTCAGCCCAAGCTGATCGCCGATTATCAGCTAAATAATCACTATTCCGGCTACCTGAAAATCACCCGCACCGTTGGCGATAAGCCTGCCCGCTTTGTAATGACCACGCAGCGTGAAAATGTTGAGCTGATGAACATCATCAACAAAGCGCTGCTCAGTATTTCGCGCAATACGCAGGAAAAAATCGTGCTGCGCTGGCAAAACGCCCATTACGCAGACGGCGAAAGCTACTGGAAGCATTACCGCAGCACCTTAATTAAGGCAGCGTTGGTTATTGGCTTGCTGACGATGCTGGTGCTGCTGTGGAATCGCCATCTGCAACGTATAATCCGCGAGCGTACCCGCGCCGAGCAGACCTTAAAAAACCAGTTAACCTTTACCAACACTTTATTCGATGAGTCGCCGGTCGCCATGTATGTTCGCGATCGGGATTTGAAGCTTCGGCTTTGCAATAAGGCTTACGTCGATTTTTTGAATATTCCACGCGAGCAGTTGCTGGGTACAACGCTGCTGGAGCTGCCGCCGGGATTTGTCACAGAGCAGAATTTTCAGGAAATTTATGAACAGACATTTCGCGATGGGCAACCGCTGATACAGGATGTCAAACTGCACTATCAGGGAAAAGATTACTACGTGCTGCACTGGACGCTGCCCTATCGTAATCATGAAGATAAGATTGTCGGCATCATTGGCGGCTGCCTGGATATTACCGAACGCTATGAGCTACTTACCGCGCTGGAGAAAGCCAAGGAAGAAGCCGATCGCGCCAATGAATTTAAAAGTCGCTTTCTGGCGAATACCAGCCACGATATTCGCACCCAGCTGCATGCCATTATTGGTCTGCTGGAACTGGAGATGCGTCGCTCGCGCAAGCCGCTGGGACCCAATATTACCGCCGCTTATGAATCCGCTACCGCTCTGCAAAGCCTGATAGGCAACGTGCTGGATCTCTCCAAGATCGAATCGGGTATTTTTGAGCCTGAACCTGCGCCAACCAATCTGGTTACCATCGTCGAGCAGCTGTTTACGCTGTTTCACAGTAAAGCTGAAGCACGCGGGCTGGCCTTCAGTAAGGTTATCGAGGTTGAGCAACCCTGCGTGCTGATCGACGCCACCATGTTTAATCAAATCGCCGCCAACCTGCTGAGCAATGCGCTGAAATTCACTCAACAGGGCAGCGTGGAAATTGCGCTATTGCAGCAAAACAGCACTGCGGACAATCGCGGCGACTACATTTTGCGCATTAGCGATACCGGCTGCGGCATCGGCCCTCACGAACTGCATAAAATTTTTGAGCCGTTTGTGCAGGCGGGCGACAGGCAGAGTCAGCAGGCGGGCACCGGCCTTGGCCTGAGCATTTGTCGTCATCTGGCGCATCTGCTGGAAGGGGAAATCAGCGTCGAAAGTGAAGCCGAGGCGGGCTCGGTGTTTTCGTTCTGCTTCACCGCCCCGCTCTGTGAAGAAGCGACCTCCGCCGCCGCCGACATCAAACAGCCCGATCCCCACAGCGCCAGACATATTTTGATTCTGGAGGATCATGCGCCTAACCGCCTGCTGCTGGCGCAACAGCTAAAATATCTGGGGCACCGTGTCACCGAAACGGAACGGGCGTCGCAGGCGCTGGCCTGTTGGGAACAGCAGAAAAATGCGATCGATCTGATTATTACCGACTGCAATATCCCGGATATGGACGGCTTTACCTTCACCCGCAAACTGCGTCAGCGCGAAGCGGAGCTGCAGCTGAAACCGGTAGTAATTATTGGCCTGACCGCATCGGCGGAAAAAACTATCCAGCAAAACTGCCTTGATGCCGGTATGAATCACTGTCTGTTTAAACCGGCCAATATCGAAACGCTGAGCAGCTTTATCTCCACTTCCGTGCCTGCTGGCGCATTACCGCTGGCGGGCAATGGCCTGCTGGAGCAGCTAAGCCAGGCCGATCCCGCCGCCTGCGGCAAACTGATTAAAAGCGCTATCGACAGCCACCGTCAGCTGGCGGATCAGCTTCAGCAGTGTCAGCAGCATCAGGAAATGACAACGCTGGCGCACACGCTAAAAGGTGGCGCGCGCCTGCTTAACGCTTCACGGCTGGAAAGCCTGTGTCAGCAACTGGAAAACAGCGAAAGCGATGATGACGACCTTGACACGCTGCAGGAGGAGATCCTGAATGAGGTGCAGGTGCTGGAAGCGGCGTTGCTGACCCGTCTGCAATCGCTCAATCTCTCTTAACCGCCTGCGCGATCTGCCTTTACGGGTCGTCCGGCTTTTTAACAGCGGGCGGCCCTTCTGCCACAGATTTTTGATATATCTCACAGCCTGACCCGCTGCCGCTTTTCTTTCCTGCCGCTGGCGCTACAGTCAACTCATCCGACCACACAACAATATTTTAACATTCAGGTGCGCAGCGCTATGTCGATCTCCCCTTCTCTTTTCGATCCGCTCGATCTGGGCTTTACCCAACTTAAAAATCGTGTACTGATGGGATCGATGCATACCGGGCTGGAAGAGCGGCCTGACGGCGCCGAGCGGCTGGCCGCCTTCTATGCCGAACGCGCGGCGGGCGGCGTGGCGCTGATCGTCACCGGCGGCATTGCGCCTTCGCCGGAAGGCGTAGTGGTGGCGGGCGGCTCGGTGCTGAATGCAGAAACGGAGCTGGCGCATCACCGGCAGATTACCGAGGCGGTACATCGTCATGATGGCAAAATCGCCTTGCAGATCCTGCACGCCGGACGTTACAGCTATCAGCCTTCGCTGGTGGCGCCCTCGGCGATCCAGGCGCCGATTAATCCTTTTACCCCACAGGCGTTAACCCATCAGGCGATTCTGCAGCTTATTGCGGATTTTGCCCGCTGCGCGGCGCTGGCTCAGCAGGCGGGCTATGACGGCGTCGAAATTATGGGTTCGGAAGGGTATCTGATAAACCAGTTCCTGACCGCGCGCACCAATCAGCGCAACGATGAATGGGGCGGCGACTTCCCGCGCCGGATGCGTTTTGCGCTGCGCATTGTGCAGGCGGTACGCGAGGCCGTCGGGCCGGAGTTTATTATTATTTACCGGCTGTCGATGCTCGATCTGGTGCCGGATGGCAACACGCTGGAGGAGACGATTCAGCTGGCGCAGGCGATCGAAGCGGCAGGCGCGACGCTGATTAATACCGGCATCGGCTGGCACGAAGCACGCATTCCCACCATCGCCACCTCGGTTCCCCGCGCCGCCTTTGGCTGGGTAACGCGCGCGCTGCGTCAGCATCTGACGCTGCCGCTGATCGCCACCAACCGTATCAATCAACCGGAAGTAGCGCAGCAGCTGTTGGATGAAGGCTGTGCGGATATGATCTCGATGGCGCGCCCTTTTCTGGCCGATGCCGCTTTTGTCAGCAAAGCCCAGGCCAACCGCACCCCCGAGATCAATACCTGTATCGCCTGCAATCAGGCCTGTCTCGACCAGATTTTTGCCGGTAAGGTGACCTCCTGTCTGGTCAACCCGCGCGCCTGTCACGAAACGCTGCTGCCGGTTACGCCAGCCGTCCAGCGGAAAAAGCTGGCGGTGGTGGGCGCAGGCCCGGCGGGAATGGCGTTTGCGGTGAATGCCGCCATGCGCGGCCATCAGGTTACGCTGTTCGACGCCGCTGGCGAGATCGGCGGACAGTTTAACGTGGCGCGCCAAATTCCCGGCAAAGCGGAATTTAATGAAACGCTGCGTTATTACCGTACTCAGCTGGCGCGTTACGAGGTCGATCTACGATTAAACTGTCGCGTTGCAGCGGATATGCTGGGCGGTTTTGATGAGATCGTGCTGGCGACCGGCATCGTGCCGCGCACGCCGGATATCGCGGGCATCACGCACCGCAAAGTGCTTAGCTATCTTGACGTGCTGCGCGACAAAAAGCCGGTTGGTCAGCGCGTGGCGATTATCGGCGCGGGCGGCATTGGATTTGATACCGCCAGCTATCTGAGCCATAGCGATTGTGATGACAGCCTGAATATTGCCGCTTTTTGCCAGCAGTGGGGCATTGATCAGAGCCTGCAACGGCGCGGCGGCTTAGCCCAGCCGCAGCCGCCGACCAGCCCGCGTCAAATCTGGCTGCTCCAGCGTAAAGCCGGCAAGCCGGGCGCCGGACTGGGGAAAACCACCGGCTGGATCCACCGCAGCAGCCTGCAGGCACGCGGCGTGGAGATGTGGGGCAATGTGCAATATCTGCGCATCGATGATGACGGGCTGCATATTCTGCGCGACGGCAGCCCGATAACGCTGCCGGTGGATAATGTGATTATCTGCGCGGGGCAAGAGCCAAACCGGGCGTTGGCCGCGGCACTCGCGCCGCTGGGCACGCCGCTGCATATTATCGGCGGCGCGGATGTGGCGCTGGAGCTGGACGCGCGGCGCGCCATCGCTCAGGGGACTGAGCTGGCGTTGAGGTTATAGCCCGCGCAGGCCCGAAGCACACGTTGCTCTTATCACCCGCGCAGGGCTACGGAACCGGTATCGTCCTCGTCACCCGTGCAGCGTTACGAAACTGGCGCTGATCCTGTAATCAACGCAGCCTGACCGAACGCAGCACCACAAATTTGTTGTTCGACGCCACGGTGGTGCAGTTGCCGAACAGCTTTTTCATTTTGCGATAGTAGTCGAGATGGCGATTGCCGACGATGCGCAGTTCGCCGCCATATTGCAGGCAACGGCGCGCATCGCGGAACATCTGCCAGGCGATATGATCGGTGATGGCGCTCTGCTGATGGAACGGCGGATTACACAGCACCGCGTGCAGGCGATCCGCCGGAAAGCCGCTCAGCGCGTTATTCACCTGAAAGTGGCTGCGCGCCATATCCTGCGGGCGGTTAACCTCTACGTTCATCCGGCTGGACGCCACCGCCATCCACGACTCATCCATAAAATGCACCTCCGCCTCTGGGTTCATTTCCAGCGCCAGCAGGCCGATGACGCCGTTGCCACAGCCGAGATCGACAATTTCACCCGCGATATTATCGGGCAGATGCTGCATAAAAAGGCGCGCGCCAATATCCAGTCCGCTGCGTGAAAAAACGTTGGCGTGGTTATGGATCTGATACGCGGTGCCGTCCAGCGGCCAGCTTAGCGTTTCCGCCTGCGGCTTCAGCGCGGGGGCCGAATATGTGCTGTAAACCAGACGCGCTTTTTTCCACGCCAGCGACGTTTTCGTCGGGCCAAGGATGCGCTCAAAAAGCTGTAGCGTAGAGGTATGAATATCTTTGGCGCGCGCGCCGGCGATAATGACCGTTTCTGGCGTGACGACATTGCGCAGTTGACGCAGCTGATGCTCCAGCAGCGCCAGCGTACGAGGGATTTTAATCAGCACACAGGCGGGCGCTGCAGGCAATGGCGCCAGGCTGTCGAGAAAAGTCACGCGATCTTCATCCAGCTGGTTATCGCGCAGGTTTTGCCGCGCCGCCTGCTGGCTGATCCATGAGTCGCTGATGCTGTAAAGCGGACGATCCAGCGCGCAGGCGAGCGCGCCAAAGCTGTCGTTAAACACCAACAGCGGCCCCTGCTCCGGCAGCGTTTGCTGTAACAAATACTCATCGGCGGCATCCCACGCCTGTAGCGGGTTTTCCTCCTGCATACGCGGGAAGCGGTGTAAGGTCAGCGTGCGTTGGCTCAGTTCTAATTGGCTCATGGATCCCTCGGCGTGGTACTATTGCGCATCTTTTCGCCCCGAAAGCGGGGGCGCAGTATACTGCCTTTTTATTCGAGCCGCGTCATGTCGTCGTTAATTTATCTGCAGGGCTATCCCGAAACGCTGCTGCGCCAGGTACAAACCCTTATCGATCAGCAGCGCCTCGGCGAGGTGCTGCAAAAGCGCTACCCCGCCACGCACAATATCACCAGCGATAAAGCGCTGTACGACTACACGCTGGCGCTGAAAAACCGCTATTTACGCAACGCCGCGCCGCTGAACAAAGTGATTTACGACAGTAAGATCCGCGTGATCAAACATGCGCTCGGCCTGCATACGGCGGTGTCGCAGGTACAGGGCGGCAAGCTGAAAGCCCGCGCCGAGATCCGCGTCGCCACGCTGTTTCGCCAGGCGCCGGAAGCTTTTCTGCGCATGATCGTGGTGCATGAACTGGCGCATATCAAAGAAAAAGATCACAACAAAGCCTTTTACCAGCTCTGCTGCCATATGGAGCCGGACTATCATCAGCTGGAGTTCGATACCCGGCTGTGGCTGACGCATCAGGCACTGCAGGGCAACGCCGATTAAATAAAATCTTTCGCTTTCTGGATCAGGCTGGTTTTGGTTAATACGCCCAGGTATTTTCGATCCTGCGGATTATTCAGTACCGGCAGGCGCTCCAGCGTCACCTGGGCAAAGGCTTCCCAGCCTTCGCGGATCGTCTGATTGCGGAAGACGCAGGGAAACTGCGCGTCCATCACCAGAATTACCGGGGAATCGAGCGTAATTTCGCGATCGAGAATTTTGCGCGAAATATCATGAATCGAGACCACGCCGAGGAAATGTCCCAGATCGTTAATCACATAGACATAGCGCTCTTTTTTCAGTGAGCTGACCGCCAGCGCGCGCCCCACCGATTCATGCGGCTGCAGCGCCGCGCCGGGCACAATAAACTGCTCGATAATGCCGTTATCGAAGTCCAGCTTGGCGTCGGCACGATTAAAGTGCCGGGTGACCACCGGATAGGTGCTAACCGCCTGTAAACGCCAGGCAAACATCGCCGCCAGCACGCTGGCAATCATCACCGGGAACAGCAGGCTGCTGTTGAGCGTCATCTCCAGCGCCATCAGCATCGCCATTAGCGGCGCCTGACTCACCGCCGCCAGCACCGCGCCCATGCCTATCACGGCAAACAGCAGCGCGTTGCCGACCGGCAGTCCCGCCTGGACGGCCAGCGTGGCGATAATCACGCCCAGCAGCGCGCCCACCAGCAGCGACGGCGTAAATAATCCGCCGACCGCGTTCGAACCGACCGACAGCGCGGTGGCGCTCATTTTTAATATCAGCAGCAACACCAGCGCAGGCAGCAGATAGTGCCCGGCCATGATTTTCACAATCACTTCGTAACCGTTGCCAAGCACATCGGTAGAAATCAGCGCCAGCACGCCCACCAGCACACCGCCCAGCCCCAGCCGCAGCGGCAACGATTTCACGCGGGAAAATAGCCGCTTGCTGCGCCCAATCATCTCGATCATGACCCAGCCCAGCAGCCCGGCCAGCAGGCCAACCAGCACCGTCAGCAGCAGCGTGGTGGGATTCAGCTGAAACTGCACCTCAGCAAAAGGATACAGCGCGTTACGAAGGCCCAGCGACCACATGGTCATCACCGCCGTCGCCGCCGCGATAATCAGCGGGATCATCCGCTGCAGCGCAGTAATGCCGAAAGCGATCTCTGCGACAAAAATGGCCGACGCCAGCGGCGCGTGATAAACCGAAGCCAGCCCGGCAGCGGCGGCCATCGCGACAATTTCGCTGTTGTTAATGGCGCTCTTTTGAAAGCAAAAGCGCCCCATCAGGCTGCCGCACAGCGCCGAAAGCTGCACCATCGGCCCCTCTTTACCGATGGAAGCGCCGCTGCCGATACTGGCGATGGAGGAAAGCGCGCGAAACAGCGAGGTTCTGGTGGGCACCGCGTCCAGCCGGGCGTTGATCACTTCCAGATAGTCGGTTTTGCTGGTTTGTTGCCGCTCCAGGCTGGTGGCGTAGCGCAGGAAAAAGCCGGCAATTACCCCGCCCAGGCCGATAATGAGTGGCCAGCAATACCAGGGCCAGACCGTCATTGCCATCGTAATATCCCGATCGGTATGAAACAGCAGTTGATTGATTAGCTCAATCAGACGGCGAAAGCCCAGCGTGACCAGCGATGCCGCGCAGCCGACCGGAATAGCGATCAGAATTCGGGTCCAGTTGAGTACATGTTTACCGCTGCTCACATCGCATCCTTCTGTTACGGTTCCTGAAGCGGAAAGAGAAGCCATCATATTGGAAGGCGGATCGCAGGATCAAATCAACAACGGCGCTTTGCCGTTGCGCAGTTCTCTTCGCGTGCTACCCTGCTTTTCTCAAACCAGCTCAGGAATTTATATGATTCGCTTCGCTATTGTAGGCACTAACTGGATTACGCGGCAGTTTGTCGAGGCCGCCCATCAAACCGGCGCCATGACGCTGACCGCCGTTTACTCGCGAACAAAGGAACAGGCGGAAGCATTTGCTCGCGACTATTCGGTTAATCAGCAGTTTGATTCGCTGGAGCAGATGGCCGCCTGTGATGAGATCGATGCGGTTTATATTGCCAGCCCGAACGCCCTGCACTGCGAGCAGGCGCTGCTGTTTATGCACCATCAGAAACATGTGATTTGTGAAAAGCCGCTGGCCTCTAACCTGGCGGAGGTGGAACAGATGATCGCCTGTGCGACAGAAAACCAGGTCGTCCTGTTCGAAGCTTTTAAAACCGCCAGCCTGCCTGGTTTCCTGGCGCTTAAACAGGCGCTGTCGCAGGTTGGCAGGCTGCGCAAGGTGTTGTTTAACTACTGCCAGTATTCCTCGCGCTATCCACGTTATCTGAACGGCGAACGGCCAAATACCTTTGAACCGCGCTGGTCCAACGGTTCCGTGATGGATATTGGTTATTACTGTCTGGCGAGCGCGCTGGCATTGTGGGGCGAGCCGCAGCGGGTTCAGGCGCAGGCGACGCTGCTGGAGAGCGGCGTGGACGCGCATGGCTCGGTGATCATGCAGTACGATAATTTCGACGTCACGCTGCTGCATTCCAAAGTGAGCGATTCCGCTATTCCCAGCGAGATTCAGGGCGAAGCCGGCGCGCTGGTAATTGAAAAGTTGGCGGAAGTACAGCGCCTTACCTTCATCCCACGCGGCGGCACGGCGCAGGATCTGACGCAGCCGCAGCACAGCAATACGATGCGCTATGAAGCGGAGCATTTTGTGCGGCTGGTAACTGAACAGCAAATTGCGCATGAGGGGCTGGCGCTGGCACGCAGCACCGCACGGTTACTGACGGAGATTCGCCGTCAAACCGGCGTGATTTTTCCAGCGGATGACCATCGTTAAACCAACCTCGCTTTTCGGCTATTGCGCATCGTTAAACCAACCACGCTTTCCGGCTGACAGAGACAGCACTCTTCAGCCGTTAGCTTAATGCGCGATTCGCCATGTGCCATGTGCCATGTGCCATGTGCCATGTGCCATGCTGACTCAGCTGACAGCAAAAACAGATCCAGTCAATGTAAATATTTCTAAATATTTCACCCATTACATTGCTTATTACTCTGTCCCCTTCTATCTTTTGCCTCAGCAAAGGGGAGTAACTTGTAAGCCGATCGATCGTCATTACGATGCGTTACGCATCCGGTCCTTGGGCAACGGGATCATAATCTACGTTGTAAGTGAGACCTTGCCGGAAGGCGGGGTTTTGCTTGCGATAAACAGCGGCTGGCGTCTTCCGACGTTAGCCGTTTTTGTTTACTGACAGGATATAATTTATGCAAACCGTAGGCACACCGTTACTCTGGGGCAGTTTTGCCGTTGTCGTGCTGATTATGTTGGCGATCGATCTCTTTTTACAGGGACGGCGCGGCGCCCAAACCATGACGCTAAAACAGGCGGCCGTCTGGTCGCTGGTATGGGTTTCCGTTTCGCTGCTGTTTGCCGCCGCGTTTTGGTGGTATCTGGAAGGCAGCGCCGGACGCGAAGTCGCCACCACGCAAACCATGGCGTTTTTAACCGGTTATGTACTGGAAAAAGCGCTGGCGGTGGATAACGTTTTCGTCTGGCTGATGCTGTTCGGCTATTTCGCCGTGCCGCCTGCCTATCAGCGCCGCGTGCTGATCTACGGCGTGTTGGGCGCCATCGTGCTGCGTACCATCATGATTTTCGCCGGTAGCTGGCTGGTTACCCAGTTTAGCTGGATCCTCTATCTGTTCGGCGCCTTCCTGCTGCTTACCGGCATTAAAATGGCCTTCAGCAAAGAGGACGATGAAAAGTCGGTGGGCGATAAGCCGGTGGTGCGCTGGTTACGCAGCCATCTGCGCATGACCGATACGCTGGAAGGCGAGAAATTTTTTATCCGTCGCAACGGCCTGCTGTACGCAACGCCGCTGCTGCTGGTGTTGATTATGGTCGAGCTGAGCGATGTAATTTTCGCCGTCGACAGTATTCCGGCTATTTTCGCCGTCACCACCGATCCCTTTATTGTTCTGACCTCGAACCTGTTCGCTATTCTCGGCCTGCGCGCGATGTATTTCCTGCTGTCAGGCGTGGCGGAACGCTTCTCCATGCTGAAGTATGGCCTGGCTATTGTGCTGATCTTTATCGGTATTAAGATGCTGATTGTCGATATCTGGCATATTCCGGTCGCGGTTTCCTTAGGCGTAGTGGGTACGATTCTCGGCCTGACCTTGCTGATTAACGCCTGGGTTAATCGCAAAAACGATCGCAATAAAATAGCTGGTATGAAATGACAAAGTAATCTTCTGCGGGGCGCGTAGCGTCCCGTTGATTATTTTGCTCAGACAAGATCAAGCAAATGGAATCACTGTCACAGTTCAATTAATCAGAAATAATGAAAATTGATCTCCAGCTAAAATAGAGAATTTATGCTTTTCCTGCCATATCATTTCCTTATACTCCCTCCGGCAAACATTCACGCTGTTTTTCGCTGCTGCGGCAGCAACGGCCACAATAACAATGACGGTTCTGATGATGGGAAAAAGCTCTTCCACACTGATTGCACGCCTGTTCGGCGGCAGTCTGGTAAAACAAATTATGGTTGGTCTGGCGGCCGGTATCGCGCTCGCCTGGTTTTCCAAAGAGACCGCGCTGGCAGTGGGCCTGTTTGGTACGCTGTTTGTCAGCGCGCTAAAAGCAGTTGCGCCGCTGTTGGTTCTGGTGCTGGTGATTGCCTCCATTGCTAATCACAAGCAGGGACAGAAATCCAATATCCGCCCGATTATTCTGCTCTATCTGTTAAGCACCTTCTTTGCGGCGGTGGTTGCGGTGATATGCAGCCATCTCTATCCGCAGGAGCTGACGCTGAGCGCCGCGCAGACCGAAATTACGCCGCCTTCCGGCATTATTGAGGTATTAAACGGCCTGCTGATGAGTATGGTGGCGAATCCTTTCGATGCGTTAATGCACGCTAACTATATCGGCATTTTGGTATGGGCGGTTGGTCTGGGCATCGCGTTCCGCCACAGCAGCGATACCACCAAACAGCTGCTGAATGATGCGTCTGATGCTGTGACCTGGGTGGTTCGCCTGGTGATCCGCTGCGCGCCGCTGGGCATCTTTGGCCTGGTGGCTTCGATTCTGGCGTCAACCGGCTTCTCAGCGCTGTGGGATTATGCCCATCTTCTGACGCTGCTGATTGGCTGTATGTTGTTGATGGCGCTGGTATTTAACCCGATGCTGGTCTGGTGGAAAATCCGTCGTAATCCTTATCCGCTGGTGTTTACCTGCCTGCGTGAAAGTGGCGTTACCGCCTTCTTTACCCGCAGCTCGGCGGCCAATATACCGGTAAATATGGCGCTGGCGAAAAAGCTGAACCTGGATGAGGATACCTATTCGGTTTCCATTCCGCTGGGCGCGACCATCAGTATGGCTGGCGCCTCCATTACTATTAGCGTGCTGACGCTGGCGGCGGTAAACACGTTGGGCATTCACGTTGACGTGCCGACGGCGGTGCTGCTCAGCCTGGTCGCTTCGCTGTGCGCCTGCGGCGCATCCGGCGTCGCGGGCGGCTCGCTGCTGCTGATTCCGGTGGCCTGTAATATGTTCGGCATCCCTAACGATGTGGCAATGCAGGTCGTTGCGGTCGGCTTTATTATCGGCGTGCTGCAGGATTCGGCAGAAACCGCGCTGAACTCTTCTACCGATATTCTGTTTACCGCCGCAGTTTGTCAGGCTGATGAACAGCGCGAAGCGGTAAAAAACATCGGCTAAAAGCCAAACTTTTTGTGTAAGCGGGTAAGTTTGGTGATGGAAAACAGAATACGCCAGGCCTGTTTCCTGAACAGGCGGCGGCCTGTAATCCCGCACTATACGGCATTCGGCTGGTATTTTAGGTTAATGAGATAACCTGTGTTCTGGCCGTTCTCCGCAAAATCATAAGAAAGCCCGGCATCAGCCTAATGCTGGTCACTTAAGGAAATGAGGCCCGAGGATCCGGGTCTGTAATGAAAGAAAACTGGGCTGAAACCCTTATTCTTTCGTTTTTCCTCCAGGCACAAGAGTGAATTTGTATTCATTAAAATGCTTAACTGACAGGCATTAGGCATCAGCCGGGTTTTTCCTGGGGTTACTTTGTGGAGCTTTGTGCTATCTCTTGCCTGAGTTCGACCATGATATCCCGCATTATTTCAAGGCATTCCGCAGCCGCAGGGCCAGCCATTTTTAGCGCCGGTTCAGCCTTCGCAAAATAGTCTTCAATTTGCACCTGTGTAAAATGGGTCATACCGGGGATGCCGCATATAAATGAGCTGCCGAAACGCTGCTTCAGAGGGTCTGTACTCTTATCCAGCGGCCTGGTTGCGTTAATCACCGATACCGGGTCTTTAATCAGCGCCATGCTGATAGCGGTCGTTAATTCCTCCGTGCGTTCATCGTCAAGAGTATCACCAATACTGCCTATCTTTTCCGGCAGTGCCTGGATCGTTTGGGGGTCTGCCTGCTCTACCTGTCGAATATAAGCGCTCCATTCGCCCGACGATGCCATACAGGCTGTCAACAGAAGAGCGGCGACCAGAACAACGGCGCGTTCAGTCATCTGAACACCTCCAGCGTCTTATCCGCTGACTGGATAATTTTTGCACGAATGCCCGGCCCCAGGATGATGCAGCCCTCAGAAGCGAAACCGGGGACCGCTGGCGGCCTCCTCTCACCGTGAATACGAAACAGCGAGCGCCCATAGCTTTCGCCAGAGGTTTGATTAAGGATGAGGTCGTTCCGCTCCCGTTTCCCGGTAGGGCATCAGGTTTTCTTTGTTTTTTTTCGGGGACTTCATTTAGGATAACCGCATTAGACCATTCGCGCAGCATGGTTTTTTCACTCTGAATGACAGGAAGTCAGCATGATAATCAGCCCGCCGTTTGTCCGCCCCCGGAAAGAGGGAGAGAGTGACGCATCATGGGTCAACAGGATGATGCCCGTGGATATCAACCGGGGATTCCCGCTCAACCGGCACGCTTCATGGCACGGTGGTGTGCATGTTCTTCACACCGACCGCCATGAGGAAGGGTACGAGCCCATTGAGTTTGTCCGCGCCATCGCGGATGGCGTGGTGGCCTCTTTCCGCGCGCCGTCTTCCACCGACTGCCGCGATGCCTTCCCGCTGAACTATGACGGCAAGACCGATAACGGCTATGTGCTGCTCAGACACGAAACGGACATCGGGGAAAACTGCAGCGTCATGTATTACTCCCTGTACATGCACCTGCGGGACAGGCTGGACCCGGCGATTAAGGAAGGCGCCAGAGTCTGGCGTAAAGACAAGCTGGGGCAGTCAGGCATGGTCGATAACGTGAACGCCTTTCACTTTGAGGTGTTCTGTGACCAGGAAAACATGCTGAAGCTGACCGGGCGCACCACAGCCGAACTGGATATCACCCGCGATGGCAGAACCGACACGGTTTACGGCGATATTCATTTTTACCTGCCTCCAGGTACACAGTTTTATGACCCTGTCCCCGACGCTGCATCGCCCGACACTCACTACCTGAATGCCGTTCATACCAGCACAGAGCCGCTGTACGTCAGTATGACCTTCGAAAACGGCGACTGCACGATGGTCACCCGCAGGCAGAACGCCACTACGGCGGCACGCTTCGACCTGGTGGGTGAGCCGCTGGTGAATACTGATGCCAGTCCGGCAGATAATTCCATTGCCGAAACATCACTGAAATATGAATACAATTTGTACCGGACAGCCTGCCGTCTGTATCCGCAAAATCCGTCAGCCGGGTTTGAGCTGCTTCGTTTCGGGCGGGTCATCAATACTGAATATGAAACCCTGACGCCTGCTGATGCCCCTCTGTGGCGTACCGTCAGCTTCCCCGGCGGGACGGGCATGGTGAACCTGGCCTCCCCTGACATCAAAAAATTCAGCGATGCCGACTTCCCGCACTGGACGGGCTGGCGAATGGTGGACGATGATACGGACAATAACAGCCAGTGTAACTCTCTCCTTATCGCCAGATTACGGGAAAGCGGACACTTCAGTGACCCGAGCAACCGTCTGGTCTGCCATTTTCCGCTGGAATGGAATGCGTCCACCTTTGACCCGCGCTATGCCTGGCTGAAAACGGGTACTGACAATATCCCGGCCATGTCAGAAACGGACTACGACAGGCTGAAAAGCCATGCTTCCGCGCTGTGTTTTGACACGGACGGGTTAGGCACCGGCAGGCTATGGCATTTTCATCCGGCTGCCTTCATTACCCATTTCCGTAAGTGTTGCTGGCTGAGCAAGTCAGAGCTGAAGCAGCTTGTTCCCCGGAACGCGTTAAGAACGGCCGGGCGGAATGATTACCGCTGGGAGGCCATCACCTACCGGGACGGCGCGGGGAGCGTTGCGGACAACATCCGCACGCACATGAACAGGGCAATGCAGAAATACCTGATAACCACCCCGCTGCGCATTGCCTGCTTCCTGGGAAACGGCATTCAGGAAACGGGCTGGCTGGGGTCGATGGAGGAGAGGTACCGTTATACGGAAACAGACCCGCGCACGCGTCAGGTCATCCGGCGCTACAACATCTGGTACTACCCGTGGTACGGGCGCGGCCTGTTACAGCTTACCAGCCCGGTGAATTACTTTGATTACTTCAGCTTCCGGGGACGAGCCTGCCCGGAAAATATCAGGAACACCCTGATAAATGAATATAATCGCCTGTATGCACACAGGACCATTCGCTACACCGATAATCACCTGTCTGATACCGAAAACCACGTCCCGGAGAACATTATCCGGTGGCGGAATAACGTCAGCAATGACTTGTATGAGGCAGCCAGCAGCGCCGGGTTTTACTGGGTGGCCAAAGATATGGCCCCCTATGCGGATGCCGAACACGTGCTGGAGCGGTGCAGCGTCACTCCCCGGAAGAGTGGGATAAAGATTTACTACCGCAGCCCGGCATTCTGGCGGGCCAGCGCCGCCGTTAACCTGCCGGGCCAGGTCAACAACGAAAACTATCAGGGGCTGAATGGTTTTGATACCCGCTGCTGCGTCTACGGCAGCGCGATAGCCGTTCTCACCGAGCAGAAATTCCCGGGCAGCCATAATAACTTGATCAACGAAAAACCCGAATCAGACCAGCTAAGGAGAGGCTGATGA
>Ga0209463_1001238_pt1 | contig 16050 bp, 12 predicted proteins | sample AgamicMgSfrz_FD_187169 | JGI IMG/M metagenome (GOLD analysis project Ga0209463, IMG submission 187169) | Agave microbial communities from Guanajuato, Mexico - Mg.Sf.rz (SPAdes) (version 2) | ecosystem: Host-associated > Plants > Phyllosphere > Phylloplane/Leaf | place: Guanajuato, Mexico... | reverse complement strand
AATATCTCTTTTTTCACACAATTTAGTTTGTCAAGTGAGAGTATCTACTGTATAATATTGCTATCTACTGCGCGTTCGGGGGGATCGATGTGGGCTTAAAACTTAGTTCAAAAGAAAGCGTTCAGTTACAACGTCAAGAAGATGAATTGGTTGTAGAGTTGGTTCACAGTGGTAATAGCGAAGCATTAGATTACTTGATTCACAAATACCGAAATTTTGTAAGAGCAAAAGCAAGGTCGTATTTTTTAATAGGTGCAGACAGAGAAGATATTGTACAAGAAGGCATGATTGGGCTTTACAAAGCCATCCGTGATTTTAGGGAAGATAAGCTATCATCTTTTAAAGCTTTTGCTGAGCTCTGTATTACAAGGCAAATCATTACGGCTATCAAAACAGCAACTCGACAAAAGCATATTCCGCTTAATTCTTATATATCATTGGACAAGCCTATTTATGACGAGGAATCAGACCGTACGCTTATGGATATTATTTCAGGAGCTAAGATTATGAATCCTGAAGAACTGATTATTAACCAAGAGAAGTTCGACGATATTGAACTTAAGATGGCTGAACTTCTAAGTGATTTGGAAAGAAAAGTACTTGTCCTTTATCTTGATGGACAATCTTATCAAGAAATTTCCGAAGAGCTAAATCGTCATGTGAAATCGATCGACAATGCCTTACAGCGCGTCAAACGTAAGTTAGAGAGATATTTAGAATTAAGAGAGATAACATTATAAAAAAGTCAACATGGCATTCTTATAGAATGCCATGTTGACATTTATTGTGTAATTATGATACTTTTTTAAGGATATTATATGTAATACCCATGGGTATTATGATAACAGGTGATAAAGATGCGTAAAAAATCTGTTTTGGCTTGTTCTGCTTGTGGAAGTCGTAACTATTCTACAATGAAAAATAGCAGTGCGGCAGGGGACAGGCTTGAAATTAAGAAGTTTTGCAAAACGTGTAACAGCCATACGGCACATTTAGAAACAAAATAGATTGATTCTACCCCTTTTCAACTGGAGGTTTCGTTTTAATGAAACGAATTGGAAGCTTTTTTAAAGATGTAGTACGCGAAATGAAAAAAGTCAGCTGGCCAACAAAAAAAGAATTAACTCGTTATACCATTACAGTTGTTACGACTGTAATTGTCATGACAGCGTTCTTTGCTGTAGTAGATCTAGGAATTTCTTCATTAATCCGATTGATTCCTTGAATAAGTGATGAATAAACATGGTATAATACAAAATAGATAAGCTATGTGAAAAGCCCGGGAACGGGTTTTTTAATTTGTCTTAAAATAGTTTCACTTCGAGTGAGTGGGAGGGAAAGGACGGAGGTCCTCAGCAATGGAGAAAAACTGGTACGTTGTTCATACCTATTCTGGTTATGAAAACAAAGTGAAAGCCAATTTAGAAAAGCGTGTCGAATCAATGGGCATGCAAGATAAAATCTTCCGTGTAATCGTACCGGAAGAAGAAGAAACAGAAACAAAGAACAACAAAACAAAAGTAACGAAGAAGAAAGTATTCCCAGGTTATGTGTTAGTAGAAATTGTCATGACAGATGATTCTTGGTACGTAGTACGAAATACACCTGGTGTTACTGGTTTCGTTGGCTCAACAGGTTCAGGATCAAAACCAACTCCATTATTACCGGAAGAATCAGAAGTAATTCTGAAAAGAATGGGTATGGAGCATGAGAAAGTAGATCTTGGTTTTGAGCTTAAAGAAGTTGTTATGGTGAAAGAAGGGCCATTTGCAAACTTTGAAGGAACAATTGAAGAAATTGACTTTGATAAGAAGAAAATTAAAGTACTTGTTAACATGTTTGGTCGTGAAACACCTGTCGAACTTGATTTCCACCAGATTGATAAGATTGAATAGAAAGAGATTTAATGTGCTCTGAGACGATGACCTAGAAATTTCCTCATAAAAAACTTGCATTTCTGTTGAAACAGTGGTAACATTTCATAAGTCAGTACGTCTCAGTTTTTGAGACTATACATTAAATATTCTTTATATTTTTTAATACGAGATAAAGAAGAATGAGTGGGAGGGGCTAATCCCCTATTACCACATCACGGACTTAAGGAGGTGTGTCTCGTGGCTAAAAAAGTAGTGAAAGTTGTAAAACTACAAATTCCTGCGGGCAAAGCAAACCCAGCTCCACCAGTTGGTCCAGCATTGGGTCAAGCAGGTGTAAACATCATGGGATTCTGTAAGGAGTTTAACGCTCGTACAGCAGATCAAGCAGGATTGATCATTCCAGTTGAAATTTCGGTATTTGAGGACCGTTCATTTACATTCATTACGAAGACTCCTCCTGCTGCAGTATTACTTAAAAAAGCAGCTGGTATCGAGTCAGGTTCTGGTGAACCAAATCGTAACAAAGTAGCAACAGTGAAACGAGATAAAGTACGCGAGATTGCTGAAACGAAAATGCCAGACCTTAACGCAGCAGACGTAGAAGCGGCTATGCGTATGGTTGAAGGTACTGCTCGTAGCATGGGAATCGTTATCGAAGACTAATTCCTATGTAAAACGTATTGGTAGTTGACAAGGTTGCGGGTATGGTTTTGCCATTTCGCAACCTTTATTCGTGGGAGGTTATTCCGCTAAAACCACATAAGGAGGAAATTTAAAATGGCTAAAAAAGGTAAAAAATACTTAGAAGCTTCTAAGTTAGTAGATCGTACAGCTGCTTATGATGTTAAAGAAGCAATTGAACTGATCAAAAAAACAAGCACAGTAAATTTCGACGCAACAGTTGAAACAGCATTTCGTTTAGGAGTAGATCCTAAGAAAGCTGATCAACAAATCCGTGGCGCTTTAGTTTTACCACACGGTACTGGTAAAACTCAACGTGTATTAGTATTCGCTAAAGGTGAGAAAGCAAAAGAAGCAGAAGCTGCTGGAGCTGACTTCGTTGGCGATTCTGATTACATCAACAAAATCCAACAAGGTTGGTTTGATTTTGACGTAGTTGTAGCTACTCCAGACATGATGGGTGAAGTTGGTAAACTTGGTCGCGTATTAGGACCAAAAGGTTTAATGCCAAACCCTAAAACTGGTACAGTAACATTCGACGTTGAAAAAGCAATCAACGAAATCAAAGCTGGTAAAGTTGAATACCGCGTTGATAAAGCTGGTAACATTCATGTACCAATTGGTAAAGTATCATTTGAAGATAACAAGCTTGTTGAAAACTTTACAGCACTTTATGAAACAATGCTTAAAGTTAAACCTGCTTCTTCAAAAGGAACTTACATCAAGAACCTAGCTGTAGCTTCTACAATGGGCCCTGGTGTAAAAGTTGATACGGCATCTTTTGGAATTAAATAATAAGGTATTGACTTTCTAACAGTCATTTAATATAATTTACCTTGTCTTAAAATTAAACATTATTGCCAAAGACAGTAGGTGCTTACTAAAGCTTAATTTCCTACCGAGGTGTATGATATAAAGCAGCGTTGCACGTCTGTACGCTCGTTTTAGAAAACCCTCTATGTCTTATTTATCACATAGAGGGTCTTCTTATGTTGCACCTTTTAAAAGGCATAAATGTGCATATCGAAATTTCCGGGAGGTGTAAAAATGAGCAGTGCTATCGAACAAAAGAAAGTAATCGTAGACGAAATTGCTGATAAGTTTAAAAATAGTAAATCAACAATCATTGTTGACTACCGTGGACTAAACGTATCTCAAGTAACAGAACTTCGTAAAAACCTACGTGATGCTGGCGTAGAATTCAAAGTATTCAAAAATACTTTAACTCGCCGTGCGGTAGAAAAAGCTGAGTTAACTGAGCTTAACGATGCATTAACTGGACCAAACGCAATTGCTTTCTCTAATGAGGATGTTATTGCACCAGCTAAAGTTTTACATGCATTCGCGAAAGAAAATGAAGCTCTTGAAATTAAAGCGGGCGTTCTTGAAGGGAACATTGCTTCAGTTGAAGAAATTCAAGCAATCGCAACTCTTCCATCTCGTGATGGCTTACTTTCTATGCTTCTTAGCGTACTTCAAGCTCCAGCTCGTAACTTCGCTCTTGCAACTAAAGCTGTTGCAGATCAAAAAGAAGAGCAAGGCGCTTAATTATAGCTAACGGTTTTAAAACTAAATTATAATCCAATGAGGAGGACTTTCAAATGTCTAAAGAACAAATTATCGATGCTATTAAAGAAATGACAGTTCTTGAACTTAACGACCTAGTAAAAGCAATTGAAGAAGAATTCGGTGTAACTGCTGCTGCTCCTGTAGCTGTAGCTGGTGGTGCTGGCGGAGACGCTGCTGCTGAGAAAACTGAATTTGACGTAGTACTTGCTGGTGCTGGCGGACAAAAAATCAAAGTTATCAAAGTAGTACGTGAAATCACTGGTCTTGGCTTAAAAGAAGCTAAAGAACTTGTTGACAACACTCCAAAAGCTCTTAAAGAAGGCATTTCTCAAGAGGAAGCTGACGAGCTTAAAGCTAAACTTGAAGAAGTTGGCGCTTCTGTAGAAGTTAAATAATTTAAACATTACAGCATATGCTTTAATGTTACAATATAAAGATAAGCGAGGTTTTCTTAGAAACCTCGCTTATCTTTATGTTAAGGTAAGAATAAAGGGGCTCGTTATGAACGGCCTCTTTTGCCTTTCCTGAAAAGTGAGCATTTCACATTGAGCTCATTCTTTTGTATAATGAAAAAAGTTATAATACTATGGAAGTGAGGAGGAGCTACGTAAGATGACAGAGCACTATTTTTCATCAAACCCTTCTGCTCAAAGCGATCGACAAAGCTTTCACTTCACGCTTCGTAATCACCATTTTACATTTACAACAGATCATGGTGTATTTTCGAAGAAGGAAGTCGATTTTGGTTCTCGCCTGCTTATTGAAACATTTGAAGAACCAGAAGTACAAGGGGATTTTCTTGATGTTGGATGTGGGTATGGCCCAATCGGATTATCTTTAGCTAAACAATGGCCAAGTCGTAAAGTGGATATGGTTGATGTAAATGAGCGAGCATTGGAGCTTTCAAGTGAAAATGCAAAAAGTAACGGTGTTGAGAATGTGAACATCTTCAAAAGTTCAGCATATGAAAATGTTTCATCAAATCAATATGCAGCTATTTTGACAAACCCGCCTATTAGGGCAGGGAAAAAGGTTGTTCATGAAATCCTTGAAGGGGCCTCAACTCGATTAAAAGAAAATGGCGAGCTTTGGGTTGTTATTCAGAAAAAGCAAGGAGCTCCTTCTGCACTTGAAAAATTAGAAGAGTTATTTTCTGAAGTTTTGGTAGAAACGAAGAAAAAAGGTTATTATATTATTCGTGCAAAAAAAAATTGACACTGATTTTTCGATGTGTTAACATTATAAAATGCCAATATGTAATTATTCCATCTTAATAAAAAAATTATACCTAAAAAGGTATAATTTTAGTTTGTATGGAAAAGCTAATAAAATCAATAGTACGTTTTAACGAAATTGTGGTTTTTTAATGAAGAAACCATTTTTTCTTTTGTTTAATGATAGGTATTGTTACCTTTTTATCATTAAAAGTTTCAATAATAACGCTTGATTTGAGGGGTGAATCAGTTGACAGGTCAACTAGTTCAGTATGGACGCCACCGCCAACGTAGAAGTTATGCTCGTATCAGTGAAGTTTTAGAATTACCAAACCTCATTGAAATTCAAACCTCTTCTTATCAATGGTTTCTTGATGAGGGTTTAAGAGAAATGTTCCAAGATATTTCTCCAATTGAGGACTTTACAGGTAGCCTATCTTTAGAGTTTATCGACTACAGCTTAGGTGAACCAAAGTATTCCGTAGAGGAAGCAAAAGAACGTGATGTAACGTATTCTGCACCTTTACGTGTAAAAGTACGTTTGATTCATAAAGAAACAGGAGAAGTAAAAGACCAAGAAGTGTTCATGGGAGATTTTCCTCTTATGACAGAAACAGGTACGTTTGTCATCAATGGTGCTGAACGTGTTATCGTTTCTCAGCTTGTTCGTTCTCCTAGCGTGTATTTCAGTGGAAAAGTAGACAAAAACGGTAAGAAAGGCTATACCGCTACTGTTATTCCAAACCGTGGAGCTTGGTTAGAGTACGAAACAGACGCAAAAGACGTTGTTTATGTACGTATCGACCGCACGCGTAAACTGCCAGTTACTGTGCTTTTACGTGCGCTTGGATTTGGAACTGATCAAGAAATCATTGATTTACTCGGAGATAATGAATATCTACGAAACACGCTTGAAAAAGACAATACAGAAAACACAGAGAAAGCTCTATTAGAGATCTATGAGCGTCTACGCCCTGGAGAGCCTCCAACAGTAGAAAATGCTAAAACTCTATTAGTTTCTCGTTTCTTCGATCCAAAACGCTATGATTTAGCAAATGTTGGACGTTACAAGATTAATAAGAAGCTTCACATCAAGAATCGTTTGTTCAATCAACGTCTAGCAGAAACGCTTGTTGATCCTGAAACAGGTGAGATTCTTGTTGAAAAGGATACTATCATTGATCGTCGTACACTTGATCGCATTTTACCAATGCTAGAAGGCGGCGTAAACTTCCAGACTCATGAGCCAGTAGGCGGAGTTCTTGAAGAAGAAGTATCTCTTCAGTCTATCAAAATCTATGCACCAGGAGACGCAGAAGGTGAGAAAGTTATTAATGTTTTAGGTAATACTTTCATAGATGAGAGTGTTAAAAACATTACGCCTGCTGATATCCTGGCTTCTATAAGCTATTTCTTCAACCTTCTTCACCAAGTTGGAGGAACAGACGATATTGACCACTTAGGAAACCGTCGTCTACGTTCAGTTGGAGAATTGCTGCAAAACCAATTCCGCATTGGTCTTTCTCGTATGGAGCGCGTTGTGCGTGAGAGAATGTCAATTCAAGATACAAATGCAATTACGCCGCAACAATTAATTAACATTCGTCCGGTTATTGCATCAATTAAAGAGTTCTTTGGAAGCTCTCAGCTTTCACAGTTCATGGACCAAACAAACCCATTAGGTGAGTTAACTCACAAACGTCGTCTTTCTGCATTAGGACCTGGTGGTTTAACACGTGAGCGTGCTGGTTTCGAAGTACGTGACGTTCACTACTCTCACTATGGTCGTATGTGTCCGATTGAGACGCCAGAGGGTCCAAACATTGGGCTTATCAACTCATTATCTTCTTATGCAAAAGTAAACAAATTCGGATTTATCGAAACTCCGTACCGTCGTGTTGATCCTGAAACAGGAAAAGTCACTGACAGAATTGATTACCTTACAGCAGACGAAGAAGATAACTATGTAGTTGCACAAGCAAATGCTCGTCTTGGTGACGAAGGTGAATTTTTAGATGAAGAAATCGTATCTCGTTTCCGTGGAGAAAACACCGTAATGAAACGTGATCGCATTGACTATATGGATGTATCACCTAAGCAAGTAGTATCTGCTGCAACAGCTTGTATCCCATTCTTAGAGAACGATGACTCTAACCGTGCTCTAATGGGAGCGAACATGCAACGTCAAGCAGTACCATTGCTTAAACCAGAAGCACCAATCGTTGGAACAGGTATGGAGTATGTATCTGGTAAAGACTCTGGTGCAGCCGTTATTTGTAAACACCCAGGTGTTGTAGAGCGCGTTGAAGCAAAACACGTTTGGGTACGTCGTTACGAAGAAGTAGACGGTCAAATGGTAAAAGGTGACCTTGATAAATATAATATGCTGAAATTCATTCGTTCTAACCAAGGAACATGTTATAACCAACGCCCTATTGTTTCTGTTGGGGATGAAGTGAAAAAAGGTGAGATTCTTGCTGATGGTCCTTCAATGGACAAAGGTGAGCTTGCTCTTGGACGCAACGTTCTTGTTGGTTTCATGACATGGGATGGTTACAACTATGAGGATGCAATCATCATGAGCGAACGTCTTGTAAAAGATGATGTTTATACGTCTGTTCATATTGAAGAATATGAGTCAGAGTCTCGTGATACAAAGCTTGGACCTGAAGAAATCACACGTGACATTCCAAACGTTGGTGAAGATGCACTTCGTAATCTTGACGAGCGTGGAATCATTCGCGTTGGTGCTGAAGTAAAAGACGGAGACCTACTTGTTGGTAAAGTAACGCCAAAAGGTGTAACAGAATTAACAGCAGAAGAACGTCTATTACATGCAATCTTCGGTGAAAAAGCACGCGAAGTACGCGATACTTCACTTCGTGTTCCACATGGTGGAGGCGGAATTGTGTTAGACGTGAAAGTGTTTAACCGTGAAGATGGTGACGAACTTCCACCGGGAGTAAACCAACTTGTCCGCGCGTACATCGTTCAAAAACGTAAAATCTCTGAAGGGGATAAAATGGCGGGACGACATGGTAACAAAGGTGTTATCTCACGCATTCTACCTGAAGAGGATATGCCATATTTACCAGATGGAACACCAATTGATATCATGTTAAATCCATTAGGGGTACCATCTCGTATGAACATCGGTCAGGTATTAGAGCTTCATCTTGGTATGGCTGCTCGTCAACTTGGCATTCATGTTGCAACTCCTGTATTTGATGGAGCACGTGAGGAAGATGTTTGGGCAACAATTGAAGAAGCAGGTATGGCTCGTGATGCGAAGACAGTTCTTTATGACGGCCGTACAGGAGATCCGTTCGACAACCGCGTATCTGTTGGTGTCATGTATATGATCAAACTTGCGCACATGGTTGATGATAAACTTCATGCTCGTTCAACTGGACCATATTCACTTGTTACGCAACAGCCACTTGGAGGTAAAGCTCAGTTCGGTGGACAGCGTTTTGGTGAGATGGAAGTATGGGCACTTGAAGCATATGGTGCTGCTTATACACTTCAAGAAATCTTAACAGTTAAATCAGACGACGTTGTTGGTCGTGTTAAAACATATGAAGCCATCGTTAAAGGCGAAAACGTTCCAGAACCAGGCGTACCAGAATCATTTAAAGTATTAATTAAAGAGCTTCAAAGCTTAGGTATGGACGTTAAAATTCTATCTGGCGATGAAAAAGAGATTGATTTCATGGATTCAGAGGATGATCAAGATCAACCAAATGAAGCTATCATGAATGATGCTCAGCCAGAAGCACAGGCACAGCTGCAAAAAGACCCTGTCATAAAAGAGTAGAGGCAATAAGGGAAAACCTGTAGACTAAGAGGGAGGTAGGCCCCTTGTTAGATGTAAATAACTTTGAGTATATGAAAATTGGTCTTGCTTCACCTGATAAAATCCGTTCATGGTCTTACGGTGAGGTTAAAAAACCTGAAACAATTAACTATCGTACATTAAAACCTGAAAAAGATGGTCTCTTCTGCGAGCGCATTTTCGGTCCTCAAAAGGACTGGGAATGCCATTGCGGAAAATATAAACGCGTTCGTTATAAAGGCGTTGTATGTGACCGCTGTGGTGTAGAAGTAACTCGTGCTAAAGTTCGACGCGAGCGTATGGGACATATCGAGCTTGCAGCCCCAGTTTCACATATTTGGTATTTCAAAGGAATTCCAAGTCGTATGGGTCTTGTATTAGACATGTCTCCACGTGCATTAGAAGAGATTATTTATTTCGCTTCTTACGTTGTAACAGATACAGGAGATACACCACTTGAAAAGAAACAGCTTCTTTCTGAGAAAGAATACCGTGCATATCGTGAGAAGTATGGTCAAACTTTCCAGGCTGCAATGGGTGCAGAAGCTGTTAAAAAAATTCTTCAAGACATTGACTTAAATAAAGAAGTTGAACTTCTTAAAGAAGAACTAAAAACTGCACAAGGTCAACGTCGTACTAGAGCAATCAAACGTCTAGAAGTATTGGAAGCATTCCGTAACTCTGGAAACCATACAGATTGGATGATCCTTGATGTCCTACCTGTTATTCCACCAGAATTACGCCCAATGGTTCAATTAGACGGTGGTCGTTTTGCGACATCTGACTTAAACGATTTATATCGTCGTGTAATTAACCGTAATAATCGCTTGAAGCGTCTTTTAGACCTTGGTGCTCCAAGCATCATCGTCCAAAACGAAAAGCGTATGTTACAAGAAGCTGTTGATGCGTTGATTGATAATGGTCGTCGTGGCCGTCCTGTTACAGGACCTGGTAACCGTCCTTTAAAATCACTTTCACATATGCTAAAAGGTAAACAAGGGCGTTTCCGTCAGAACTTACTTGGAAAACGTGTTGACTACTCTGGTCGTTCCGTTATCGTTGTAGGTCCTAACTTAAAAATGTACCAATGTGGTTTACCAAAAGAAATGGCTCTTGAATTATTTAAGCCGTTCGTAATGAAAGAGCTTGTTGCTCGTGGCTTAGCTCATAACATCAAGAGTGCAAAACGCAAAATTGAACGCGTTCAGTCTGAAGTATGGGACGTTTTAGAATCAGTTATTAAAGAACATCCAGTTCTTCTAAACCGTGCACCTACACTTCATAGACTTGGTATTCAAGCATTTGAACCAACTCTAGTAGAAGGTAGAGCAATTCGTCTTCATCCATTAGTATGTACAGCTTATAACGCAGACTTTGACGGTGACCAAATGGCGGTCCACGTTCCACTTTCTGCTGAAGCACAAGCTGAGGCACGCATTCTAATGCTAGCTGCCCAAAATATCTTAAACCCGAAAGACGGAAAACCAGTTGTTACGCCGTCTCAGGATATGGTATTAGGTAACTACTACTTAACAATGGAGCGTGTGGGCGCTGTTGGAGAAGGAATGACTTTCAAAGATTCAAATGAAGCCATTCTTGCGTACCAAAACGGTTATGTTCACCTTCATACACGCGTAGCTGTTCAAGCTAGTTCTTTAGACAACCAAACGTTCACTGAAGAACAAAGAAATCAGCTTCTTGTTACGACAGTAGGTAAGCTAGTATTCAATGAAATTCTGCCTGATTCGTTCCCTTACATCAACGAACCAACAAGATTCAATCTTGAAAACGAAACACCAAAGAAATATTTTGTTGATAAAGGTGCAAACGTACGTGAATATATTGAATCATTAGATGCTGTTGATCCATTCAACAAGAAGATTCTTGGAAATATTATTGCTGAGATCTTTAAACGTTTCAAAATTACGGAAACGTCTCGTATGTTAGATCGTATGAAAGATCTAGGCTTTAAATATTCTACAAAAGCCGGTATTACAGTCGGTGTAGCTGACATCGTAGTATTAGGTGAAAAACAAGAGATTCTTGAAGAAGCTCAACATAAAGTAGATAAAGTTCTAAAACAGTTCAAACGCGGTCTTATTACAGAAGAAGAACGTTATGAACGCGTAATCTCTATTTGGAGTGAAGCGAAAGACGTAATCCAAGGAAAACTAATGGCAACTCTTGACCGAAGTAACTCAATCTTTATGATGAGTGACTCTGGAGCCCGTGGTAACGCCTCTAACTTTACGCAGCTTGCAGGTATGCGTGGATTGATGGCCAACCCATCTGGACGTATCATCGAGTTACCAATCAAATCTAGTTTCCGTGAAGGATTAACGGTATTAGAATACTTTATCTCGACACACGGAGCTCGTAAAGGTCTTGCCGATACAGCTCTTAAAACAGCCGATTCAGGTTACCTTACTCGTCGTCTTGTTGACGTTGCTCAAGATGTTATCGTTCGTGATGACGACTGTGGTACAGATCGTGGACTTCTTATCCGTTCTATTAAGGAAGGAACAGAAGAAATCGAGAGCCTTGAAGAGCGCTTAATTGGTCGTTATTCTAGAAAAACAATTAAGCATCCTGAAACAGGCGAAGTAATGGCTCGCGAAAACGATCTAATTACAGAAGATATGTCTAAAGCAATTGTTGAAGCAGGTATCGAAGAGGTATGGATCCGTTCTGCGTTCACTTGTAACACACGCCACGGCGTATGTAAAAAATGTTATGGTCGCAACTTAGCTACAGGTTCACAAGTTGAAGTTGGTGAAGCTGTTGGTATTATCGCTGCCCAGTCTATCGGGGAGCCTGGTACACAGTTAACAATGCGTACATTCCATACAGGTGGGGTTGCCGGAGACGATATCACTCAAGGTTTACCTCGTATCCAAGAGCTATTTGAAGCACGTAATCCTAAAGGTCAAGCGATGATTTCTGAAATTGACGGTACAGTAACAAACATCCGTGAAATCCGCGATCGCCAGCAGGAAATTACAATTCAAGGTAGCATTGAATCTAAAACATATACAGCACCATATAATGCTCGCTTAAAAGTAACTGACGGACAATATGTTCTTCAAGGTCAAGAACTAACAGAAGGTTCTGTAGACCCTAAAGAGTTACTAAAGGTGAAAGATCTTATGGCTGTTCAAGAATATCTATTAAAAGAAGTGCAAAAAGTATACCGTATGCAAGGGGTAGAAATTGGAGATAAGCACGTTGAAGTTATGGTTCGCCAAATGCTTCGCAAAGTGCGCGTAATGGATTCTGGAGATACATCTGTTCTTCCTGGGTCATTACTTGATATTCACCAATTTACAGATGCCAACGAAAAAGTATTGCTTGAAGGCAAACGCCCTGCAACAGGTCATCCTGTATTGCTTGGTATTACAAAAGCATCTCTTGAAACAGACTCATTCCTTTCTGCTGCATCGTTCCAAGAAACAACACGTGTTCTTACAGACGCAGCAATCAAAGGTAAACGTGATGAGCTTCTTGGCTTGAAAGAAAATGTTATCATCGGTAAGCTTGTACCAGCTGGTACAGGGATGACACGTTATCGTCAAACAACGCCAAAACCAGCTCAAGACGCTGAGTTTATTACTGTAGACTAATGTAATCATTCTTTCCTAAAGGGATGTCACAAAAAACTTACGAGATTTTGTTGACATCCCCTCAGGAGAATGATACTATACAAAAGGTGCTCCTATCAGTAACCTACTACTTTTATTTTATAGAAGTATGTTAGGCTCAGATATCATTGTAGGAACGAAGCAAACAGCTCTTGCTTTCCAAAGATGGTATAGTCAACGATATTGTAATCGCTACTTTAAAGATCTCTTTAAAGTTAGTAATTAGAAACAATGTCGCTCTTTTCTATGTTAACTCCGTGAAAAGTGAAGAAGACTTGTGGGCCCCATTGATGGAACAGCATCTGTTGCCATAATGTAGTGAAACGTTTTTGAAATGAAAATTTCAAGAACTTTGTTTTTACTTTTAAATGAACCACCTGGATGAGTGGGCTTGAAAAAAGATGAAAGGAGGAAAAATAATGCCTACAATTAACCAACTAGTACGTAATGGTCGTACTAACAAAGTTCAAAAATCAGATTCTCCAGCATTAAACAAAGGTTACAACAGCTTCAAAAAAGCTCAAACTAACCTTTCTTCACCACAAAAACGTGGTGTTTGTACTCGTGTAGGTACAATGACACCGAAGAAACCGAACTCGGCTCTTCGTAAATATGCACGTGTTCGTTTAACAAACGGTATCGAGGTTACTGCTTACATCCCTGGTATCGGTCATAACTTACAAGAGCATAGCGTAGTGTTAATCCGTGGCGGTCGTGTAAAAGACTTACCAGGGGTACGTTATCACATTGTTCGTGGTGCGCTTGACACAGCTGGTGTTGATGGTCGTATGCAAGGCCGTTCTAAATACGGTACTAAACGTCCTAAAAAATAATTTAACTATAACTAAACCTCAGTGAAAGGAGGAACTATAATGCCTCGTAAAGGTCCTGTTGCAAAACGTGACGTATTACCAGATCCAATTTATAATTCTAAACTTGTAACTCGTTTAATCAATAAGGTTATGTTAGATGGTAAAAAAGGAAAAGCTGAAGCTATCCTTTATAACTCTTTCGACCTTATCAAAGAACGTTCAGGTAAAGATGCTATGGAAGTGTTCGATGAAGCACTTAAAAACATCATGCCTGTACTAGAAGTTAGAGCTCGTCGTGTAGGTGGTTCTAACTATCAAGTACCAGTTGAGGTTCGCCCAGAGCGTCGTACAACTTTAGGTCTTCGCTGGTTAGTGAACTACGCTCGTCTTCGTGGTGAAAAAACTATGGAAGAGCGTTTAGCTAACGAAATCTTAGATGCAGCTAACAACACTGGTGCTGCTGTTAAGAAGCGTGAAGATGTACACAAAATGGCAGAAGCTAACAAAGCATTTGCTCATTATCGTTGGTAAGATTTTTACTACTATAAAAACCATTCTTAAAAAAAGGAAGGAGAAGTACCAAGATGGCAAGAGAGTTCTCCTTAGAAAATACTCGTAATATTGGTATCATGGCACATATTGATGCCGGAAAAACAACAACTACCGAGCGTATCCTTTTTTACACTGGTCGTATCCACAAAATTGGTGAAACTCATGAAGGAGCTTCACAAATGGACTGGATGGAGCAGGAGCAAGAACGTGGTATCACAATCACTTCTGCTGCGACAACAGCTCAATGGAAAGGTAACCGTGTAAACATCATCGATACTCCAGGACACGTAGACTTCACTGTTGAAGTTGAACGTTCTCTTCGTGTACTTGATGGTGCGGTAGCTGTTCTTGATGCACAATCTGGAGTAGAGCCACAAACTGAAACAGTTTGGCGTCAGGCTACTACTTATGGAGTTCCACGTGTAGTATTCGTTAACAAAATGGATAAATTAGGCGCGGACTTCCTATATTCTGTAGGCACTTTGAAAGATCGTTTAGGTGCAAATGCGCATCCTATCCAACTTCCAATCGGTGCTGAAGATGCATTCGAAGGTATCATCGATTTAGTAGAAATGAAAGCTTATTTCTATGCAGATGACCTAGGTACTCGTACTGAAGACCGTGAGATCCCTGAAGAATACAAAGAGCAAGCTGATGAATATCGTGCTAGCCTTGTTGAAGCAGTAGCAGATCTTGACGAAGAGCTAATGATGAAGTATCTAGAAGGTGAAGAACTAACAACTGATGAATTAAAAGCTGCAATCCGTAAAGGAACTTGTGACGTTGAATTCTACCCAGTTATCTGTGGCTCTGCCTTCAAAAACAAAGGTGTTCAATTAATGCTTGATGCAGTAATCGACTACCTTCCAGCTCCAACTGATGTACCAGCAATCACAGGTACTGTGCCTGGTACTGAAGAAGAAGTAACACGTGAATCTTCTGATGAGGCGCCATTCTCAGCGCTTGCGTTCAAAGTTATGACAGACCCTTACGTTGGAAAACTAACGTTCTTCCGCGTATACTCTGGAACATTGAACTCAGGTTCTTATGTTAAGAACTCAACAAAAGATAAGCGTGAGCGTGTAGGTCGTATCCTACAAATGCACGCAAACCACCGCGAAGAAATCTCAACAGTTTACGCTGGAGATATCGCTGGTGCAGTAGGTCTTAAAGATACGTCAACTGGTGATACTCTATGTGACGAAAAGAATCTTGTTATTCTTGAGTCTATGGAATTCCCAGAGCCAGTTATCCACGTAGCTATCGAGCCTAAATCAAAAGCTGACCAAGATAAAATGGGTACAGCTCTTGCTAAGCTTGCTGAGGAAGATCCAACATTCCGTACTCGTACTGACACTGAGACTGGTCAAACGATCATCTCTGGTATGGGTGAGCTTCACCTTGATATTCTTGTTGATCGTATGAAACGTGAATTCAAAGTAGAAGCTAACGTTGGTGCTCCACAAGTAGCTTATCGTGAAACTTTCCGCAGTTCTGCTCAAGTAGAAGGAAAATTCGTACGTCAGTCTGGTGGTCGTGGTCAATATGGTCACGTTTGGATCGAATTCTCACCAAACGAAGAAGGCGCTGGATTTGAATTTGAAAATGCGGTTGTCGGCGGGGTTGTACCTCGTGAGTACATTCCAGCAGTTCAAGCAGGTCTTGAAGATGCATTAGATAATGGTGTTGTTGCTGGATACCCTCTAATTGACATTAAGGCGAAGCTTTATGATGGTTCTTACCATGATGTGGATTCAAATGAAATGGCGTTCAAAATTGCTGCTTCAATGGCACTTAAAAACGCTGCTTCAAAATGTAGTCCAGTAATTCTTGAGCCTTTAATGAAAGTTGAAGTTGTTATCCCTGAAGAAT
>Ga0209463_1001237_pt1 | contig 16054 bp, 18 predicted proteins | sample AgamicMgSfrz_FD_187169 | JGI IMG/M metagenome (GOLD analysis project Ga0209463, IMG submission 187169) | Agave microbial communities from Guanajuato, Mexico - Mg.Sf.rz (SPAdes) (version 2) | ecosystem: Host-associated > Plants > Phyllosphere > Phylloplane/Leaf | place: Guanajuato, Mexico... | reverse complement strand
TCGAGCTATTAGCAGTTATCGTTATCCTTGGTATCATCGCAGCAATCGCTATTCCTAGCATTGCGAATATTATTGAGAAATCTCGTTTTGACGCTATTAAAGCTGACGGTATTCAAGTATTAAACTCTGCTAAACTTTATGTATCTGGTAATGGTGAAAAATCAACTGGAATTACTGAAGCAGATTTAGAAGAGTATTTAGATAATGAAACTACTTTAGCTACTGGATATACGGTAAGTGTGGTTAAAGGAAATATGCAATTAACTGCAACTGGTAAAAAAGGAAATATAACTGTTGCTTTCAAAAATGCTTCTATTGAACAGATTAACAAGGCAACAAAAGATGACTCTGGCACTACTACAATTGGTGATTAATCAACCAATATGAATTGAGGTTAACTAATTGATCTACCTACTAATCTTCCTATACGGAATAACACTAGGCTCCTTTTACAACGTCGTTGGGCTCAGGGTTCCATTGAAGAAATCAATTGTTAGGCCAAGATCGCATTGTTCGAATTGCGGGCATACATTAACACCGCTAGAATTAATACCTGTTTTAAGCTATATGTTGGTAAGGGGGAAATGCAGATGCTGCAAGGCATCGATTTCCCCCTTATATCCTATATTTGAGCTTTTGACAGGTGTTCTTTTTGTTTTATGCCCTATTTTTCTTGGCTGGGAAGCAGAGCTTTTTGTGGCGTGGACGTTCATCTCTTTATTGATGATCATCACTGTTTCCGATATAACCTATATGATTATTCCAGATAAGGTGCTGTTATTTTTCGGTACCTTGCTTTTGGCAGAAAGAGTGTTTATTCAGCTTGACCCATGGTGGGATAGCTTATTGGGAGCAGCTGTCGGCTTTGTCCTTTTATATGTGATTGCTGTCGTTAGCAAAGGCGGCATGGGTGGCGGAGATATTAAGCTGTTTGCTGTCATTGGGCTCGTCCTTGGCGTTAAGCTGGTCCTGCTTACTTTCTTCCTTTCCACCCTGTTTGGTACAGCAGGCGGCCTTATCGGCATGTATACAGGCAAAGTGAAAAAAAACAAGCCGATTCCGTTCGGACCATTTATCGTGATCGGCGCACTTGTCAGCTACTTTTATGGTAATGACCTAATTAATTGGTATATGAATGTATTTCTTTAAGGAGCAGGGATATGGCTATTCGATTTAATCTAGGAAAAAGTAAATTTGTCAATTTAACAGTAAAAGATCATGTCATCCGCTATGCAGAGTTAAAGAACGGCCATGAAACTTCTGTTCAAAGCTGGGGTGAGCGCTTCTTGCCGGCAGGTCTGATTCATGATGGCGCAATCCAGGATGTGGAGACCTTTTCGATGATAATGGAAGAGTGCATACAAGAATGGAAAATTGCCAAAAAACAAGTCCGCTTCCTTGTTCCTGATTCATCTGTCGTTATTCGGAAGATTTCGATTCCAGAAGATGTGACTCCTGATGAAATTAAAGGCTACTTATATATGGAATTAGGGACATCCATTCATTTGCCATTTGAGAATCCTGTTTTTGATTATCATTTGTTAAAAGAAAAAGACAAAAATAAAAAACAAATTATATTATTTGCGGCACCGGAAAATAATATCGCTGATTTAGCTGAGATTCTTGATGAAGTGAAGCTGAAGCCTGCCGCTGCTGATATTTCCGCGCTGGCTCTTTATCGCTACTATCACCATACAAACAAGACTCCAGAAAACGATGGAATCATGATTATCGAAGTCGACCTAAAAACAGTTAATGTCAGTATTTTTGAAGATCATCATCCACTCTTCATGCGCCACTTAAACATTGAAGCAGACAATGAAAAATGGGTACAGGCAAGTAACGGCCCAGGTCTTGTTTACAATGGTGATAATATGGATGTTTGGAATGGCTTAGATGAGATATATAAAGAGCTGGAAAAAGTAATGAGCTTTTACCGCTATACTCTCAACAAGGGAGATAAGCAAGTAAAAAAACTGGTGATTACAGGAGACCACCCTTGGCTTTCTGGCATTATAGACCAATTAAAAGAAAGGTTTGATAGTGCAGAGCAGATGAAGGGGTTCGGCCCGAGTTTGAATGATGAGCCTATACCAACAAGTATACATGTCAACATTGGTTTAGGATTAAAAGAGGTGTAACCATGCTAGTAGAAATTAACCTCCTTCCTAAAAAAGAGCCTAAGAAATCGGCCATGCTCGTATGGGTCCTCGCAGCAGCTGGACTTGCAGCATTGCTTGCAGGCTTATTTTTTTGGCAGTATACCAATGACAAGAAAAAGTTGGATTCAGTCGAGGAAAGCCTTGTTCTTAACAATAAAATTGCAGAATCTTCTCAAGCAAGCTTAAAAAATTATGAAGAGTCCGACTCTGCTAAAGATTTGAAAACGGCTATTACTTGGGCAGAGGAGCAAAAAGTCGATAATGTCTTTATACTAAAACAGCTTACGGCAATTCTACCTGATAGAGGTTTTATTCAAGAGCTGGAAGTGAGTGAAAAGCAAAAAGTCACGCTTAACGTGCAATTCGACACAAAAAGTGCTGCAGCATACTATTTAAACTCTCTCCTGCAATATAGCTGGATTGATGAAGCTGTTCTAGTTGACAGCAAATCGACAGATATTTTGGAAGGCAAAGTGAGTGATCAGATAGACGAGGCGATTGAAAGCCTTAAGGAAGGCGATATTGAGCCAAGATATTATGCTACCTATGAAATAGTGTTCAGTGCTGCAGGAATAAAAGCAGCAGAAAACACAGATGAAGGGGAGGATTCCCCATGAGATTCAGCGAAAATAGATCGCTTTTTTTGTTCCTGCTAAGTGCAGTAATTATATTAGGTGCAGGTGCTTATACGTATTATGCATACTTGCAGCCACTTGCTACAAAGGTAAATACGAAGGAAACAGAGCTGCAGCTTGTAAAACAGCAGGTTTCCATTCTTGATTCGAAAATTAAAGCGGCAAAAGAAAGCACAAAAACTAGCACTGTTCAGCTCCAGCAGCAGGTGCCTGTTAAACGATTGCTTGAACAAGCCCTTTTGCAAATAGAAAAAGCAGAAATTATTTCAGACACAAATTTAATCGAAATAAAGCTGAATGGCACAGACTCGGATGAAACAGTTACGGAGGAAGATTTGACAACAGCTGATAAAGCGATTGATGATGCCAATAAGTCTGACAATGAAGCAAGTGATGAAAAGACAGCAGACGCTGAAACAATGTTGCCAAACGGCATCAAAAAAACAACAATCAATATTTTAGGAGAGGCAAACACCTATTTCGACCTGGAGAAACTGTTAGAGCAGCTTCAGTCCTCTAAACGGATTATGGATATTGATTCGTTGAAAATCACTGGAACGAAGGAAGTCATGGAAGTAGAAGATAACGATCAAAAAATTGAGTTCGAGATGACTTTATCCATTTACTATTATCCAGAGCTGGAAGACTTGATCAATGACTTGCCGTCAATGGAAAGTCCAGCTTCAGCAGACAGGAAGAACCCGTTTGCAGGGGTGTCTACAGAGGAAAATGACAATTAAGAGATTAATTTCTAGATGGAATGATAAAGGCTTAACCCTTGTCGAGCTGCTTGCAGTCATTGTCATCATAGGTATTATTGCTGCAATTGCTGTTCCTTCTGTCATTAAGGTGATTCATGACATGAGAGACAAGTCCTTTGTTGCGAATGCATGGAATATGAAGGAAGCGGCCGATTTCTATATTAAAGAGGCGACAACAAGCGGAAATGGTGCCAATGAGCGAATTACTTATAAGGAGCTTGTTGATAATGGCTATATGAGTAAATTCAATGATCCTGATACAGATAACATATTGCCTCCTTCTGATGACAGCTATGTGACAATTTACAGTAATGAGACAATTGCTGTTTGCATAAAAGGAGAAAAACGAAACCTTTGCACGAATGAAGGCGAAGAACAAGCGATTCAGTATAAGGATTTAAAAACAAGTCTAATACTGTCTAATTAAAACTGAATTTGACGAAATCATTCTATAACAAGACGACAAAAGTCTTGTTATTTTTTTTTGCTAGTATGATAGGATGAACAAAACTAGTAAATGGAGGTAGGACGAGTGACTGAAAAGCCGGAGAACCGCAAAACGATTACTATTAAAATCAACGGAAATGACCGTCCGTTCCAAAATAAGGAAACAAATAGGCAGTCTGCTGAACGCAAGGATAGTGAAGAAAGTAAGGCTGCAAATCCTTTGCCTGACAAATCTGAAGAGGAGGTTGCGGCAGGAAGTGAAGCGATTGAAGACGAAAGCTTTGACTGGATTCTTCCAAATGAAGATGAGTCCGACGACATAAAGGAATTTCAATTGCAGCAAGCCCCAAATAAGAAGCAAAGCAAGCTTCCAAAAAAAATGCAGAAAGGCAGCAAAAGAAATCTATCAAAGGGAATGGTTGCATCGATTTTTTTTGCTGTGTTTTTTGCGATTGTATTAGGGACAGGCTTCGGTTTTGTGCTTTTGAAAATGGTTGATACAGATAAAACAGCAAATGCCGTCAATAATTCTGCAGCACCAACACAATCCGCCGGGACAGACAACGATGAACAAGCCGCTGCTGGGACTGGGACCGTTTCTGCTACAAAAGGGGAAATTAGTACGTTTGTTGTTCAGTATGGTGTCTATACTACAAAAGCGTCTGCAGATAGCGAATTTAACAAGCTTTCAGAAAAGGGAATAATTGCGCAAAAAGTGCCAGTAGACGGGAAAACAGCAATCTACTTAGGTGTGGCTGCTGAATTGGACAGTGCAAAAAACATGAAAACAGATAAAGAAGCAGACGGAGTAGCTCCTTCCCCGTATGCAAAGGAAATGATTTTTGCTGGAGGGGATGCAGGGAAGGTCAGTGAGGCAGAAAAGCAGTTTCTAGATGCAGCACCAGAAGTATACAGTGCGGCAAGCAGTGCATTAACGAGTGCATATGCTGATGGTTCTATTTCAGGTGATACTGTAAAAAAACTAGAAGAGCAGCAAAACGCGCTAGATAAATTAAAAATAAGCGACTTTAAAGACGGAGCAGTTAAGAATGCAGCAGAAAATCTTGCAGCCGGTGTTTCTGGCGCTGCAGCACTTTCCCAAGACGGTGGTGCAGCTAAGCAGGAAGCGGTTCAAAAGGCGCTTTTAGCTTTTTTGGCAAACTATGTCGAAATTGGCTCATAAACTTTATATTACCTGGGAAATAATAAAGGAAGCGTTTCGCTTCCTTATTTTTTTATTTTTATTGAGGATTTTGTAACATTTTGAAACTAAATACATGGTGTTTACGTCAGATTAAGTAAGGAGAAGTAAAAGGGAATTTTCGATATATTTCTACAAATTACATACTGTTACATTTCATTTACTATTTGTTAAAAAATTATCAATCAAAATTGTAACTGGTTGTATTCTTTGATAGGATAAGGTGGTATCTCCCATTATGAAATGTTAGGTTGGTGGAATTATGTTAAAGGAAAAAAACCTCATATTAGCCTCATCTTCTCCTCGACGAAAAGCGCTCCTTGAAGATCTTCATATATCTTTTGAAGTTTCCAGTAGTGATGCGGATGAAAGTTTTGATAAGTCCCTTACACCTGAAGAAATAGTGATGGAGTTGGCCCGAAGAAAGGCAGATGCCGTATCAAAGGCCAATCCCAAAAGCTATTGTTTAGGTGCGGATACGATTGTATACCATAACGGAAATGTCCTCGGGAAACCCGCTTCCCGTGAAGAGGCATTTCAAACATTAAAGGGACTGTCCGGGGTTTGGCATGCTGTTTACACAGGTGTATCCATCGCGGCAAATGGTAAACATACCGTTTTTTATGAAAAAACTAATGTTCTATTCTGGGAATTGACAGATGAAGAAATAAACGCATATCTCGACACCGGGGAACCGTTTGATAAGGCTGGTGCCTATGGCATTCAAGGAGTTGGCAGACTTTTGGTGAAAGAAATCAAAGGAGATTATTTTACGGTGGTTGGACTGCCGATATCCAGGACTATCCGTGAATTACGGGCTCTTGGATTTAACATGCCTCATTAAATAGGTTAACTCCCCCATCTCCATTCTTCATAGAATAGGTGATAGGAGGATAATATAAGCATGGACTCTATTTTAATTAAGGATTTTCCGAAAGAGGAGCGTCCCAGAGAACGTTTCATGCAAATGGGTGCTGAAAGCTTAACCAATCAGGAGCTGATTGCCATTCTCATCCAAACAGGTTCAAAAGATGAATCGGCTTTGGCTGTTGCAAGCAGACTGCTTCATCACTTCAATGGGCTGAGAACCTTGAAGGATGCAACATTGGATGAGCTAAAGGCAATCAAGGGTATTGGAACGGCGAAAGGGCTACAGCTTTTGGCAGCATTAGAGCTTGGCGGACGTGTTACAAAGCTTGCCTTTAAGGACAGGTATGCAATTCGTTCTCCTGAGGATGCGGCCAAATACTTAATGGATGAAATGAGATTCCTGTCACAGGAGCATTTTATCTGCTTGTACCTCAATACAAAAAATATCGTCATGCATAAGCAGACAATTTTTATTGGCAGCTTGAATGCCAGTATCGTTCATCCGAGGGAAGTATATAAGGAAGCGATAAAGCGTTCAGCAGCTTCAGTTATCTGCCTGCACAACCATCCTTCCGGTGATCCCTCGCCAAGCAGGGAGGATGTGGAAGTAACAAAAAGGCTGGCAGAAAGCGGCAAGATCATCGGGATAGATTTACTCGATCATATCATTATTGGGGAAAATAAATTTGTAAGTTTAAAGGAGAAAGGATATATATGATACTGTTCTTTTATCCATATTTAAGATATAATAATGTTTATGATTTTTTTGCCTAAATATGTCTGAATATGACAAAAAATATATGATTATGATAACAAGGAGAAAATCTACCTGCTTAAAAATTAGCACTTAGTTTCAGAAAGGGAGATACATTATGTTTGGAATTGGAACAAGAGACCTTGGAATTGATTTAGGAACAGCAAACACACTAGTTTATGTGAAAGGGAAGGGCATTGTCGTAAGAGAACCATCTGTTGTTGCCCTGCAGACAGATACAAAAAGCATTGTTGCAGTCGGTAATGATGCGAAAAACATGATCGGTAGAACACCTGGAAATGTCGTTGCACTTCGACCAATGAAGGATGGGGTTATTGCTGATTACGAAACAACAGCTACTATGATGAAGTATTACATTAAGCAAGCTACTAAGAATAAAGGTTATTTCTCTGGTAAGCCTTATGTAATGGTTTGTGTGCCTTCAGGTATCACAGCAGTTGAAGAAAGAGCTGTAATTGACGCAACACGCCAGGCTGGTGCCCGTGATGCGTACACTATTGAAGAGCCGTTCGCTGCGGCAATTGGAGCTAACCTTCCTGTATGGGAACCAACAGGTAGCATGGTTGTTGACATTGGTGGAGGTACAACCGAAGTGGCAATCATTTCATTGGGCGGTATTGTTACAAGCCAATCAATCCGCATCGCTGGTGATGAAATGGATGATGCAATCGTAAACTATATCCGCAAGACGTATAACCTGATGATCGGGGAAAGAACTTCTGAAAGCATCAAAGTCGAAATCGGCAGTGCTGGAAGCCCTGGTGAAATAGAAAACATGGATATTCGCGGTAGAGACTTGTTAACAGGTCTTCCAAAAACAATCAAAATCACTGCAGAAGAAATAGCAATCGCTTTGAAAGATACAGTTGCGGCTATCGTAGATGCAGTGAAGGTTACATTGGAGAAAACTCCTCCTGAGCTTGCTGCAGATATCATGGACAGAGGTATCGTTCTTACGGGAGGCGGTGCGCTTCTTCGCAATTTAGATAAGATTATCAGTGAAGAGACAAAAATGCCTGTCGTAATTGCTGAGGATCCTTTAGACTGTGTGGCAACTGGAACTGGGAAAGCCCTTGACCATATCCACCTGTTTAAAAACAAAGCAAAAGATTCACGATAATTCCTTTAGAGGTGTTTTGTCATGCCACAGTTTTTCATGAATAAACGATTAATTATTTTGCTTGTTAGCATTATTATTCTCGTGGCATTGATAGGGTTTTCCTTAAGCCGTTCAAAGCTTACCTGGCCGGAGCAGTTCATCAAGGACACTACCGGCTGGGTGCAAACCCTAGTTTCAAGGCCTGTCCATTATGTGGCAGGTGTCATTGATAATGTAAAAGACTTGCAAGATACATATCAAGAAAATAAAGAGTTAAAAGCCAAAATTGAAGAATACGGACTTTTGAAAGCACAGGTTCAAGGCTTACAGAAGGATAATGAAGAGCTGCAGAAAATTGTTGATGAGTATCCTTCTTTAAATGATAAGAAGCTGCTGAAGGCAACAATTGTCAGCAGAGACCCTAATCAATGGAATGAATTGATTACAATCAACAGAGGCAAAAACGATGGTGTGGAAAAAGACATGGCAGTTATCACATCAGCTGGGCTAATCGGAAAGGTTAAATCCGTTAGCACAGGAACATCAACTGTCCAGCTGTTGAGTTCAGAAGATCCAACAAACAGGATATCCGCTTATATTCAAAAGGATGAAAACAACAAGAAAAAAAACAAAAAGACTTCTGTTTTCGGCCTAATTGAAGATTATGATAAGGAATCAAAAAACCTAATTATGACATGGGAGGAAGTTCCTGACGGCCTTGAGGTGAAGAAGGGACAAATTGTCTCAACATCAGGCTTAGGAGGAGTTTTTCCGCCAGATTTGGCTATTGGTAAAGTAGTCAAGGTAGAGTCAGATGAATATGGCTTAGCGAAAAAAGCTTATATTGAGCCAGCAGCAGACTTTTATGATATAGAGCATGTTCTTATTGTAAAAAGAGAAAGCAGCGAGGGCGACGAATGAGAAAGTTTCTTATCGGCTGTCTGATTGCTTTCATGTTTATTCTCGAAAGCATTTTTGTAGAATTGCTGCCTGGAGATTTGTTTTCGAATCATATTTTAGTGCCGCACTTTTTGATTATTACCATTTTCTTTTTCTCCATTTATGCAAATCGTAATGCTGCTATTATTTATGCCTTTGTTTTTGGCTTGCTCGTTGACGTTGTGTATACGGAAGTGCTTGGGATATATTTCTTTGTGTTTCCCTTCACTATCTACATTTGCAGTAAAATAATGAAGGTGCTGCACGCAAATTTGCTGGTGGTTTCCGTCATATCGTTACTAGGTATTACTATTTTAGAGATGATCGTGTATGAAATTAACTTTCTTATTCATTTGACAAGCATGGAATTTATTTATTTTCTCCAACTACGTCTTGTCCCAACATTGATATTGAACGCGATTTTTCTTTTAATTGCTGCATACCCTTATAAGCGTATTTTTGAAAAGTATGCTGGGGAAGGCAAGGATTGAGAACTGCATGCGAATGTTAATGAAATAACCCTTTTCCATAAAGTGTTTTTTTTGCTTTATGGGAAGGGATTTTTCTAGTATTGTCATCATTTTTCAATTCTTTGCTTTGTTTTAAAGAGGATTTTTATTTACTTTTGTCGAATATATAGCAGGAACAAGACTTTTTTTAGATAGACAGATAAGGATTATTCCTTTTTCTAGCAGAGGTGAACATCTTGAAATGAAAAGAAAGCAGTTAGTAACCATTAAGGGGACAAAAAGTGGCTTAAGCCTTCATCTCCATGATAACTGTTCCTATGAAGACATGATGAGGGAGCTTGAGGAAAAGCTTCGTGAAAGCTCAAGCATGCACGGGGAGAAACAGAATATTACGGTTAATGTTGAGCTTGGCAATAGATACATAACAGAGAATCAGAAAGAAGAGCTTGTCGAGGCGATTCAATCTAAAAAGAATCTCTCTGTCCAAGATATAAACAGCAATATTATTACAAAGTCAGAAGCGGAACAAATTGCGCAGGAAAACGAGATTGTATCCGTTGCTAGTATCGTTCGTTCTGGTCAGGTATTGGAGGTTCCAGGCGACTTATTGCTGATTGGTGATGTCAATCCTGGTGGTAAGGTAGTCGCAGGAGGCAATATTTATATAATGGGAAGCTTAAAAGGTGTGGCACATGCAGGTGTGAATGGAAATGAGAAGGCGATTGTCGCTGCATCTGTTATGAGGCCGACACAGCTTCGCATCAATACATTGATAACGAGAGCGCCTGATGAGTATCCTGAAAAAGACAAGCGGGATATGGAATGCGCATATGTGGATAACAGTGAAATTATGATTGATAGATTACAAGTGTTAACACATCTAAGACCGAATTTGACAAAATTGGAAGGGGGACAAAATAATGGGTGAGGCTATCGTTGTAACGTCTGGAAAGGGTGGTGTCGGTAAAACCACCACGAGCGCTAATATCGGAACTGCTCTTGCATTGCAAGGTAAAAAAGTATGTTTAATAGATACAGATATAGGTCTTCGTAACCTTGATGTGGTTATGGGACTTGAAAATAGAATTATTTATGATTTGGTGGATGTTGTGGAGGAAAGATGCAAAATTCATCAAGCGCTTGTTAAGGATAAACGATTTGATGATTTATTGTATTTGCTGCCTGCTGCACAAACAAGTGATAAAACGGCAGTGCATCCGAAGCAGATGAAGGAGCTTGTTCTTAAGCTAAAACAGGATTACGATTATATTATTATTGATTGCCCGGCAGGAATCGAACAAGGCTATAAAAATGCTGTTGCTGGTGCAGATAAAGCTATTGTCGTAACAACACCTGAAGTATCATCTGTCAGGGACGCAGACAGAGTTATTGGCCTTCTTGAAAAAGAAGATCATATCGAATCTCCGATGTTAGTTATTAACCGCATTAGAAATCATATGATGAAAAACGGCGACATGCTTGACATTGATGAAGTAACATCCCACCTATCCATCGGCTTGCTTGGAATTGTGGCAGATGATGATGAAGTAATAAAGGCTTCTAACAGCGGTGAACCGATTGCGCTTAATCCAAACAGCAAATCATCACTGGCCTACAGAAACATTGCCAGAAGAATTCTAGGCGAAACAGTTCCGCTTCAACATTTAGAAGAGGAATCAAAAGGTATGTTTGCCCGTATAAAAATGTTCTTCGGAGCGAAATAAAAAAGCAGCTTATGAATATAAGCTGCTTTGCACTGCCGACAACTGGAATGGTTGTCGGCAGTTTTTTTATTTCCGCCAAAAAGTAGTACAGTCTGCTTTATCGGCAATATTAAATTCAATCATTTTTGCCAACAGAGAAAAATCAACTGGTTTTTCCCACTTAATGCGCACTAATTCTTTCGTGTGATCATAGCCGGACTCTTTAATATCATTGGAAAAACGTTCAATGACGACTTTTTCAGGAGCAACTGCTAAATGGTGTTTAGCAATGCTAAAGCCGATAATAAATGTTTCGTGATCTGTAAACATTGGCTGCTTCCATGCTATTTTTGCCACTAGATTTGGATAGTTTTCTGCAACCCAGCTTAAAACCTCTTCTGTCCGTTCCCGGTGCAGCGGGTTATCAATCTTCTCTAAATATTCTGCGAATGCTTCCATTAGTTCCTCCTGATAAAAATTAGCTATTTTTACAGCCCCTCTAGAAAAGAGGGATGATCCTTTTATTATGATTTTATAAGACGTTTTCGAATATACAAGAAAAGGAAAATAATAATAGCAAGTGCGATGACTACATAAATAATATTAGAATAAATATCCATATATTCAACGATTGATTCCCATGATGAACCAACAGCAGCGCCGATACGAATCAGCACATAGTTCCAAATAAGCGTACCAAGTGTTGTTAATACAAGGAAGATACCGAAGTTCATTTTTGCCATTCCAGCAGGCAGAGAAATTAAGCTTCTAATAAGCGGAATAAAACGACAGAAAAAAACAGTCCAGTAACCATATTTGTCAAACCAGCCGTTTGCTTTATGTACATCTTCTTTAGTCAATCTAATAATATGTCCCCATCTATCTACTATACTCTCTATCTTTTCCATATTTAAAAGTGTTCCGATCCAATAAAGGATAACTGCACCCAAAACAGAACCAACTGTTGAAACAGCAACAACACCAAAAACAGTCATATCAGTATAGGTTGTCATGAAACCGCCGAATGTTAGGATGATTTCTGATGGGATGGGAGGAAAGATATTTTCTATTGTTATCAATAGTAATATTCCGATATAACCGAATTCCTCCATCGTGTTTGTAATCCAATTTTCCATAAAGACCTCCTTTTTGTTTAACGATTATGTTAATTGCCCTTTTCCAAAAGGACAAATATTTTCCATAAACAGTATTACTTTAATAATAGCAAAAGTAGTGATGAAATTGCCAATATAAACATGAGAATAAGCAAAGCACATAAATTTACAGGCTGTTGTCATACTTGTTTTGAATGATTCATAGAATAAGACTATTAGGACAAGGTATTGGGGAGGAGAGACTTTTGAGTTCACGTGCAGATGAAATCAGGAGAAGAATTGAAAAAAGAAAAAGAGAGCGAGAAAGAATGCAGAAAAATGTGGAGAGAAGGATTCTTTGGAATGATGAAGAAGAATCTAACGACCACAATACCTTCCATTTTGAAAATGACAATAAGGATGATTTTCATCCACTATTCCGCAAGGATTTATTCCTATTAAAAATACTAGGTGCAGCCGTTTTGTTTTTAGCAGTGGCAATTATCGTAAGAAATCAATCCCCTACCCTCCAAAAAGCAGAAACATCAATAAGACAAGCAATGGATCAAGAATTTAATTTTGCCTTTGTGTCTGATTGGTATGAGGACCAGTTTGGCAAGCCGCTTGCCTTCTTACCAACTAAGGCCGGTGAGGAAGAGCCTGCAGATGACAGTCCATTACAGCAATATGCCCTATCTGCTTCTGGGAAAATTTTAGAAGATTTTGCTGATACAGGACAGCGGGTGGCAATTGAAACAGGCATTGACACGACAGTGCAGGCATTGAACGAAGGGACGGTTACATTTATAGGGGAGAAAGAGGGGTTTGGAAACACCGTGGTGATACAGCATAGTGATAAAAGCGAATCTTGGTATGGCAACTTGGAAGAGGTTGATGTAAGAATTTACGAAGCTGTCAAAAAAGGCACCAAGGTCGGTTTAGCTTCCGGCTATGGAACAAATGAGACACTTGGCTTATTTTACTTCGCTATTAAAAAAGATGATGATTTTATCGATCCCATTCAGGTGATCGAGTTTGAATAAGTACCTTCGTGTATTTCAATCAATTTATATTCATCCATTCTTATGGGCTGTTATTGGCATAGGCGTCATAACCGCCCATTTTTATGAATTATGCTTGCTTTTGCTTATCATCCTTGTGCATGAATTAGGGCATGCGCTCGCTGCAGCTCACTTTTCATGGAGAATTAAACGAATTGCCTTGCTTCCTTTCGGCGGTGTGGCAGAAATGGATGAGCATGGCAATAGGCCGTTAAAAGAGGAAGCAATTGTAACGATTGCAGGACCACTGCAGCATATATGGATGGTTGCATTAGGCTATATCGCTTATGAGCAAGGGTGGATGTCGGAATACCTTTTTCATTCTTTTTTAGAATTTAATCTGATGATTTTCTGTTTTAATTTACTCCCTATTTGGCCGCTGGATGGGGGGAAGGTTTTGTTTTTATTTTTATCTTTAAAAAAGTCCTTTCCGGCTGCCCATAAAATAACACTGCTTTTGTCCTTAACTGGTACCCTTTTGTTTTTAGGTGCAATCCTTTTATATATGCCAACAAATCTTAATGCATGGATTATTTTGCTGTTTTTGTGGTTCTCGCTTTTTTATGAGTGGAAGCAAAGGCGCTATATATTTCTCCGGTTTTTACTGGAAAGATATTATGGAAAAACAAATGAACTCAGAAAGCTTATGCCGATAGAGGTCAAAGAAGAGGAGCTTTTGTTTCATGTGCTAGAACGGTTTCATCGTGGCTGCAAGCACCCAATCGTGTTGAAAAAGGGAAAAGTGAACCACTCCTTAGATGAAAATGAAGTGCTGCACGCCTATTTCGCAGAAAAGCTTGTGACCGCTAAAATTAGTGATTTACTGTACCGGTGAGTGTGTGAGATGTCTGGATTCCAGACATCTCTTTATGCTGTCTTTCTTTCCTGAATAAAAATAAGGTAAAATAGAAGAATCATGGAACAAAAAGGATGAATGTGTTTGGAAAAGATGTTAGTAAATATGAAATCCAGAGAGAAGCGCTTTGCTTATCTCTTCAATAATAAATTAGAAAGACTGTATATCGAGCAGCCCCAGCAGAAGTCTGCTGTTGGCAATATATATGTTGGTATTGTAACAAAGGTGGCACCAGGTATGAATGCTGCTTTTGTTGATATCGGCGAAGTCAAAAACTGCTATTTGCCAAAGGATAAGCTAGCTTCCTATTCGGCTGATGACAGCTCCTTTAATGAAAAGAAAAACAGAAGTATATCGACATATATAAAACAAGGGGAAAAGGTGCTTGTCCAGGTTGTCAAGGATGCTACAGGGACAAAGGGGCCAAAGCTGACAGGGATTGTCGAGCTGCAGAAGGATAATCTTGTCTTTATGCCTTACGGGAGGTATATTGCTGTCTCCAAAAAGCTAGTTGACCAAAAAATACAAAAGCAATTGCGCTCTGTCGGAAAAAAACTCACAGCTCAATCAGAAGGACTTATCTTTCGGACAAGCGCTGCAAATGCAAGTGAAGCAGAACTTACAGCAGAAGTAGACGATTTGCGGCAGAAGTATACCGAATTAGTAAGACAAGCTGCCAGTGCCAAAAAACCAGCATTGCTTTTAGCGAATAATGATTACGAACGAGAGCTGTTTCGCATTTTGGAAAAGATGGAATCAGGTGAGGTTTTTGTTGATACGCAGGAGGAAGCTAAAGCCTGGAGCAGTGTCTTTCCTAAGCTAACCTTTCACTATTATGCTGATAACAAAAATCTTTTTTCCTTCTTTTCTATCGAAAAGGACATTGAGGATGCTTTAAAAAGAATCGTCTGGCTTGAAAAGGGAGCGTATCTGATAATTGATGAAACGGAAGCAGCGACCATTATTGATGTGAATACAGGTAAGTATGAAGGCAGGCATAATTTGGAGCAAACTGCTTTTGATACGAATCGGTATGCTGCACTTGAAGCGGCCAGACAGCTTAAAGTAAGAGATTTATCGGGAATTATTTTAATTGATTTTATCGACATGCCAAAGGAGCATGAAAAGAAAATCGAAGAAATTATGAAAAAAGAGCTGCAAAAGGACAGCAGGCAAACAAAGGTCATTGGCTTTACTGCACTCGGTATTCTCCAAATCACCCGCAAAAAAACGGTCGTGCCGCTCTCACAAGCTGTTAAAACAAAATGCCCAGTTTGTGACGGTGCTGGTACTGTAATGAGCGCTGAAAGTATGGCTTTTAAGCTAGAGCGGGAATTATGGGAATATGAAAGAAGTGACCACGATTTAATAGAAGTAGAGGCACAGCGTGAGGTAATCAAGGTTTTCTCAGGAAAAGACAAGCAGCATTTATTGCGGCTCGAAGAAATACTTGGCATCCAAATCAACTTGTTCGAAAGGGACTTTGCCATTCCTGACTATCATATAAAGTACATTGGTCAAAAAAATAATAGCTAAGAGAAACCAAAACGATTGATTGACAGTATCCTGAAATCGTGTTAGTATTTTAATGTTGTTTGTAGCACCCGCTACTACAACCGCACAGAACAGGTTACATAAGTCTTTGGTTAACAAAGCGCCTGTGATTGGCGAGTCTTAGTATAAACAAGGAGGTGCATTTTAATGTACGCAATTATTGAAACAGGCGGAAAGCAAATCAAAGTTGAAGAAGGTCAAGCTATCTACATTGAGAAATTAAACAGTGAAGCTGGTGAGACAGTTACTTTCGACCGCGTTCTTTTCGTTGGCGGAGAAAATGTAAAAGTAGGAAGCCCTGTTGTTGAAGGAGCTACTGTTACAGCTAAAGTTGAAAAACAAGGCCGTCAAAAGAAAATCATCGTTTTCAAATACAAAGCGAAGAAAAACTATCATAAAAAGCAAGGTCATCGTCAACCGTACACAA
>Ga0209463_1001236_pt1 | contig 16060 bp, 15 predicted proteins | sample AgamicMgSfrz_FD_187169 | JGI IMG/M metagenome (GOLD analysis project Ga0209463, IMG submission 187169) | Agave microbial communities from Guanajuato, Mexico - Mg.Sf.rz (SPAdes) (version 2) | ecosystem: Host-associated > Plants > Phyllosphere > Phylloplane/Leaf | place: Guanajuato, Mexico... | reverse complement strand
CACGGCATCAGGCGCGCCAGGCCGCCCAGCTTCTCCATATCCCTGATGCCGGTCTGCCGCTCAATTTCGCCAGCGCCAAGAAACAGCGCGGTATTGAACAGGCCGTGGTTGAACAGGTGGAACAGGGCCGCCAGCAGCGCCAGCCCGGCCAGCAGCGGCAGATCGAGCGCCACGCCGACCATCGCGCCGCCGACGCCGAGCAGGATGATGCCGACGTTTTCCAGCGTGTGGTAAGCCAGCAGGCGGCGCATATCATGTTCCATCAGCGCATAAAGCCCGCCGATAAAGGCGGTCAGCATAGCCAGCAGCAGCAGCGCGATGCCCCACCACAGCGGCGGCGTGCCCACGAGGTCCAGGCCGATTTTGATGATGCCTGCGATCCCCACTTTCATCAGCACCGAGGAGAACAGCGCGGCGGCGTGCGGCGGCGCGCTGGAATGCGACTGCGGCACCCAGGCATGCAGCGGAATAATGCCGGCGTACAGCCCAAAGCCGATCAGCGCCAGCACAAAGGCCAGCGATTTCACGCCGGAAGGAAGGACGGCGTGACGCAGCGTGGCAAAGCTCAGGCTGCCGCTGGCCTGCCAGAGCAGGGCAAAAGCCACTATCAGGCACAGCGTGCCCAGGCGACCGGAGAGAAACTGATTCAGCGCGGCGCGGCGGCTTTTGGCATCGTCCGCCTGCACAATCAGGAAGTAGGCGGCCAGCGCGGCCAGCTCCATCAGCAGAATCAGCGCCACGGCGTTGGCAGCGACAATCGCCGCCGTCAGCGCGGCCAGCAGCAGCTGGCACAGCAGGCCGGTGCGCGCGCGCTGTCGCCTGTTGACGTCGCGCAGCCAGGCGCAGGCCCAGAGGCTGCAAAACAGCGCCGGAACGGCGATAGTCAGCAGCAGCAGCGCGTTCAGCGCGCTGAATTCGGCGCTGAAGGCGATAAACGGCAGATTTACCGTCAGCGCGCTGCCGCTTTGCAGCATCGGAGAGGCGGCGCAGATGGTCGCCAGCGCGGCCAGCATACCGCCCACGCCGGTAATCAGGCTGCTCAGGCGCGCCGCGCCCGCCAGCAGCCAGCCGATAACGCCGCTCAGCAACCAGATCAGCAGCGCCAGCGCCAGCAGCACGGCGGGTGAGAAAGCAAACGAAGCCGACATTATTGATTCTCCCTGTCAGAAGCGGCAAAGGCGACAAGTCCGTCGGAAAAGACGTTCATCGCATTGAGGCGTTTTTGCTGGCTGGCCTGTTGCGCCAGCGCAGGCGTAACCAGCGTAATCGCCTGAGTGGGACAGGTGCGGATACAGGCTGGCCCGTCCGGGCTGAAGCTGCACAAATCGCATTTCACCGCCACCGCCCGCACGCCCGGCACGCAGTCGACAAACGGGCTGACCGCGTCCGGCGCGGCGGGCGCGGGCAGCGCTTTGCTGGTGTTGCAGTTGCGCGGAATATCGATCGGCCTGCTGCCGGAAAAGGTAATCGAGCCAAAAGGGCAGGCGATGCCGCACAGCTTGCAGCTGATGCACAGGCTCTCGTTGAGGTAAATGGCGTTGTCTTTGCGTCCGATGGCGTTGACCGGACAAACCTGCGCGCAGGGCGCGTCTTCGCACTGGTGGCACATGACCGGCGCGGAATCGAGCCGGTTGCGCATCACCTGCAGGCGCGGCGCAGATTGCAGGCCGTGTTGCTGATGTTCCTGCGAACAGCTGGCCATACAGGTATTGCAGCCGATACAGAGTTTCGGATCGGCGATAACGTATTGATTCATGGCATTCGGACTGCTCATGAAGTCTCCTTTTGCTGCCTGTGTTATGGCAATAACAGCGGGGTATTGGGCGGTATTATTCGCGCCGCCGTTTTAGCGATCCGCTGTGTTTGCGACAGGGCCGGTTATGTTTCGTCAAAAATGATGAAATCGGCACGTAAAATGACATTTCGACATTTCTGTCAAAATATCTGCCGCCGGAAAAACAGAAGTCAGGCGACAATAAAGCTTATTTTTCGTCGCTAATTCTCCGCTTTATTTACGGCTGAGTAATTTTTCTAATTGTGTATAAATCGGCTGATTCGTCTGTAACGCATCGAACAGACACTGATAAACCGCCGAGATCTTATTCAGGTAATGATCGAGGACGGCCTTTTTATCGCGAATAACGACGTTATCGATATAGCCATCTTCGCTTAAGGTGGCCTGGGCAAAAGCGGTAAAGCGGGGCGCTTCGGCGGTCGGTGCCATATTCAGGCTGTAAATAATATCGCGGCTGAAAAAGTCGTCTTTTAGCTGAATGTTGACGATAAAATGGTTAAACAACGTAAAGCGGATGTCGTTTCCTTCGCCACAGGTAAATCCATGATTTATCTCATTATTAATCGCAGATATCGCCTGGGTCAGGCTGTTTCGATAGGTATGCCACTGGGATTTAAGCAGATGATTTCTGCCGGCAATATAATCAGCCTTGCTGATCAGTTCGCTAAGCGTACTCATGTCAGTTATCCACTAGTCAGTGCTACAGAACGCCATTTTCGATCGACAGATGACGATGAAAAAAGCTGTGTGGTATCTTACTGGCATAAATCGTGCCAACTGCGTAAATTAATTAATAAACGCTTTTATATCATTATTATGGTTATCTTTTTCGACAGGCGATTATGGGAAATAAAGGCGAAAGAATGTCGATGTGTCTTTATTTCGTCATATTTGACGTGACGTCGAATTTAATTGGTTGGGAATTTTCTGGCATCAATATTGCAAATATTTACTTGTGAACTGCAAAAGGGCGGAAATAATGCACGAAATTACGCTGTGCCAGTATGCGCTGGAAACCATGGAGCGTTTTGCCCGGCAAAATAATGCCCGCCGTATTACCGCCGTCTGGATTGAAGTGGGCGCTTTTTCCTGCGTCGAAGCGGAAGCGCTGCGTTTCTGTTTCGACGTAGCCTGCCGTGAAACCCTGGCGCAGGGATGCGTGCTGCATCTGGAAACGCCAGCGGCGGAGAGCTGGTGTCACGATTGCCAGCAGGAAATCACGCTGCTGTCGCCGGGCGTACTGCTTTGCCCGCAGTGCGGCGGGCGCAATCTGCGCGTGGTCGCCGACGACGGCATGAAAATTAAACGTATCGAAATTGAATAACGGGCGTGTCACGCCTGGGGAGAAATTATGTGCAGTACCTGCGGCTGCGCCAGCGGCGAGCTTCGAATTGAAGGCGTCGAGGGCGCGCATTCTCATGATCATCAGCACGACCACCATCACGGCTTGCCTTTCGCGCCGCGTCGCCTGGTGGATATTGAAATGGATATTCTGGCGAAAAATAACCATATCGCCGCCCATAACCGCGCGCATTTCGCCGCCGCCTCTGTTCTGGCGCTTAACCTGGTCTCCAGCCCCGGATCCGGTAAGACCACGCTGCTGACGCAAACCTTAATTCGTCTGGCGTCGCAGGTGAGCTGCGCGGTGGTGGAGGGCGATCAGCAAACCACCAACGATGCCGACCGCATCCGCGCTACCGGCGTACCAGCGATTCAGGTGAATACCGGCAAAGGCTGCCATCTGGATGCGCAGATGGTGCATGACGCGCTGCATCAGCTGAAGCCGCAGGATCGTAGCCTGCTGTTTATTGAAAACGTCGGCAACCTGGTCTGTCCGGCCAGTTTCGATCTCGGCGAGCGGCATAAGGTTGCAGTGCTGTCGGTAACCGAAGGCGAAGACAAACCGCTGAAGTATCCGCATATGTTTGCCGCCTCCAGCCTGATGATCCTTAACAAAATCGATCTGCTGCCTTACCTCAGTTTCGATGTGGAGGCCTGCGTGCGTAATGCGCGCCAGGTGAATCCGGATATCGAGGTGATTCAGCTGTCGGCGACCACCGGCGCGGGCATGGATCGCTGGCTGGCCTGGCTGGAGCAGCAGCGATGTGCATAGGCATTCCGGGACAGATTGTCGCGCTGCATGAGCAGTACCGCGATCGCGCCTGGGCGGAGGTTTGCGGTATGCGGCGCGAAATCAATATTGCGCTGGTCAGCGAGGGCGATCCGCAGCGGCTGATCGGCTGCTGGGTATTAATTCATGTCGGGTTTGCGCTGAGTCGGCTCGACGAACAGGAGGCGCAGGAGACGCTGGCGGCGCTGCACGCTATGGAAGAGGTGGAAGCGGACGTGGCGATGTTCCTGAACGCCGGGGAGACGAGATAATGCGTTTTGTCGATGAGTTCCGCGATCCGCAGCTGGCGAAAACGCTGCTCGAACGCCTGCATCAGCGGGCGCGTCAGCTGCCGTTCAGCGCGGAAAAACCAATGCAGATTATGGAGGTATGCGGCGGCCATACCCATGCGATTTTTAAATTCGGGCTGGATAAACTGCTGCCGCCGCAGCTGGAGTTTATTCACGGGCCGGGCTGTCCGGTTTGCGTGCTGCCGATGGGGCGCATCGACGCCTGCTGTGAAATCGCCGCTCACCCGGAGGTGATTTTCTGCACCTTTGGCGATGCGCTGCGCGTGCCGGGCAAGCGCGGATCGCTGTTGCAGGCGCGCGAGCGCGGCGCGGATGTACGCGTGGTCTATTCGCCGCTCGATGCGCTGACGCTGGCGCGGGAAAATCCACAGCGTCAGGTGGTTTTTTTCGCCCTTGGTTTTGAAACCACCATGCCGGTTACCGCCGTAACGCTGCAGCAGGCGCGCCGCGAAAATCTCACCAACTTTACGATTTTTTGCCAGCACATCAGTCTGATGCCGACCCTGCGCAGCCTGCTACAGCAGGATGATGTGCGCATCGACGCCTTCCTGGCGCCCGGCCACGTCAGCATGATTATCGGCACCGCGCCTTACGCTTTTATTAATCACGATTTCGGCAAACCGCTGGTGATTAGCGGCTTCGAGCCGCTGGATCTGCTGCAGAGCGTGCTGCTGCTGGTGGAACAGGTTTGCGACGCATCCTGTAAAACGGAAAACCAGTACCGACGCATCGTGCCGGAACAGGGTAATCTGCTGGCGCAACAGGCGATGCGCGAAGTGTTCCAGCTGGCTGGCGACAGCGAATGGCGCGGGCTGGGGCTGATTGAGGAATCGGGCATCGCCCTGACCGCCGACTATGCCAGCTTTGACGCCGAGCGGCGCTTTGCGCCTCAGGCGCAGTCGGTGGTGGACGATCCGCGCGCGCGCTGCGGCGATGTACTGACCGGCCGCTGCAAACCGCATCAGTGTCCACTGTTCGGCAGCGGCTGTACGCCGCATAACGCCTTTGGCGCGCTGATGGTTTCCTCTGAAGGAGCCTGCGCGGCCTGGTATCAATATCGCCATCGGGAAGAGGCGCCACAACCGCAGAGGGCGGCAGGATGAACCACAGTAAACAGCAGAGCAGCCAGCAGGTGATTACCATGGCGCACGGCAGCGGCGGACGCGCTATGCAGCAGATGATTGAACGGATGTTCCTCGCCGCCTTTGATAATCCCTGGCTCGGCGAGCGGGAAGATGGCGCGCGCCTGGCGCTGGCAGAACTGAGCCAGCAGGGCGATCGCCTCGCCTTTACCACCGACAGCTATGTTATCGATCCGATCTTTTTCCCTGGCGGCAATATCGGCAAGCTGGCGGTATGCGGTACGGCAAACGATCTGGCGGTCAGCGGCGCCACGCCCGCTTATCTCTCCTGCGGCTTTATTCTGGAGGAGGGGCTGCCGCTCGACGATTTACAGGCGATTGTTCATGCGATGGCGCAGACGGCGCGCGCGGCGGGCATCGCCATCGTCACCGGCGATACCAAAGTGGTTCAGCGCGGAGCGGCCGATAAAATTTTCATTAATACCAGCGGGCTGGGCGCGATCCCAACGGCGGTGAACTGGGCGGCGAAAAATGTGCGTCCCGGCGACAGGCTGATTGTCAGCGGCACGCTGGGCGATCATGGCGCGACCATTCTCAACCTGCGCGAACAGCTCGGTATGGATCTCGGTACAGAGAGCGACTGTGCGGTGCTGGCGCCGCTGCTGGCGCCGCTGCGAGCGCTGCCTGGCGTCCATGCAGTGCGCGATGCCACGCGCGGCGGCGTCAACGCCATCCTGCATGAGTTTGCCGAGGCCAGCGGCTGCGGCATGGTGATTGAGGAAGGCGCGCTGCCGGTAAAACCGGCGGTCCGGGGGATTTGCGAACTGCTGGGGCTGGAGCCGCTAAACTTCGCTAACGAGGGCAAGGTGGTGCTGGCGGTAACGGCGGAGGCGGAACAGCGCGTGCTGGAAATTTTGCGTGCGCATCCGCTGGGCGTTGATGCGGCGACCATCGGCGAAGTGACATCGACGCCAGAGATTTGTTTGCGCGGTCTGCTGGGCGTGTCGCGCCAGCTTATGTTGCCTCACGCCGAGCCTTTACCCCGTATTTGTTGATCTCGCCTGGGGCGGCCTGTAACTAAGCACCATAAACTTTCGTTAATTACTTTTTCCGTTAAACCTGTGTTGCCGAGAAGAAATGTTAGCTGAAGAAAATGCCCATCAGAGTGCAATCATAAGCGCTAAAAAAAATAAAGGCTTACTGGAGTTAACCCGTACGCTGTTGTTACAGCAAACCATGCCCGCATTAACTAAAACATTAAATCGAATTGTCCAGAACGCCAGTTACGCCGAGGCGGCTTCGCTGGTGTTATTTAACAGCGACAGTTTGCGCGTCAGCTTTCATGGTATGGATGCGCAGCGCCAGCCGATCGGTTATGAGGATGAGACGCTGTTGGCTACCGGACCGGTAAAGGCGCTGTTGAGCAAGCCGCAAACGCAGGTCTGGCGCAGCGATGCCCTGCATTTGCACTATCCACAGCTGGCGGTACTTAAACTCTATCCGCCGTTTACCGACTATTGTCTGGTGCCGCTGCAGGCCTCGTCGGGGTTGCTGGGCGGCTGTGAGTTTATCCGCAAAAACGGGCAACCCTTTAGCGAGGAAGAAATAAACCGCCTGAATGAACTCTGTATACCGATCGCGATCGCCGTGGAGCAGATCCAGCTGCGTGAAAAGATGCGGTTACAGCAATCCTTGCTGCGCCATGAACGTGATGGTTTCGGCATCCTGGTGAAAATTACCAATGCCGTGTTGTCAAAGCTCGATCTTGACGAGCTGATCGGTGAAATTGCCAAAATGATCCATCACTTTTTTCATATCAACGCCATCAGTATGGTGCTGGGCGAGGCCGGAAAAGAGAGCGAATACGCCAACGTTTATGCCACGTATTATGGGCTGAAGCATCAGGCGCAGCATGAGCAGTCGCGTAAGGCGCTTGCCGGAACGCTGGAGCAGCAGGTGATGAAAAGCGGCGAAATGTCGCTGACCAGCGTCGGGCCGGCCACAGCGCCGCAAAGCGAAGAGAGTGGTCTGTTTCAGCTGCTGTGGCCGGATCAGGTTAAAACGATCTGTATTCTGCCGCTGCGTTTCGGTCATAAAACCCTGGGCGTGCTGAAGCTGGCGCAGCGCCAGCCGGATAATTTCAATGCGGCCAATTTGCACGTGCTACAGCAAATCGCCGAGCGTATCGCCATTGCGGTCGATAATGCGCTGGCCTATCGGGAAATTAAAAGCCTGAAGGAGAAGCTGCAGCATGAAAACCGCTATTTAACCGAGCAGATTAATAGCGAAAACGCCGATTTCTGCGATATCGTCGGGCGTAGCCCCAAAATGTCGGAAGTGCTGAAACAGGTGCAAATTGTGGCGAAAAGCGACTGTACGGTGTTGATCCTTGGCGAAACCGGCACCGGTAAAGAGCTGATCGCCCGCGCGATTCACCACCTTAGCGAACGTCGCGATAAGCGAATGGTGAAAATGAACTGCGCCGCCATGCCCGCCGGGTTGATGGAAAGCGATCTGTTTGGCCATGAAAAGGGCGCGTTTACCGGCGCCACGTCGCAACGGATGGGACGCTTTGAGCTGGCCGATGAAGGTTCGCTGTTTCTGGATGAGGTGGGCGAAATTCCGCTGGAGCTACAGCCCAAGCTGCTGCGCATTTTGCAGGAGCAGGAGTTTGAGCGCGTTGGCGGCAGTAAACAGATTTCCGTTAATGTGCGGGTAATTGCCGCAACCAACCGCGACCTGCGACAGATGGTCAATGACAAAGAATTTCGCAGCGATCTCTACTATCGGCTGAATGTGTTTCCCATTGTGATCCCGCCGCTGCGTGAACGCCCGGAAGATATTCCCCTGCTGGTGAAATACCTGACCCATAAAATCGCTAAGCGCATGAAGCGTACCATTGACAGTATTCCGGCGGATGCCCTGCGACTGCTCAGCAGGATGCCGTGGCCGGGCAATGTGCGTGAGCTGGAAAACGTGATTGAGCGCGCCGTGCTGCTGACGCGCGGCACGGTGCTGGATTTGCAGCTGCCGGAGCTGAATTATTCGCTGGCTATTTCCGCGCCGGAGCTGCCTGTCACCGTGGCGGCGCCCGTGCTGCAGGAAGAGGATGAACGCGAGCGCATTATCCAGGTACTGAAGGAGACCAACGGCGTAGTGGCCGGGCCACGCGGCGCGGCTTGTCGCCTGGGATTAAAGCGCACCACATTGCTGTCGCGTATGAAAAAGCTGGGGATTAAAGCTAAGTAGGGGAGAACCTGAATTTCGCCTGTTTTGAAAGTAAACAATTGAACGCGATTTTTAAAATAACTCTCTGTTATAACTTAATAAAATCCCGGAAAGGATACCGAAACGGAGAGGTGCAAAGTGGGAAAAAAAATTTTATTGGTTAAAAGATTACGGGAAACGTTATGCGTTTCCCGTGAGTTTGCTACGACTTACTGGTAAGAAAACGTAATGCTGGCCAACGCATTGGCGCTGCCAGGCACCAGGTCGCCGGTGCGGACATAGCGTGCCTGAAAAGGTAATGAGAGCGTTTGTGCTTCGGCGACGCTTTGAATAAAGAACTGATTAAGCGTATCAGAGCTTGACGAGTCTGGCCCCAGCGCCAGCGGCCCGACGCCATTGTATAAAAACTCTACGCCGAGGCCGGATGCGGAGGAATCGCCGGTAAGCGATACGGCCGTTGAGGTATTGCTGGGCGAGGTTTGATCGGTCAGTACCGCGTTTAGGGCGATATTTGCATCGCAGGTAACATCAATATTAAAAGAGGCCGCCGGTGAAGTACTGCCTACCGAAGGCAGAGCGCGTACGTTAATATCGTCCAAATTAACGCTGACCGAGGGTGTATTAATAATGCAGCCCGATGCCGTTATCGCCAGCGTCGTGGGGTTAATGATCACATTAGCCGTTTTAGTTTCATTATTATAGGCGGTTAAGACGGCGGCGTTAATGGTTGGGGTTTGGTACAGGCCGGTTTTCAGCGGCTCGCCGGTTTTAATAAAGGTGACTTTTGCTGACCAGCCGAGGTCGAAAGCAAGCCCTTCTGTTCCATCAGCCGGATAAGTCTGTGTTTGCGTCGTCAGTAATGGCACATAGGTAGTGGCTTTGAAATCCTTCAGGCCCAGGATAAATCCTACGCCCTGAACGCCGGTTTCAAATACCCTGTAATCCACCCCCTCGACGTTAATGATAAGATTGGTTGGAATGACATCGCTTCCTGGTTCCATGGTGCCTTTATTACAGGTGAAAATATAGCCGCACCAGAATACCTGCTGGACATCCGCCGTCGCGTCCCAGCCGGAGCCGATAATTTTGCCCGGCTCTACCGAGTCGGCCGGTGCCGAATAGATTTGCGGCTGCGGCGATAAGATAATGTCAGACTTCCATTCCAGCGCGTTAGCGCAGCTTAAATTGCTAAGCCATAACGCTGCGGCATACAAAAAACGTAAACGCATTATTGATACTCCAGTACCCAGGTTGCTGTTGCGGAGATTGTTCCCGCACTGACCGTCGCCTGTTTAGCGATCAGGCTGGCATAAAATTTTATCTCTACGCTGTTGTTTTCCGTCAGGCCGTAGACCTCTGTTTGCGTCCCCAGCGCCAGCGGGTTTTGTTTTGCATCCATCAGTTGGATAGCCACGCCGCCAGCGCCACCGTCGTTAACTTTTATTAACTGTGGATTGTCTGTGTCCGGCGTGGCGCTAAAGCTCACCTTTACGCCGGAAAAGGTTGGCGCGCAATCTTCGAGATTGATAATAAAAGGGATTTTCTTACTGAGGCTGCCCACGGTAGGGAGCTGCCGGGTACCGATTTCGCCCAGCTCGACGTTGATATTGCGGGAAGCGGCGGTAACGGTGCAGCTATTGCCAATCAGATTGCCGGTAACGGCAATCAGGGTATCGTAAGCCAGCGCGCCGGGAGAGAGACTCCCGAACCACAGCGCCAGCAGCATGGTTTTATTGCTTAATGGCATAGCAGCTCCTGTGAATAAAGGCCGGTGGCGGCACGGTAATAATCTTTGCTCAGCTGGTATTCCGCCGTGCAGCTTTTACCGGCGCCTTTTCCCCAAACGGCGATCAGTTTCCCCTGAGGAGGCAGCCCGGATATGTAAAGACTGCCGCCGTCGCCGACAATACCTGAGCTTTGCTTATCGCCCTGAAGCGTGACGATCGAGCCAAACGGCAATATCCCTTTTTTATTGCGGATAATAAACATTGCTTTCATTCCCAACCGTACAGGAATTGTCGCTCTGGCCAGCGCGCCCTCCGTTGGCGCGATATTGATCACCGTATTATCAATTTCCACTTCGTTGCCGGCGGTCGTAATATCGATTTCCACCCGGTTAAGGTGATAAGGCGTTGAATAGGGAATGACCGCAAAGCCGCGGCTATCGGTCTTAATACCCTTGTGGTTTTTTACCGCAACATAAGCAGCGCCCGGCGCCTTGAGAAGAATATTAGTGTTGCCCAGCGGCTGGCTTAATGTTACTCCGTCTTCATGCAGCACGATGCCGCCGCTGACGGCGTAATTGATATTGTGTGAATGAGTTGAGTAACCATAGCCGAGATTATAATTGCCCCAGTTACCCTGATATTGCAGTGCCGCATCGCCACCATACTGCTGTTGAGCGCTGTAATGCTGACTCACGCTATAAGATATGTTGCCATGTTCCGGCAGATAGCCGTTTATACCTGCGCTATGCGTACTGCCGGTGTTATCTGAATGCGTTACGCCATAGCGGACGCGCGTTGCATTGCCGGGAGCCCCCAGCGGAATGGAAAATGAAAAGGAAACAATATTATCTTTTCTGTTATCAAGCAGCTGGTTGCTGCGCTGGTAATTGATTCCCCATGAGATATTACGGAAGGTATTATTCCAGGCGAACTGCACGCCTTCCGTTGATTTATCGGTACGCCAGTAAGTCTGTTTTTCCCATGAAAGCGATAAGGAACCGAATTTATTCATGTTTTGCGAAAGCATTAACTGATTTTTCGCTTTGCGTGACAGACGCAGGTTATATCGATTTTGATCCCAGGAAATAACATTTCCATTATTATCCTTTACCGGAGAAAGGTCGCCTCCCGCCATCCGTTTATAGGTGGTATCGCTCAGGTTGTAGAAGCCTTTAGTGGAAAAGCGCCAGGAGTAGAAATTCAGCCGGGTGCCATAATCATTAACGATTTTGCTGTAGCGAAGGCGCACAGAATCACCCTGGTAGCGTTTGTCGTCCGCCAGACGGCTGATGCTGTGGATTAAATCGAGCGAATAGGCGCCAAAATGGCCCATATTCTGACCAACGCCCGCCGCCAGCCCGGTATAATTTTGCGCAACCTGCGCGCCGCCATAAAAGGTCAGCCCGTAGTGCCAGCCGTAAAACGCATCGCCGTGAAAAAACAGCGGATCGTCCTGGTCATGCTGCGGACGGTATTTCCCCAGTCCCAGCGAATATTTAAACTGTCTGTTGCGGATCAGATTAGGCACGCTGGCAAAGGGCACCGTATACCGCTTTTCAGTGCCGTTTTCTTCCATGATGGTAACGGTTAAATCGCCGCCTGAAGAGGTGGGATAAAGATCCTGCAGAAGAAACTCTCCGGGCGGCACCGAGGTTTGATAAATGATATTGCCGCTCTGGCGCACGGTGACGATGGCGTTACTGCTGGCGATGCCCCGAACTTCCGGCGCATAGCCGCGCAGGCTGGCCGGCAGCATATTATTATCGGTGCTGAGCGCAATGCCGCGTAAGCCGACAGCATCAAATAGCTGGGCGGACGTGTAGGTTTCACCAATCCAGAACTGCGATTGTAGGGCAGGGAGATCGCGCTGAAGCCAGGAACGGACATGCGTCAGACCTTCGTCGCCCTGCGTCCAGGTTGAATAATCACGTAAGCGCCACGGCCCCAGATTAATGCCGCTGTTTATACTGCCGAAAAGTCGGTTCTGATGTATTCGGGTTGGCCCCTGATAATCGTGGCGAGAGCCGTTCACAACATAATTAAGCCAGGCGGAGGTAATACCCTGTTCCCAACTGGCTGGACTGACATAGCCGCGCGGTAAATTCTGCATATAGCGCTGTGGCAAGGTAAACCGGAGCGACAGATTTTTCTTATCAAAATCGAAAGTGACATTGGGAAAATAGTGGCTAAGAATATAGCACTGTGCCTTTTGCGGGCTGACCGGTGGCTGCGCCAGAGAAAAATCAATGCCCATCGCCGCTATCTGTTCAGGCGTTATACAGGGTGAAAGCGTCGGCGTGGATTGCTGAGCGTCCGCTTTAAATAAGATGTCGCCTGTAAACGCATAGCTTTGATTAACATACACGCTGACATTATAATTTCCGGGTGGAAATTCCAGTCCTTCCGTTAGCCAGCTTAAATCAGCGGTGTTGTCATTTTCTCCATTTAAAAAGGCAGAATTAAAGTGCCAGCCATTCTGTGCGTAAGCATCAGTTCCGACTAACGTTAAATTAATCAGAATAAATAATATTTTTATTTTCACAATTACTCAAACATCCTTGAAAGAATAACTTATAATATGTCAGTCCACTATTCTTTTAATGTATAAGTTGTCTCTTCTGTCCAGGCACCATAATCATTAATCGTTCGATAACTGAAACGATGAGCGCCGGGTGTATGCTCTTCTAATTGTGTTTGCCCTTTTGGCGGTATCATTACTGATTTGACGTTTTTACCATCGACTTTTAAATCAATAGTGGTGATGTAATAAGGTGTTGGGTTTTTTAAGATTATTCTGTCATTTAACAGCGATCCGCTGATTTGTTTAGCGACATCCTTAGGTTTATCTCTCAGGCTCGCAGGTCGGTAAAAAAGTTTTATGCGACTGGCTGAGGCGAACTGCAGCACATTTTTATGCGTTTCTTCTGAACTTTGCGGAATAGCTTTTACCGTAATCCAGTACTGACTTTCCCGATCTTTTGGAAGCGGCTGACCGTTAAAAATAATTTTTATTGCATTTTCCGATGCCGGTTTCAGAACAAATAAAGGTGGGATGATAACAAAATCATTACTCTTTTTGCCCTGCTCATCTTCAATCCATGACTGAATAAGAAACGGAGCCTGCTTATCACTGTTTCGGATACTGAGCGAGCTTTGTGAAGCTGAGCTGAGATAGACCATTCTGGTTGCACTTAACCCAACGCCGCCAGGCTGAGGCCCAGCCATAGCAGCAGAGGCGGCGAGTAGATAAAGGGTAAACAACATGCGCATAGGACATTCCTTTGTTGCTATGACAATAGATCCGGCCGGTAGCCGACCGGATCCTCCCGTCAGGAATAGGTCAGAGTATAAGTTGCAGCTGCTTGTACATCACCTGCGGTTGCCTGCCCCTGCGGAGAAATAAAGGCGGCTTTGAAATTAAGCAATGTTTGATTATTCAACAGCGTAATAGGTTTTGATGCGGTGCCAAGATTTAACTTTGTGTCGTCGCTGTTATACAAGCGTATGGCCACTTTAGTCGCGGTGCCGCCTGACGGTGCCAGCGCGGTTGTATCAGTAGAATCCGCCGTGCCGCTAAAGGTCACGGTAACGTTCTTTAGTACGCTGGTATCGCACCCCGTTAATTCAATGCTGAAGTCTTTTTTCGTCGGCGATTCGCTGCCTGCGGCTTTCAGGCTATTTGTGCCGACCTCTCCCAAACTGACGCCAAAGCTACTGGTTGCCACTTCACATGCTGTGGCAACAACCGTACCGTCAAAGGTTATCGTTCCTCCCGTAATGGTTCCCGCCCAGCTTACGCCGGAGGCGAACAATAACGTTGCAATGCTGGCCGACAATACTTTTTTTGACAGTTTACAATTAAGTTTCATTTATTTTTCCTTCCTTTTGATGATGACGCTCCCAAAAAGCGTCCTTGCTAATGGCTTAAAAAAACCAATAAGTCCGTTTTATTTTTTAAACCTAGTTTTCTTATTGCCGAGCTTTTTAAAGCACTGGCCTGACGATAAGAAATTTTTTGCTTTTGTGCGATATGGGTTAAGGAGCTACCGCTTTTTATTTCTTTTAAAACTTTCCATTCGTTTTGTGTCAAAACAAGAGAATCAGGTACGCTTTGCGCATACCGTCGCTGGCTTTTCATGATTTTAAGAATATTCGCTCGCCATACAGCCAACGGATCCTTTAACGAAAACCAGGCGTCCACATTACTTCGTAACCATAAATAGGGCGCTGACTCTGCTGAATACATACATATCAGCATGTCTGGATGCTCCGCTTTCATTTTGTTAACAAACTTCAGGCAGTTAAAACCTGGCTGGCCCGTGACGGTTTCAGCAATAAATAACAGATTGACATGCCATTTATCGAATACCATCTGTAATACTTCATAATCACGTACAGAGGCTTTAATTCGTACTTGTAAGCCAGATTGCAGCAGCAGAGCAGAAATACCCTGGCGGGCAAAACTGTCCGGCCCCATGATGGCAATATCCTTGTATCCTTCAGGCTTAAGTATGGCTTCCATATAATTCCTTTAGTACCTGCTTTTAATTTAGTAGTTTTTACAGAGCAATCAACAAGCTAATGTCCTTATAAGAAATATAGTATTAAATTCTGGTAAGTAACTATTATGTGGCTTTTTATTATGATTTTTTTTGATGTATAGGTTTTTATAGTTTTATGTTCTGGTCAGGTCTCTGTTTGTTGGTTGTTTTTTCAACAAGACATATCTGACAATATTAGGATTTTTCCCCGGAAAAGTCTTAGTCTGAATCTGATAATAACTATTTTTTTACAAATTCTTTTTATTGAATTCACAAAAATACTACTTAATTGCTCTACAATTTAATCATGAATGATAAGTTTATTTTATGATAATAACGAGCTTATTGTTGTAAAACGTTACCTTTATAAAATTTTTGTAAGGTTAATATGTTTGTAACAGCATAAATAATCAATATGCCCACGAATAATCAGAATTTTCATTTTTTGTTTATTTTTACTGTGGCATGCAGGAACCCTTATAAGAGCGCTTTCTTAAACAAACTTCAGGTTCAGGCGGCAGGATTAATCATCAGCTAAGCTGAGCATCAGACAAAAGAAGCGGAGCAAGATAATGGCTGAGTTAAAATTAATCGCTGTCGATATGGACGGCACTTTTCTTGACGATCAAAAAAACTATAATCGGGCACGCTTTAAGCAACAGTATGCGCAGCTAAAGAAACGAGGCATACGTTTCGTTGTCGCCAGCGGCAATCAGTATTATCAGCTGCGCAGCTTTTTCCCGGAAATAGCCGATGAGATCGCCTTTGTGGCTGAAAATGGCGCTTATATCGTAGAGGCGGGAGAAGATCGCTTTGTCGGTGAGTTCACGCGTTCTGACGTTATGAAGATTATCGATACGCTGGCACGCGGCAACTATCCTGGGCTGAATTTTGTGCTTTGCGGCTATCACAGCGCCTGGTATTTTTCTGATGCTCCCGCCAGCTACGTGGAGAAAATGCGCCGTTACTGTCATCGTTTACAGAAAGTGAACCAGCTGGATGATATCAATGACCGCCTGTTTAAATTCGCCCTGAATTTGTCCGATGACTATGTTCCCATCCTTATGGCGGATATTAATCGCACCCATGCAGGCATTGCGACTGCCGTCACCAGCGGCCATGGTTCGGTCGATCTGATTATCCCCGGTTTGCATAAAGCGCATGGACTGGCGCTGTTACAGCAGCGCTGGGGGATAACGAATCAGCAGGTGGTGGCGTTTGGCGATGGTGGCAACGATCTGGAAATGCTTAGTCAGTCGGGTTTTG
>Ga0209463_1001235_pt1 | contig 16082 bp, 13 predicted proteins | sample AgamicMgSfrz_FD_187169 | JGI IMG/M metagenome (GOLD analysis project Ga0209463, IMG submission 187169) | Agave microbial communities from Guanajuato, Mexico - Mg.Sf.rz (SPAdes) (version 2) | ecosystem: Host-associated > Plants > Phyllosphere > Phylloplane/Leaf | place: Guanajuato, Mexico... | reverse complement strand
GTACGTCGGGCACTTCCGGTACGTCGGGCACTTCCGGTACGTCGGGCACTTCCGGCACTTCCGGCACTTCCGGCACTTCCGGCACTTCCGGCACTTCCGGCACCTCGGGCACCTCCGGTACTTCGGGCACCTCCGGCACCTCGGGCACTTCCGGTACTTCGGGCACCTCGGGCACTTCCGGCACCTCGGGTACGTCGGGCACCTCCGGCACCGGCGTCACCCCGCTCGGCAATGTCCTCCAGAAATCCGGCAACCTCGTGACGGCGCTCGGCACGACGGTCGTGAACGGCGGCGGTCAGATCGGCGGCGTGCAGATTCCCGGCACAAACCCGACGACGGCCACCAGCATCGGCAACGCGGTCGGCAGCCTCGGCAACGGCGTGCAATCGCTCGGCAACGGCATCGCGGCCGGCCTGGGTTCGATCGGCGTGTCGGCGAACCCGCTCGGGCCGACGATCACGTCGACCACCGGCCTGCTGACCGGCGCCGGCGGCGCGGTCAACAACCTCGGCAATGCCGTGACGAGCCTCGGCACCGGTCCGCTGTCGCCGCTCGCGCCCGCGACGACCCTGGTCGGCAGCCTCGTCAACACGGTCGGCACCGCGGTCAACTCGACCGCATCGGCGCTGAACACGGCACTGAACAGCTCGCCGGTCCAGCAGCTCGAAACGCAGCTCGGCAAGGTGATCAACCCGATCACGAACACGCTGACCGGCGGCGTCACGACGCCGGGCGCCACGCAGACGCTCGGCGGCGTGACGCTGCTCGGCACGCCGCTCAACGGCCTGCTGAGCACGCTCGGCAGCGGCCTCGGGCTCGCGGGCACGAAGGTCGGCGGCGCGACCGACAACCCGGTCGGCGCGGGCCTCGGCGGCGTCGTGACGCAGCTCGGCAACACGGTGACGTCGACGGGCGGCCTCGTCCACGACAACAACGCGGGCAGCTCCAGCAGCGGCACGGGCGGCAGCAATCCGCTCGCGCCGATCACGGGCCTGCTCGGCACGTTGACGGGCGGCCTCGGCGGCGGCAGCTCGAGCGGTTCGGGCGGCACCAGCGGCACCAGCAGCGGCGGCCCGCTCGCACCGATCACCGGCCTGCTCGGGACGGTGACGGGCGCACTCGGCGGCATCGGTTCGAGCGGCACCAGCGGCACGGGCGGAACGAGCGGGACCGGCGGCACCAGCGGTACGGGTGGCGCAGGCCTCGGCGGCCTGCTGGCGCCGGTCACCAATCTCGTCAACGCGCTGACGCCGCTCGGCGCGAGCCTCACCGGCACCGTCACGACGCCGGGCGGCAACCTGTCCGGCACGCTCGGCGGGGTGCTGACGAGCGGCCCGGTCGGCACGCTCACGGGTGCGCTGGGCACGCCGGCCGGCTCGGCCGGCGCCACCGGCACGGTCAGCCCCGGCGGCGCAGCGGGCACCGTGACGACGCCGGGCGGCAGCGGCTCCGTGGCGACCGGCCTGACCGGCAGCACGGGCGGCGGCGCCGCGGGCGGCACCGGCAACCTGCTGTCGCCGGTGACCAACCTGCTCGGCGGTCTGCTGGGCGCCGGCACCAAGAAGTAAGCAGTAACGCATCACGTATCAGAACGACAGGCCAATGGCCGGGCGCGCATCCATACAAAGCCCGGCCGACGGCCGGCGTCACCCGCCAAGCGGGGGCGCCGGCCCTCATCCCTACGAGGATCCGATCATGAACTCCACGCTCGACGGCATCGTCGCTGCCCCGGACCGCCCACCCCGCTCCGCCACGCCGTTCCGCGCCGGCCTGCTCGGCATCACGGCCGGACTCTTCGCGCTGTGGGTCACGCGCGATCACCCGGCCCTCGACGCGGCCACGCGCGCGGTCATCGCGAGCCTCGCGATCATCGGCACGATCGCGCTGCACGAACTCTTCATCTCGCGCGTCTACCTGCGTCCGAGCGCGGGGCTGTCGCGGCAGGCCGTCCGGCCGCTCGGCATCGCGCGCGTCGCGACGCGGCTCGGCGCGCTGACGTCGATCTACGCGGGCATCGGCGTGATCTACTGGCTGCTGCCCGAATACCACGGCGCGTTCTACCTGCCGTTCTGGTCGCTGCTGCGCTCGCTCGCGCCGTACGTGATCGTTGCCGCGCCGTTCTACTTCGCGTGGATGGACCGCCATCAGCGCGAGACCGACGACGCGTACCTGCTGTGGGGCCGCTTCCTGTTTCGCCGCGAGCAGCCCGCGAGCTGGAAGCCGGTGCGCGAGATGCTGGCCGGCTGGGGCGTGAAGGCGTTCTTCCTGCCGCTGATGACCGTCTATCTGTCGAAGGACGCCGATCACCTGAGTGCGTCGCTCGCGAACGCGATGCACGCACCGATGACGATCGCGACCTTCGTGTTCATGTACGACCTGTCGTTCACGATGGACCTGATGTTCGGCACCGTCGGCTACCTGTGCACGTTCCGCATCCTCGACAGCCACGTGCGCACCGTCGAGCCGACGACGCTCGGCTGGGTCGCCGCGCTGATCTGCTACCAGCCGTTCTGGTCGCTGATCTCGAACAACTACATCCGCTACGAAGGCTCGATGTTCTGGGACAACTGGCTGCTGGCGGCGCCGACGCTGCGCGTGATCTGGGGCGCGGTAATCATCCTGCTGCTGCTGACCTACGCGCTGTGCACGATCTCGTTCGGGCTGCGGTTCTCGAACCTCACCAACCGCGGGATCATCACGTCCGGCCCGTACCGCTTCACGAAGCATCCGGCCTACATCACGAAGAACCTGTCGTACTGGATGGTGTCGGTGCCGTTCGTCGAGCCGCTGGGCTGGCAACTCGGGCTGATGCACTGCGCGGGGCTCGTCGCCGTCAACCTGATCTACTACACGCGCGCGAAGACGGAAGAGCGTCACCTGATGCGCGATCCCGACTATCGCGCGTATGCCGAATGGATCGCGCAGCACGGGTTGTTCGCGCGGATCAGGCAGGCGTTTGGGCGGCAGGCGGTATGACGGCGACCGGGGCGGCCTCCATGCCGCTCCGGTCGTCGCACGGATGTCGCCTATCGCGGAATTGGCTCCCGCCACGACACTTTTCCACGCAGGCCTGCGCCACTCGCTGATGCGTGTTCGCGTGGAGCGCCGAACGTTTCGACGCGCGCCATGCGGCCAATTGTCGCGAAACACCGCGATTCTCCGCTTTTCGTCGCTTTTCTCCGCCAGTCCGATTGCCCGCCCCCGGTGCGTCGCGTATGGTGCTGGCCGTCCGCGTACGATCCGTCGCCGGACACCCGACCGTCGTCCCGCACGACGGCCGTGCGGGCCGTGCCCGCCGCTCACCGTCTCCGCGATGCCGCCCGCCGGCGGCCGCGCATTCATGAGGAAAGAGGCGTGATCCACAAAGTCCTGATCCTGTTCGCACTCTGCATCGCGGGCCTCGCCGCGATCGCCGCCGGCTTCCAGCACATCCCCAGCTGATTCGCGGCCCCGGCTCGCTTCGCCGAGCCCGGGGGCCGCTTCCATTTCCGTTTCCCCGTTGCCATGAATCCCTTTCTCGATGCGCCCGAGACGGGCGCCTTTTGCCATGCGTATCGACGTACAGCATTCCCAGCACGACATCGACGACGAACTCGACACCCTGTATGAACGTCTCCACCAGCCGGGCCATCGCCTGCATGGGCTGCCAGCCATCGCGCTCAGCCGCTCGGGCCTGATCGTCCGCCACCGCGAGGCGGACGGCGAATACTTCCTGTACGTCGAAGATCCAGCCGCGCGCCAGTTCGCCGGCTACACGGTGTTCAACCGCCTGCCCGAACTGCCGCGCCGCGCCGACCGCTACCTGCGCGCGCCGCACACGCGGCTGCGCGGCTCGGCCCAACGCAAGGGCCTCGCGACGACGCTGTACCGCTGGGGGCTCGACGCGGGCCTGTGCCTGATCAGCGGCGCGCGCCAGTCGGTCGGCGCCGCGCGGCTGTGGACCGCGCTCGCGCACGATTACCGGCATGGCTTCGTCGATGTCGAGGGCCGCGCGCTGCGCTATCTCGGCGAAGCCGTTGCCGACGACGTGCACGGCGCACTGCATACGCGGCGGCTGTTGCTCGGCAACGGATGGACCCTCGGTGAACTGGCGCAAGCTACCGGGATGGCCGGCGTCGATGCCGCCGAATATGCGAACGTGAACGCGCGGCGCGGCGAACACGAACGACATTCCGTGCGGAGCGTCGACCACGCGCGGCCCGTCGCTCATGTGGCTCATGTGGCTCATGTGGCTCATGTGGCTCACGCACCGATGCGATAATTCGCCGGAGCCGCGCGCCGCCGCCGCGCGAGCCACCTATCCACCCGTTCCACGATGGCCAACGAAACCCGAACCGATTCCGAGCGCTTCCTCGACATCGTCGCGCTATGCGGCAGCTTGCGCGCGCAGTCGTACAACGCGGCGCTGCTCGATGCAGCCGCACGCGTTGCCCCGCGCGGCATGCGCATCGCCCGCTTCGATCGTCTCGGCGAATTCCCGTTGTTCAATCCCGATGCCGAATACCCGACGCCCGCCGCAGTGCGCGACCTGATCGACCGTCTGAACGCGGCCGACGGCGTGCTGATCGCCAGCCCGGAATACGCGCACGGCGTAACGGGCGTGATGAAGAACGCGCTGGACTGGGTCGTGGGATGCGAGGCCGTCGTGTACAAACCGGTCGCGGTATTGAACGCGTCGCCGCGCGCGACGCATGCGGACGCGGCGCTGCGCGAAACGCTGTCGGTGATGTCGGCGCGCATCGTCGAAGATGCTTCGATCGCGTTGCCGATCCTCGGAAGCCGGCTCGACGCGGCGGGCATCGCCGCGCATCCGCCTTTCGCGTCGGCGCTCGTCAATGCATTGCACGCGCTGCGCACGGCGATCGAAACGTCGGCGTCAGGCAGCTAGGTACTCCGCGCGCCCGAATGTGCGGCGTGACGTTATCGCGCCTTCGCGCGCGTCGTCTTTCTCGCCGGTTTGGCCGCCTTCGCACGCGGCGCTTCCTTCTCGGGCTGCGCGCCGCCGCCAGCGAGATCCTCGAGCCATGCAAGCGCATCGACGTACGACAGGAACTGCTGCAGGTATTCCGGCGACAGCTCGCGCATCGTCGCGAGCGAGCGGTGCACGAGGCTGTTCGAATTGAGCGGCCCCGCGTTGCGCGGCACCTGGTCGAGCGACTGGCGGTATTGCTGTTCCGTGCGGACTTTCGACCACATCGTGCGGAAGTAGTCGACCAGTTCGGGATCGAGCCCACGCCGGTCGGCCTGCGCATCGCGCGCGAGGCCTTCGACGAGCGCGGCCAGCGCGCCGCGCGCGGGCGCACCCGTCGCGGCTTGCACCGTCTCGCGCGGGGCTTCGGCGTCATCGTCGGCGCGCGCGACGCGCTTCGCAAAGCCGTCGATCAGCGTCGCCAGCCGCACGTCGAGCAACGCGCGTGCAGCGCCGTCGAGCACGGCCGCGCGCCGTTCGAGCGCATCGATCCGATGAAAACCTACCGGATCGAGCCGGTCGGCGCCCTGCTCGCGCCATGCGTCGAGCATCGCGCGAACCTGCGTCGCGTCGCCCGTCACTTTGCCTTTCCTCCGTTCGACGCCGACTTGCGCGGCACCGGCGCGATTTCCACGCGGCGGTTCTTCGCGCGGCCTTCATCGTCCGCATTCGAGCTGACCGGCTGTTCGGAACCGAACGCGGCCGCGAACACCGACGACGCCGGCACACCGGCATCGATCATCGCGCGCGTCACGGTCAACGCGCGCTTGGCCGACAGTTCCCAGTTGTCCGCGAACAGGCGGTTGCCGGCGTGCACCTGCTGGTCGTCCGCGAAGCCGCTGATCATCAGGATCTCGTCACGGGTCTTCAGGTAGGTGGCGAGCGGGCTCGCCAGCGTCTTCAGCAGGTCGCGGCCCGCGGGCTGCAACTGATCGGAGTTCAACGCGAACAGCACGTTGCCGCTGATGCCGATGCGCCCGTTCACGAGCGTCACGCGGCCGGCCGCGAGCGGCCCGGCGAGCGCCTGTTCGAGCGACTTGCGCTGCTGCGCTTCAAGCTGGCGCGCGCGCACCGCTTCCTCGAGCTTCGACGTGAGCTGAAGCTGCATGCCGATCACGCCGACGAGGATCAGCACGAACGCGCCGAGCAGCACCGACATCAGGTCGGCGAACGCGGGCCACACCGGCGCCGATGGCGCGCCGCCGTCGATTTCGTCGTGCATGCGTTACGCTCCGACGCTCGCCCGCCGGCCGGCGAGCTGTTGCAGATCCTCGACGATCTGCTTCTGCGACATCACGCTCAGGTCAATCACCTCGCGCGCCTGCGCGACGTAGTACTCGAGCTGTTCGTCGCTGCGCGCGAGCGATTTCTCGAGCGCGGCCTCGATGCGCTGCAGATGCGTCAACAGCTTGTCGTTCGATTCGCCGAACACCTGCACGGCCATCCCGAACGCATCGCCGAGGCTCGCCACTTCGACGGCCCCCGCCGTGACCTGCGCGGCCACCGAATCGAGCTTGCGCGTTTCGGCATCGACGGTGTCGTTGAAGCGCGCGCCGACGCGGTCGAGCAGATCGGCCGACGTGCTGACGAGCGCGTCGATCGCGGCGCGCTGTTCGGTCGACGCGTGGTTGACCGCGCCGAGCAGCGTCTCCAGCGTCGCGAGCAGGCGGCTGCGTTCCTCGAGCGTCGCGGTGTCGCGCACCATGCTGTCGGACAGGCGCTGGCGCAGCTCGGCGACGACGTCGGCCGCGGCTTTCGGCGCTTCCGACGCGGCCTGCACGAGACGCGCGATTTCGTTGATCGTGTCGCTTGCGTGCACCTGCGCCTGCGCGGTGATGTCGTTCGCGGTGCGGGTCAGCGTGTCGCAGATGTCCTGCTGGCGCGCCGCGGCCTGTGCGCTCGTCTGCGCCCATTCGTCGCGCAGCGCGACGGCCATCGCGGCGAGCGAATCGTTCCAGGCGGACAGGCGGGCTTCGTCGCGGGCGGCGAGTTGCGACTGGAGGCCCGCATGCGATTCGCGGATCGTCGTCAGCAGATCGTTCGAGCGTTGTTCGAACGTCGAAGCCTGGGCGGCGAGATCGCGCGTCGTTTGCGCGAGCGCGTCGCAGATTTCCTGCTGACGGCCGGCGCTGTGCACGCCCGCGCGCTGCCATTCTTCGCCGAGCTTCGTGGCCATCGCGGCCAGCGACTCATTCCATGCAGACAAACGTTCTTCGTCGCGTGCAGCGAGTTGCGATTGCAGGCCCGTGTGCGACTCGCGAATCGTCGACAGCAGATCGTTCGAGCGTTGTTCGAACGTCGACGCTTGTGCGGCGAGGTCACGCGTCGTTTGCGCGAGCGCGTCGCAGATTTCCTGCTGACGGCCGGCGCTGTGCACGCCCGCACGCTGCCATTCATCGCCGAGCTTCGTTGCCATCGCGGCCAGCGATTCGTTCCAGGCGGACAGGCGTTCTTCGTCGCGTGCGGCCAGTTGCGATTGCAGGCCCGTATGCGAATCGCGAATCGTCGACAGCAGATCGTTCGAGCGTTGTTCGAACGTCGACGCCTGGGCGGCGAGATCGCGCGTCGTTTGTGCGAGCGCATCGCAGATTTCCTGCTGGCGGCCCGCGCTATGCACGCCTGCGCGCTGCCATTCGTCGCCAAGCTTCGCGGCCATCGCAGCCAACGAGTCGTTCCACGCGGACAGACGTTCTTCGTCGCGCGCTGCCAGTTGCGATTGCAGACCGGTGTGCGACTCGCGAATCGTCGACAGCAGATCGGTCGAGCGTTGTTCGAACGTCGACGCCTGTGCGGCGAGGTCACGCGTCGTTTGCGCAAGCGCGTCGCAGATTTCCTGCTGACGGCCCGCGCTATGCGCGCCCGCACGCTGCCACTCGTCGCCGAGCTTCGCGGCCATCGCGGCCAGCGAGTCGTTCCATGCAGCGAGACGTTCTTCATCACGTGCGGCCAGTTGCGTCTGCAAACCCGCGTGCGACTCGTGCATCGCGGCGAGCGTCGCGGCCGAATGGCGTTCGAACGTCGCGGCGGCCTCGCCCAGCGCGCGCGCATGCTGGCCCGCCAGCGTCTCGCCGACCTGCTCCTGGCGCGCCAGCGCATCGCGCCAGGCGTCCGACAGGCGGCCTTCGGTCGACTCGAGGCGCGTCGCGACGCCGTCGAGCAGATCCGACGAACGCTGCGCGAACGTGTCGGTGAACTGGCCGAGCGTCGTCTGCAACTGCTGCGCGACGGCGTCGCCCGCGCGGCGCTGTTCGTCGAGCGCCCGGTTCCATACGGCCGTCACGTTGCCGGTGGTCTTCTCGAAGCCGTCCGTCAGCCCGTCGAGCTGACGCTGCACCGCACCCGTCACGGTGTCGCGCAGCGCGGCCATCTCCTGCGCGAGCCCCGTCATCGTCGCGGCGACGACCGGCTGCAGCGCGGCGCCGGCCACGCGCGCGCTTTCGGCGGCGCTTTCCTTCAGCGCGTCGCCGACGTTCGACGCCAGGCCCGCATACGCCCGCTCGGTCCGGTCGAAAAATGCCTGCTGGCTTTCGATCTGACGATCGTGCAACGCGACGCTGCGCGCCTCGAGCGTCGTCATCATCGTCTGCAACCGGTCGACCAGCGCCGGCATCACGTCGGCCTGGCGCTGCAGCAACCGGAACGATTCGTCGCGCTGGTGCGCGGACGAATGCACGCGCAGCGTCGTCGCGATTTTCGCGTCGAGCTGCTGGGCCGCGTCGATCCGCTCGCGGCGCACGAGCGCGGACAGCAGCCCAAGCATCGCGGACGTCGCCACACCGGCAATCGACGTGCCGAACGCGAACCCGAGCCCCTTCACCGGCGCGATCAGCGACGCGCGGATCGCATCGAGATCGGTCGCGCTCTCGAGCGCGGCGCCCGTGCCCTTCAGCGTGACGACCATCCCGAGCAGCGTGCCGAGCATGCCGAGCAGCACCAGCAGGCCGACGAGGTAAGGCGTGAGCGCCGGGCCCGGCAGCGCGACGCGCGCGCCTTCGACCCGGGCGCGCACCGCGCCGCGCAGGTCCGGATGCAGCGTGTCGAGCCACGGGTCGAGCGTCGCGGGCGGCGCGCTCAGGCCGGCGACCGCGTGCGACAGCGTGGCGGTCGCCTGCCGGTAGCGCAGCAGCTCCCATGCGCCGGCGACGTAGCACGCGCCGATCAGCAGCGTGACGGCCGCCGCCAGCGGGTTCGACGCGACATAGCCGGCACCGATCCAGCCCACTGCGAGCAGACCGGCGACGAAGACAACGAGATCAAGGCGAATTCTGGACATAGCGTGTTGATTAGCAGGTGCGAAGGGCCGCGAGCAGCCCGTCTACCGTTTGAAACCGGACTTCGAGTTCGGCAAGCAGGATGCTGTGCATCTCGTCGCGAAACGTATCGAGCCATGCGCCGGGCACGATCGCCGCGACGGTCGGGGTGTCGGCCGCCGTGCCTTCATCGACCGAAGCGGATGCGTCGGCGTCAGGCGCAGCGGCGGCCGCGGCTTCGGCCTCGTCCAGCGCCTGCCGCTCCGCGTCGCGCAGCCGCGCGAAGCGTGTGCCGAGCAGCGCGGGTATGGCCGACAGCAGGCTGCGCTCGCGCGCGCCGAGCACGCGCTCCATGATCGTGTCGAGCGTCGCAAGCCGCGCCATCCCGGACGAGCGCGCGGCGAGCGCGACCCGCAGGCGGCCGCGCAACTGGCCGATCGCCGTTTCCATGTCCTGCTGGAGGGTCAGGTACCGCTGGCGGAAATCCGCGAAATCGGCCGTATCGGCGGCCGGCGGCGGCAGGTCGCCCGGCCGGCGCCGCGCGCGCGGCCGCTGGGTGGCCGTGATCGCCTGCGCGAGGTCGTGGCGCACGCGCGCGCAGTCGCGCTCGGCGTCGTAGCCGCGCACGCCGGCCGCGACACCCGGCGGGCTCGCATTCAGCGCGGACGACAGCGTGATCGCGTCGGTCCAGCCGAGCCACTGGCTCAGCCGGTCGGACAGCGTCTGCCGGGATTCCGCGACGTCGGCATCGGCCAGGCGCGCGAGCAGCCGGACGAGCGTCGGACCGCTCAACGCCGGGCGCGGAGATGCTTGCACCATGCTGCAAACCGTCAAAAAAGGCAGCAGTTTACACGTCGTCGGGCGGTCGGCCGCCAGAATCGGGGAAGCGGCGCGGTTCGGCGTGCCGCGCGACACACGGGAACGCCCGTCGGGCAAGGCTCGGCGGACGGTCGTGACGAGCGGGACACACGGGAGGCGGCGGCCGGCGAGCGGCCGCGCCATCGGGAATCCATGCGTTGTGTGTTTGCAGTGCCGACCCGGCGTGAACGATGAAGGGGCCGAGCCGCCACGACGGGGTGCGGGCATTCCGCAAGCCGCGCCTGACTATGGCCTGACGATGAACCGGTAATCCTGGAATTCGGGACACCGACGCGCGCTCGGGCGAGCGGCGCGGGCGGTTCCCGCCGCTAACCGGCGACGGCCAGGGCCGGCCGCCGCCACGTGCTGACAGAGAAAGAGAAGCCCTCAGATCCCCGCTTTCGGCGCATTCAGGATCAGCCGCAGCCCGAGCAGCGCGATCGCGCCGGCCGCGATGCGGTCGACCCACTTCTTCGCGCGCAGGTAGAGCTCGCGCGGCCCGCGCGTCGAGAAGCACAGCGCGACGAGCGTGTACCAGCCGAATTCGACCGCGAACACGAGCGGCGGCAGCGCGAGATAGCACCACAGCGGCGGATGCTGCGGGAGCAGCGCCGCGAAGATGCTGCCGTACCAGATCGCCGTCTTCGGGTTGCTGAGCTGGGTCGTGAGGCCGGTCCAGAACGACTTGCGCGCGCTGCCGCCGGCCATCGCCTGCGGATCGTCCATCGCGATCGGCCGGTCGGCGCCGCGCCAGATCTTCGACGCCATGTAGATCAGGTAAGCGCCGCCCGCGACCTTGAGGCCCACATACAGCCATTCGACGGCCTGCAGCAGCGTGTAAAGCCCCGCCAGCGCGACGCCGCCGAACACGATGCCGCCGATGCCCATGCCGAGCGCGGTGGCCAGCCCGTCGCGGCGCGACAGCCCGATCGAGTTGCGGGCCACCAGCACGAAGCTCGGGCCCGGAATCATCGCGCCGAGAAACAGCGCAGCAAGGATGGCGAGTACGGCAGCCGATGCGGTCATCGAAGTCTCCTGGGTGAGCGACGCCGCTGCGCCGGCGCCTGCGTGTCGTTTCCGACGGTCGAGCCGCTGATTCTGGCACGCTTCGCGCATGGTCGAAAGCGGCCGTGCGCTGCTATGCTGGCCCTCTTTCCTGCCATCTCGCGCCGCCCGATGATCGCGATCCGCGCCGCCCGCTATCCCGACGATGCCGCCGCCGTCGAAGCGATCTTTCGCGAGTACGTCGCGAGCCCGACCGTCAGCCTTGCTTTCCAGGACTACGAGCCGGAAATCGCCGCGCTGCCCGGCAAATACGCGGCGCCGCGCGGGCAGCTGCTGCTCGCGTGGCGCGGCGAGCGCGTGGTCGGCTGCGCGGCGTTCCGCGAAATCGACGCGGTGACCTGCGAGATGAAGCGCGTGTACGTGCGGCCCGAGGCGCGCGGGCTGAACGTCGGCCGCCAGCTCGTCGAACGGCTGCTGCACGACGCGAAGGTGGCCGGTTACGCGCGCATATGCCTCGACGTGCCGCCCGAGTTCGTCGCCGCCCGGCGACTGTATGCGTCGCTCGGCTTCACGCCCGCGCCGCCCGTCGCGTTCAATCCGGTGCCGGGCACGGACTTTCTCGGGCGCGATCTGTAACGCCGCGCGGCTCATCCCGCCTCTCCCCCTTTCCCCCTTTCCCCCTTTCGACCGGACCGCCCGCCATGCGCGCTCTTCGCCTTTCCGCCCTGCTGCTCCCGCTGCTTGCCGCATTCCCGCTCAGCGTCCGCGCCGACACCCTGCCGAAGTCGATCGCCGCGCAACTCCCACCCGGCTACCAGCCGCTGCTCGCGCAAGCCGGCCCCGATGTCGACAACGGACGCCACAGCTTTCTCGTCGTCGTGCACCGCGCGGTCGACACGCGCGACCAGCCGTCGCCGCGTCCGCTGCTGATCTACGAGGAACAGGCAGACCACACCTACCGACTCGCCGCCCGCAACGACCAGGTCGTGCTGCGCGCGAACGAAGGCGGCCAGTGCGACCCGTTCGATCCTGAAGATGCCGCCGACAACGGCTTGTCGGTGAAGGGCCGCTATTTCACCGTGCAGAACTTCGTCGCGTGCGGCCAGCACTGGACCGACTACATCACGTTCCGCTACGACCCGCGCACGCACGGCTGGCTGTTTTCGAACCAGATCGTCACCGAATCGTTTCCGCTCGACGACCAGCCCGACCAGGTCACCGTCACGCGCGCCGACGCGCACCGGCCGGTGTCGTTCGGGCAGTGGAAACGCAAGGACTGAAGGCTGCGCGCCGCCACGCCCGCGCGGCGGTGCCGTTTTTCAACGCGACGCGACGCGCCGCCCCCCGCTCGCGGCACCCGGCCAACAGGTCTACCATAGGCGCTCGTCGCCCGCGCGACCGCCGGCACGGCATGCGGCTTGCGCCTGCCCCTTTCCTCGTTGCCCCCGCACAGGAGGACGTCATGACGCAACACTTCGATGCGATCGTCATCGGCACCGGCCAGGCCGGGCCGCCGCTCGCCGCGCGGCTCGCCGGCGCCGGCATGAAAGTCGCGATCGTCGAGCGCGGCCGCTTCGGCGGCACCTGCGTGAACACCGGCTGCATCCCCACCAAGACGCTGATCGCAAGCGCGTACGCCGCGCAGCTCGCACGGCGCGCCGGCGAATACGGCGTGTCGGTCGGCGGCCCCGTCAGCGTCGACATGAAAGCCGTGAAGGCGCGCAAGGACCAGATTTCCGGCCGCTCGAACCACGGCGTCGAGCAATGGGTCCGCGGCCTCGACAACACGACCGTCTTTCAGGGTCATGCCCGGTTCGAACGCGCGAACGCGGTGCGCGTGGGCGATGACGTGCTCGAAGCCGAACGCATCTTCATCAACGTCGGCGGGCGCGCGCAGGTGCCCGCGATGCCGGGCCTCGACTCGGTACCGTACCTGACCAACTCGACGATGATGGACGTCGATTTCCTGCCCGATCATCTGGTGATCGTCGGCGGCAGCTACGTCGGGCTCGAATTCGGTCAGATGTACCGCCGCTTCGGCTCGCAGGTCACGATCGTCGAGAAAGGCCCGCGCCTGATCCGCCGCGAGGACGAGGACGTGTCGCAAGCCGTGCGCGAGATCCTCGAAAACGAAGGGATCGACGTGCAGCTCGACGCAAACTGCCTGAGCGCACGCTGCGACGGCGACGGCATCGTGGTCGGCCTCGACTGCGCGGGCGGCGGCCGCGAGGTCGCGGGCTCGCACCTGCTGCTCGCGGTCGGGCGCGTGCCGAACACCGACGATCTCGGGCTCGACCGCGCGGGCATCGCTACCGACGCGCGCGGCTACATCACCGTCGACGAGCAGTTGCGCACCAACGTGCCCGGCATCTGGGCGCTCGGCGACTGCAACGGACGCGGCGCGTTCACGCACACCGCGTACAACGACTACGAGATCGTCGCGGCCAACCTGCTCGACGACGATCCGCGCAAGGTGTCCGACCGCATCACGGCCTACGCGATGTACATCGATCCGCCGCTCGGCCGCGTCGGCATGACGCTCGCGGAAGCGAAGCAGACGGGCCGCCGGCTGCTGGTCGGCACGCGCCCGATGACGCGCGTCGGCCGGGCGGTCGAGAAAGGCGAAAGCCAGGGCTTCATGAAGGTGATCGTCGATGCGGACAGCCATGCGATCCTCGGCGCGTCGATCCTCGGCGTGACCGGCGACGAAGTCGTGCACGGGATACTCGACGTGATGACCGCCGGCGCGCCGTACACGACGATCAGCCGCGCGATGCATATCCACCCGACCGTGTCCGAGCTGGTGCCGACGCTGCTGCAGGATCTGCATCCGGTCGAATGACGCACGGCAGGCGGGCGGCCGCGACGTGAATGGGGTTCGTCGCGGCCCGAGCCGCGCATGCTGCGCGCCGCGCGCCGCTCGTCAGCTTTCGAAGTACCGCGGCCGGTCGATGTCCGCCAACAACCCCGGCTGCGTCGGCGCCCAGCCGAGCGATGCCCGCGTGCGCTCGCTGGTTGCGGGCGCATCCATCCCCGCAAATCTCGCGAACCAGCCGAAGTGTTCGCCGGCTTCCGCCGCCGACTTCGCGACGACCGGCACGTTCAGCCGCCGCCCGATCACCTCGGCGATCTCGCGAAACGGCACGCCCGTATCGTCGACCGCGTGATAGCGCGCGCCGGCCGCGCCGTGCTCGATCGCGAGTCGATACACGCGCGCCGCGTCGAGCCGGTGCACGGCCGGCCAGCGGTTCGCACCGTCGCCGATGTATGCCGCCACCCCTTTCTCCCTCGCGAACGCAATCAGGCGCGGCACGAACGCGTGATCGCCGTCGCCGTGCACGGACGGCGGCAGCCGGACGACCGACGCGTGCACGCCGCGCGCTTCGAGCGCGACCGCCGTCGCTTCGGACGCACGCGGATAGTTCTCCGACACCGGCACGTGCGGATCGTCCTCCGTCGCCGCGCGGCCGGGCGCGACGAGCGCAAGGCCCGACGTGACGATCAGCGGCCGCGCCGAGCCGACGAGCGCCGCGCCGATCGTCTCGATCGCGCGGCGGTCGAGTTCGCAGTTCTGCGCGAAGCGCGAGAAGTCGTGATTGAATCCCGTATGGATCACCGCATCGGCGGCTTCGGCGCCGCGCGTGAGGCTGTCGAGATCCTCGAGCGACCCGCGATGGACGTCGGCGCCGGCTGCGGCAACCGACGCCGCGGCCGCGTCGGACCGCGCCAGCCCGAGCACCGAGTGCCCGGCGGCCACGAGCTCGGCCACGACGGCCGAGCCGACGAATCCCGATGCTCCCGTAACAAAGACACGCATGTTCAGCACCTCCGGATGAAATGGAGGCTTACTATCTGTCGAGCGCCGCTCGCGGTGAAGTCGTGACGGTTTACTGGTAAACGAACTAACAGGATATGGCTGACGCCCCCGACAACCTGCTCGGCGCGTACCTGCGGGACCGCCGCGAAAAACTCGACCCGGTCGCGCTCGGGCTGCCGGCGACGCGCCGTCGCACGCCGGGCTTGCGGCGCGAGGAAATCGCGCAGCGCGCGCACGTGAGCGTCGCGTGGTACACGTGGCTCGAACAGGGGCGCGGCGGTGCGCCGTCGGCCGACGTGCTCGACCGGCTCGCCCGCGCGCTGATGCTCAACGAGGCCGAACGCGAGCACCTGTTCCTGATCGGCCTCGGCCATCCGCCCGAGGTGCGCTATCACCCGCCGGCCGGCGTGACGCCGCGTCTGCAGCACGTGCTCGATTCGCTCGACGCGAGCCCCGCGATCATCCGCACCGCGACGTGGGACGTCGCCGCGTGGAACGACGCGGCGGCCGCGACGCTCACCGACTATGCGACGCTGCCGCCGGCCGCGCGCAACATCCTGCGGCTGATCTTCGTCGACGCGGGCGTGCGCCATGCACAGCCGGACTGGGAGCGCATCGCGCGATTCGCGGTCGGCGGGTTTCGTGCGGACGTCGCGCGCAGCGGCGCGACGCAGGCCGTGCAGGCGTTCGTCGACGAGATGCGCGCGACCAGCGCCGAATTCGACGCGATGTGGCGCGACCACGATATCCGTACGCACGAAGAAACCACGAAGGAGATCCGCCACCCTCGAGCCGGCCGGATCACGCTCGAACATTCGACGTTCTCGGTTACCGGCCGCCCGGACCTGAGCCTCGTGATCTTCACGCCGGCGACGCCGGCCGACCGCGCGCGGATCACGGAACTCATCGCGGCCCGCGAACAGGCCCGCGCGACACAGGCGCCGGCCGCGTGACCTCACGCGGCTTTCCCGGGGGCCTGATTCAGGACGACACGTATCGGCGGATCACGAGGCAGACCTCGTCGTTCGATATCCGCCACTGACGAACGCGGGCGGAAATCGGCATAGGGGACGGCCATGAGGCCGTACCCCTGCCACACCACCCGGCATGCGGGTCCGCACCGGGCGGTTCGGGAAGTTGAGGTTATGAGAGTCGGGGCACACCCAGCCGATCGAAGTACGCG
>Ga0209463_1001234_pt1 | contig 16083 bp, 15 predicted proteins | sample AgamicMgSfrz_FD_187169 | JGI IMG/M metagenome (GOLD analysis project Ga0209463, IMG submission 187169) | Agave microbial communities from Guanajuato, Mexico - Mg.Sf.rz (SPAdes) (version 2) | ecosystem: Host-associated > Plants > Phyllosphere > Phylloplane/Leaf | place: Guanajuato, Mexico... | reverse complement strand
AAGGGAGAATATATAATTGTTTGAAATTTTTTCAGAAGGGAGGGTCCAGTATCGTTTTTTTAGTCTTTTAAAAAAAGAAATGAGGGGATAACGATGAAAAGAAAAGGAAAGGGCTTTAAGCTGAAAATAGCATTACTTGTTCTGGTTGCATGTTTATCTATCAGCAGTTCAGCATCTGCCAGCTTTTGGAGTTTGACAGGGGACCTGCAAATCCATGACCCTTCTATTATTAAAGAAGGCAACACATGGTACACATTTGGGACAGGAAGTCCAAATGGAATAAGGGTGCTGCGAAGTGATAATGGAACAAACTGGTATCAGGCACCAACGATTTTTCCAACTGCTCCCTCCTGGTGGGCCAACTATGTGCCTAATTATGAGAAAAACCAATGGGCACCAGATATTAGCTACTATAATGGCAGGTACTGGCTCTACTATTCTGTTTCTTCCTTCGGCTCCAATACATCTTTGATCGGTCTTCTTTCAACCTCTAGTATTACTTCCGGCCAATGGCGCGATGATGGGCTTGTTACACGCTCTGTATCTTCCAATAACTATAATGCAATCGATGGTGATCTTGTCATTGACAAGGATGGCAATCCATGGCTGTCCTTTGGTTCATTTTGGAGCGGTATTAAGCTGACACGTCTTGATAAGACAACAATGAAGCCAACAGGAAGCTTGTACTCCATTGCTGCAAGGCCGAATAATAATGGAGCAGTTGAAGCGCCGAATATTGTCTATCGCAATGGATACTACTATTTATTTGTGTCCTTTGACAGCTGCTGTCAAGGCGTTAACAGCACATACAAAATGGCTGTTGGCAGATCTACGTCCATTACTGGACCTTATGTAGATAAAAATGGTGTCAATATGTTAAATGGCGGCGGCACTATATTCGATACAGGAAATGACCGCTGGAAAGGTCCAGGACATTCAGATATATTAAACAACAATCTAATCGTTCGCCATTCGTATGATGCATTGAACAATGGCATGCCAACAATGCTCATAAATGATTTGTATTGGGACTCTGGCGGCTGGCCAACCTATTAGCTTAAACTTTAGAAAGCAGTGGCTTTCAAACATATTTGTTTGAAAACCGCTGCTTTCTTTCTTTATAATGATTTTTAGACAAAGCTGTGGTAGTTGACTTCACATAACTTTCATGAAATAATAACTAACGAACGGTCGGTAGTTAATTTCAAAGGAGGAACAACAATGAATCGACATTGGATGATGGTGCTTGCCGCAGGCCTAATGGAGGTTGCTTGGGTGTCAGGATTAAAGCATGCTGATACTGCCTTAGAATGGGCTGGTACAGCTATCGCTATTATAATCAGCTTTGCTGTGCTAATATATGCAACAAAGGTTTTACCAGTTGGAACAGTCTACGCAGTATTTACAGGTCTTGGCACAATTGGAACAGTTATTGCAGAAATGCTGTTTTTCGGAGAACCGTTCCATCTTATGAAGCTGTTGCTTGTTATCGTATTGCTTATAGGGGTAATTGGCTTGAAAGTCGTCACAGATGAAAACAGTTCAGCAGAGGAGGGCTCCTAATGGCATGGTTAGCATTAGTTGGTGCAGGATTATTTGAAGTGTTCGGTGTTGTTAATATGAAGCGGGCTGCCATGAAAAAATGGGATGCCATTATTTTGTTAATTATCGGGTTTGCCTGCAGCTTTTCCCTGCTGTCATATGCCATGAATACCATTCCGATGGGGACAGCCTACGGTGTATGGACGGGAATTGGCACAGTCGGGTCCGCTATTCTTGGAATGTTTATATATGGAGAACCGAAGGATGCAAAAAGACTCTTTTTTATTGGACTTATATTAGCTGCTGCAATTGGCTTAAAGCTTATCGGATAAAGGAGGTAACGAGTAAAGATGACAAAAGAAGATTTAAAAAAAGCGGCCATCAAGCATTTCACGCAATCAGGCTACGAAGGAGCATCACTTTCGATGATTGCAGAAGAGGTCGGCATAAAAAAACCCTCTATTTATTCCCATTTCAGCAGCAAGGATGCCCTGTTTTTAGAGGTGCTAAGAGAAGCAAAGGCAGTTGAGATCCAGACGAAAAAAGCTTATTTCAGGGAATTTGCTGATCTTGGACCAGAGACTTTTTTATATGAATATTTAGTGGCAGTGAAAAGACTGTTCGAAGAAAACCAGAGCTTGAAATTCTGGCTCAGAATGAGCTTCTTTCCACCAAGTCATTTATATGATGCAATTGTCGAGGAAGTGGTTGAGGTCGACGTGCTTCAGGAGAACATGCTTGAACAGTCCTTTAAAAAATGGCTTGAAGAGGATGTCATCACAGGCTTAGATGAAAAGACCCTCACGATTGCATACACTGGTATTTTGATGAGCATCATGGTGGAACTCGTATACGATCATACCGAAAAAAAAGCCGAAGAAAAACTGGCGGCTTGCTGGAAGGTATATTGGCAAGCATTGAAAAAATAATGGGGGTACGCATTATAATGCGTACCTCCATTTTTACTTCTTTAAGGCATTACGCTCATTTGCAACGGATATTACTGTTTGAATAAAGGCTTTCACATCATCAATAGTTGTTGCTCTCCCAAAAGAAATACGGACAAATTCCTTCGCTTCCTCGTCCGATAATCCTAAAGCCTTCATCGTTTTCGAAGGTGCCTGCTGTCCTGTTTGACAAGCACTTCCTGTAGAAATCGCAAAGCCTCTGCGATTACATTCAAGCATTGTCCACTGTCCTTCAATCCCCAATATCCGCATGCCAACAACGGCTGGAAGCTGGTTACCGCACTGAAAAACAGTTAAGTAATCGGCAGAGCTGGCCGATTCCATTACGATTTCTCGTAATGCTTGATAATGAGCATAATCAACTGCCAACCTTTTCACAGCTTTTTGGGCAGCGATACACATTGCGGCAATACCGGCAATATTCACTGTTCCCGCCCGGAAGCCATTTTCATGTGTTGTACCAGGAAGATAGCCGGTCCATGGGATGGCAGGAGAAATATAAGTTAAACCGACTCCCTTAGGACCGTAGAATTTATGGCTTGATATGGAGAGGGAATCGACTTTGGCAGAAATCGCGGCAATATCCAGCTTTCCAAAGCTTTGCACCATATCACTATGAAAATAAATACCTCTTTCCTTTAACATTGTACCGATTTTTTCAATAGGCTGAATGGCGCCGATCTCAGAATTAACATGTTGAATCGATACAAGCACAGTTTCCGGTTTTATACACGCTTCAAGCATCTGTACATCAATAATTCCGTTTGCACCAAGCGGCAAATAGGTTACCGAATACCCATCTGCTGCTAATCTTATCATCGTTCCATGGATAGATGAATGCTCACTTGCTGTTGTAATGATATGCTTGTCAGTTCTTTTATTGGCAGAGAGGAGTGCAGTTATCGCAAGGAAATTACTTTCAGTTCCGCCGCTTGTAAAATATACGCCGCTTCTTTCCACCCCAAGCAATCGTGCCATTTCTCCTCGACAGCCTTCCAGTAAATCGCTTGCTTTTCCGCCAATATCGTGAAGACTGCTGCTGTTCCCGTAATAGTCCGCTGAAACCTCTAAGTACATCTTGCCTGCATCTGAATCAAGAGGACATGTTGCTGCGTAATCTAAATAAATCATTTTGCTCACCCTTTCAAAAAGCACAAACTAGTAATCTAAAAAAACACTTGTCATTAGTTTAAAACTATGTAAATATAAGTGTCAAGACACCTGTAAAAACAGGAGGGAGATAATGAAAACAGATGTATTGATAATTGGCAGTGGTATCGCCAGTTTACAGCTGGCACGTAAGCTTTCATCTCATTTAAATGTGATGATTCTCACAAAGATGAGTCTTGTAACGAGTAATTCTTATTTGGCTCAAGGTGGCATTGCAGCAAGCATCAGCTCTAAAGACAGCTATGAACAGCATGCCCTTGACACACTAGAAGCAGGCCGATTTCACAACCACATAGGTGCTGTTAAGAACATCACTAAAATGGCTCCTGTCCTCTTACATGATTTAGCAGCAGCAGGATGTGCATTTGATGAAGAGAAAAACGGCAACTGGAGCCTTGGCATGGAAGGTGCACATTCAGAAAATCGCATTGTCCATAGCGGCGGGGATGAGACAGGAAAAAAAGTGATAGAGTTCCTTGTAGCCACAATGCCTGCTCATGTAACAATAAAAGAAGGCGTGTTTGTGTATGAGCTGATCCTTTCAATTCAAGGCAGATGTATTGGTGCAAAAGCTATTATGGCAGACGGTACAAAAAAGTGCTTTATAGCCAATCATACAATTATCGCCACAGGAGGATGCGGGCAAATCTATGAATATACTTCAAACGCAGCAACAATCACTGGCGATGGCATCGCGCTTGCTTATTTGGCGGGAGCAAACATTATTAACATGGAATTTGTGCAATTTCATCCTACCTTGCTGTATGTTGACGGAAAAACAGTAGGACTAGTCTCAGAGGCAGTCAGAGGCGAAGGAGGTTTTCTTGTTAATGAAAGTGGAGTTCCAATAATGGCTAATGTTCATCCATATAAGGACTTGGCACCACGTCATATCGTTGCGCAAAGAATCTACCAATATTGGAAAAAAGGCGAGTCTGTCTATTTAGATATTTCGAAGGTGGAAAACTTTGTGGACCGCTTTCCCGGTATTACAGCATTATGCAAAAAGCATGGCATTAATCTCCATAACAATAAAATTCCTGTTGCTCCAGGCTGTCATTTTTTAATGGGTGGCATTGAGACAGACTTTTGCGGGAAAACGTCAGTCGACGGATTGTATGCCATTGGCGAGGCAGCCTGCACTGGATTGCATGGAGCAAACAGGCTTGCAAGTAACTCCTTGCTTGAGGGCTTGTATATGGGAAGCGAGCTAGCTACATACTTGAATGAAAGAAGCAAGCAAAAATCAGAAACTACCACAGAAGCAAAAACGATACATATACAAAAGAAGTTCAAAAGTCTCCCAAGCATAAAGGAGCTACAGCAACGAACAATGGCTTCAGTTGGAATTGTCAGAACAGAAAAAACAATGAAGGAGCATCAATTATGGTTAGAGTCTTATTTGAATGGGGAAAAATGGGAAGTACAAACAGCTTGTTCTGAAAAGGAAGCATGGGAAACGTATTTTATGGTGCTGACAGCCTATCTTGTCACAATAGCGGCCCTTAGTCGAACAGAAAGCAGGGGCGGGCACTTTAGAAGCGATTTCCCCCAAGAAGCAGAAAGCTGGAGAAAGCAGATAGTTCTTCAGAAAATCGAAAGGAATGAGGGTGTAAGCGATGAACCAAATAAAATTGCGGCAGCAACTTGAATGTTTTTTTAACGAGGATATCGGCGATGGTGATAAAACATCAGACATCATTTTTCCAAATCCCCAGGAAGGCGAAATTATCTTCCTTGCAAAATCAACAGGGCTTTTTTGCGGAAAGGACATTATTAAGCAAGGCTTTTTCATTCTCGATGGCAAAATAGATGTTCAGGTCCATTTGGAGGACGGAGAAAGAATCGAGCCTGGCCAAACGATTGCCACTGTTAGAGGAGATATTAAGAACCTGCTTAAGGGAGAACGGGTTATCTTAAATCTTATCCAGAGAATGAGCGGGATTTCCACATTAACAAATAAAGCAGTCGAAGCATTAGACAGCAGCTATACAAAAATCTGTGATACAAGAAAAACAACACCAGGGCTGCGCATGCTCGAAAAATATGCAGTAACCGTGGGAGGCGGGTTTAATCATCGGTTTGGTTTGTACGATGCTGTGATGATTAAGGATAATCATATTTCCTTCGCTGGAGGAATAAAAGAGGCAGTTCGTGCAGTCAAAGAATCAATAGGCCATATGATTAAAGTAGAGGTAGAAACAGAGTCATTCGAGCAAATGCAGGATGCTTTAGCAGCAGGGGCAGATGTTATCATGTTTGATAACATCTCACCAGAAGACATTGCAAAATGGATACCGCATGTTCCTGAAACGGTGACAACAGAAGCGTCTGGCGGAATCACACTGGAAAATTTACCTGCTTATAAAAATTGTGGTGTCGATTATATTTCTTTAGGATTTATAACCCATTCAGCAACGGCATTAGATATAAGTGTGAAAGCTAGCTTTTAGATAAAGGAATGAAGAGGGGGAACTTGAGCGGTGAACTTATTAGAAAGCGTTAGACAGATTCCTGTGCATTATTTGACTATGGAGATCAACGAATTAGAGGAGCGGGTAAAAGCAGTAAAGAGCAGGCTTGGCGACAGATTATTCATCCTTGGCCATCATTATCAAAAGGATGAGGTTTTCCAATTTTCGGATGCAACAGGTGACAGTCTGCAATTGGCCCAGATTGCTGCCGCAAACAGAAAAGCAGAATTTATTGTTTTTTGCGGTGTACACTTTATGGCAGAAACAGCTGATATTCTGACAACGAATGACCAGAAGGTGTATTTGCCTGACATGAGGGCAGGCTGCTCGATGGCCGATATGGCCGATATATACGAAACAAATCGGGCGTGGGATGCGTTAACTCAAACCTTCGGAGAGACGATTATCCCACTAACATATGTTAATTCAACTGCAGCCATCAAGGCATTTGTCGGCGAACACGGTGGTGCGACGGTAACGTCTTCCAATGCAGAACAAATGGTTGAATGGGCGCTTACCAAAAAGGAAAGGCTTTTGTTTCTCCCAGATCAGCATTTAGGCAGAAATACCGCCTATAAGCTTGGCATCCCCCTTGAGCATATGGCTATCTGGGACCCTATTCAAAATGAGTTACTGTTTGAAGAAGATTTGGAAAAGGTGAAGGTGATTTTATGGAAAGGACATTGTTCTGTGCATGAAAACTTCACGACAGCCAATATTGAAAATATCCGTAAAAAACATCCTGACATGAAAGTTATCGTTCATCCCGAATGCAGTCGCGAGGTTGTTGCACTCTCGGATATGGCTGGCTCCACCAATTTTATTATTACGGAGATTGAACAAGCTTTACCAGGCACTTCCTTTGCAGTGGGAACCGAAATGAATCTCGTCAACAGAATGATTCAAAATCATCCTGATAAGCATATAATCAGCTTAAATCCTTATATGTGTGCATGCTTGACAATGAATCGTATTGATTTACCTCATTTAGTGTGGTGTCTCGAATCCCTTGAGGACGGCTTTGCCAGCAATCGTATCATGGTCGAAGAGGCGATAGCAAACAAAGCGAGACTCTCCCTTAACAAAATGCTGCAGCAATAATCCTTGCAATCTCATAATCTGTTTCCTTTTACATAAAAAATATGAAAAGGAAACAGATTTTTTACATTGCACTTGTCCTAATTTAATGACTTTTCAGTTATTACCCTATAAAATGGTATTGTTGGAATTCTATTCTAAACTAGTTTTCAATATATACAGTGGGATAATAGAAGGGAAGACGGTTATTGGCAGACAAGAATCAAAAAAATATCATCGCTTTAAATCAAGAGCTTATGAGGATTGCCAGCATCGTTGCAAATAATGAAAAAGAGGCAGCCTTTTTAATAGAAGAAACAAAAAAGGAAGCATTAAATGCTATTATTCCGATAAAGTCAGAGCGCAGACTGTTAAAGCTGCTCGCTAAACAAGTAGAAAAGCTGCCAAGTGCAGGGCAATATTATCCAGTGCAGAATAAATTCCTAAATGGTTTGAGAAAAGTGGATAAACAGGGACGGCTGCTGCTTGTTTTGCACTACTATAAGGGCTACAGTATCCAGAAAAGTGCAAGAATTATAGGTTATAGCGAAAAAGAAGCGAAGCAAATGCTGATGGATGCTTTGCTGCAGTGGACCTCTAGTCAAACAGGGGCAGACCTGCAGCAATTAAAACAGCAGCTTCATAAAGAATTGGCTTATATTGATGTGGAGGAGCCCCCTGAGGTTAAGCGTCCCTTCCATATCAAGAGATTTGCGTCAATTATAACCTTCTTATTGGTTTTGCTAATTGGCGGAGCAGGCAGCCAAGCATTAAAAGCTAAAGCAGAGGTTAATCCTGGTATCGATATTATGGACATATTTAAAGAGTCGATAGAGCAAGAAAAAGCATTAGATGAAGTACGCGCTGCAATTGAAAATGCAGGCTATCAGGATGTCTATTTTTCAGTGGATAGTAATGCAGAATATGCCTATTTGGAAATAGAAGGGAAAGACAACGAAGCCAAGCAGGAAGAGATTAAATCATTGGTAGAGGCTGAGATGCAGAAGCGGAATATAGATTTTTTTATCGAAACTAACTTTTATATACCAGAAGAAAGTCCACCAATGGAAGAAGTGGAAATGGATGAGGAAACAGCTATTTCAAATGAGATACTTGAAAAAATAAATAATCAATTATCCAAAAAAATAATGGATAAATTTGAGGTTAATAGTAATCTATTTTATCCTCTATTCGTAAGTTGGTCTACAGATGCATGGAGTATTGAGATTCCTGAAGAAATTGGCAAGAAACAAGAAGCAGAGGATATAACTCAAGCTATCCTTGATGAGTACAAGGACGATCGCAAATTATTTGTGGAAGAATACAGATATAAAGATCATGAACAAACCTACACTTGGGGCAATGTTATAGAATATATTAATTCTGCCTTGGCAAGCTCAGAAAATTATACATTTAAGGCACTTTTTGCAGATCCAGACGATGGTGTTATGAAGTTCGATGTTAGGCTTTACTTGTTAAAAACAGACAAGGATGCAGAAGTCATCGCAAGAGAGGTAAAAAGAAGCATCACGAGATTTTTAGAAACAAGCGAAATAAAAGAAATAACGGAAGACAATCCTTACGAAATCATCGTCAGAGATAATAAGAATCAAGAAATAGATACAGATTAAAGGGATAAGGTGTATAATTCGGGAAAAACAGGGCAATAATTGTTAGATGTTAAACGTAATCATGTATTTATGGTACAATAAAAAAAGTCAAGATTACTTGTGCTAAAAAGTTATAAAAGGCAGTTGAATGGTTTGACAGATAAGGAAAAAGTTATTGTATTAATCGGTCCAACAGCTGTTGGCAAAACAAAGCTGAGCATTGAATTAGCAAAAAAATTCAATGGAGAAATCATCAGCGGGGATTCAATGCAAATATACAGAGGGATGGATATTGGGACAGCTAAGATCACAAACGATGAAATGGAAGGAATACCGCACCATTTAATTGATATTGTTGATCCAGATGAGGCCTTTTCTGTGGCTGAATTTCAAACATTAGTCCGCAGCAAAATCAAGGATATTACTAATCGCGGCAAAGTGCCATTTATTGTCGGTGGCACTGGCCTTTATATTCAATCCGTGCTGTATGATTATCAATTCCAGGAAGCACCAACAGCAGATGCAGACTACAGGGCATCACTAGAAGCTCTCGCCGATGAAAAAGGCACATTAGAGATTCATAAAATGCTCGAGCAAATCGATCCTATAACAGCCGCAAGCATTCATCACCATAATGTTCGCAGAGTTATTCGGGCACTGGAAATTTTCCATGTGACAGGAAAACGAATGTCTGAGCTCCAAGAGAACCAAAGTGAGGAAATGCTGTATGACGCAGCCATCATTGGCTTAACGATGGATCGGGATTTATTATATGAAAGAATAAACCTCCGTGTCGACAAGATGATGGAGGAAGGACTTCTCCCTGAGGTGAAGAATTTCTTTGATGCCGGCTTAAAGGATTGCCAATCCATTCAAGCAATCGGCTACAAGGAAATTTATAAATATTTTGAAGACAGATCTTCATTAGAGGACGCTGTTGCAGAGTTAAAGCAAAACTCAAGAAGATATGCGAAAAGGCAATTAACTTGGTTTCGCAATAAAATGAGTGTAAAATGGTTTGATATGACAGATAGTGTCAAATCTAATGACATTTCTAAAAAAATAAAGGAAATTTCGCGTTATTTAGAAGGAATGCTTAAGAATTAATCGAATACATAATAGCAGAGAGAAAAGAGGAGGATTTTCATGAAGCAATCAGTTAATATCCAAGACCAATTTTTAAATCAACTACGCAAAGATGGTACTAGTGTCACAGTATTCCTATTAAATGGATTCCAAATTCGCGGACTTATAAAAGGTTTCGACAATTTTACAGTATTATTTGAATCAGAAGGCAAGCAGCAATTAGTTTACAAGCATGCGATTTCCACTTTTGCTCCGCAAAAGAATGTTCAAATTGATTTAGAAGGCACACAAGCATAATCAAAAACTCCAGGCAGACGGCCTGGAGTTTTTTTTTGCGCTCTTTTTTGATATATGTAAAATTAAAATTTTCACTAATGATTGAAGATGTTATTGAATATACATTATTTATGGAGTGAAAAGAAACAGGCAAACATGCCTTATGCCGTATTCGGCATATCCACGTTAGGAGGTGTGGCTTTTGGAGCATCCGATCCGGATGAAGAATAATGGACAGATAAGTGTTGTAATCAACTCGCAGAAAAAGAAGGTTCTTCCAAAAGAACTGCCAGAAGCTGAATCAATCCCGAAAAAAATGACAAGTGAACATAGCGCACTTAAAGAAATAGAGGAAGAGCTTAGCAGTCTTGTAGGCATGGATGAAATGAAGAAAATGATTAAGGAAATATATGCCTGGATATATGTGAACAAAAAAAGGGAGGAGCATGGCTTAAAGGCTGGCAAACAAGCTCTACATATGATGTTCAAGGGGAATCCCGGCACAGGCAAAACGACAGTTGCCCGCTTAATCGGCAAGTTGTTTCAAAAGATGAATGTATTGTCAAAGGGACATTTGATTGAAGCAGAACGGGCTGATTTAGTTGGCGAATACATTGGGCATACAGCCCAAAAGACGAGAGACTTAGTAAAAAAAGCGCTTGGTGGCATCCTGTTCATTGATGAAGCTTACTCATTAGGCAGGGGAGGAGAAAAGGATTTCGGCAAGGAAGCAATCGATACACTTGTAAAGCATATGGAGGATAAACAGCATGAGTTTATTCTTATTCTAGCAGGGTATTCAAGGGAAATGGATTTCTTTTTATCCTTAAATCCTGGACTTCACTCACGCTTTCCACTAGTCATCGATTTTCCTGATTACTCGACAGACCAGTTGATGGAAATTGGCAAAAGGATGCTTATTGAGCGAGAGTATACTTTAAGTCATGAAGCAGAGAAATCGCTAAAAACACATTTGACCTATGTCCGTACAGGGCAAAATATGCGCAGTTTTTCAAACGGCAGGTATATTCGCAATGTTTTGGAGAAATCAATTCGCGCACAGAGCATGCGCTTGCTTATGCAAGGTAATTATGACAAACACGAGTTAATGACATTAAGAAGCAATGACCTCATTTATGAAAGCACGTCAAAGCCAAATGAGGAAATACCAACAATGAACAATGGCTTTTAACAGCTTATAATAGGCAGGAACACTAAATTTTTCTGTGTTCCTGTTTTTTTGTATAAGACAAATTTTTGTATTTTTCCGTATGTTTTAATAGGAATTGTTAGGACGGGAAAAAATACTGTTTTTCTCACATGGAATATGCTACTGTAAAGGAACGCGAGTCGCAAGTAGCGTGATTATTAATAGAAAATAATCACATACTATTATTGTAGAAATAGTGAAGAAAGCGTTATTTTTGCTATAATATAGACAAAGAGTAGAAAGAGGGTTTTCTTTTGAATGAAACAAAAGAATCAACAGAGAAAGTAATCCTTGTTGGCTGTCAAACGACAGATGACACTGCAAGATTTGAATACTCCATGGAAGAGCTCGCAAGTCTAACGGAAACAGCACACGGTCAAGTGGTTGCTTCCATCACACAAAATCGAGACAGGATTCATCCTTCAACATACATAGGTAAAGGGAAAGTGGAAGAATTAGAAGTGCTGGCAGAGGAAATGGACGCAGATATAATCATTTTCAATGATGAGCTGTCCCCAAGCCAAGTTCGCAATCTTTCCAAAAATATTGAAGCACGTATCATAGACAGAACACAATTGATTTTGGATATCTTTGCAGGAAGAGCACGCTCAAAGGAAGGGAAGCTGCAGGTTGAGCTGGCACAGCTGCAATATTTGCTGCCAAGGCTTGGTGGACAAGGTCTTCAGCTTTCCAGACTAGGTGCTGGTATTGGAACAAGAGGTCCTGGTGAAACAAAGCTGGAATCAGACAGACGTCATATCCGCCGCAGAATCGATGATATTAAAAGCCAATTGAATGTCATCGTTGAACACCGTGACAGATACAGAGAAAGAAGAAAGCGCAACAGAACATTCCAAATTGCGCTTGTAGGCTATACAAACGCAGGTAAATCCACTCTGTTTAACCGCGTGGCAGAAGCAGATTCCTTTGAGGAAAACATCTTGTTTGCGACACTTGATCCAATGACAAGAAAGGTCATTTTGCCGAGTGGATTCAGTGCGCTTATTACGGATACTGTTGGGTTCATCCAAGACTTGCCGACAACGCTCGTTGCTGCGTTCCGCTCTACTTTAGAGGAGGTACGTGAAGCAGATTTGCTATTACATGTTGTCGATATGGCAAACGAGGAATATTATCAGCATGAGGAAACAGTGCATAAATTGCTTGCAGACCTGGAAATTCCGGCAATTCCGCAAATTACTGTTTATAACAAGCGCGACCTTGTGCACGCAGACTTTGTGCCGTCCTCAAAGCTGGACAGTATCGAAATCAGTGCTTTAAACGCAGATGACAGAATGAAACTAAAGCAAAAAATTGAAGACACGATGATTGAGAATATGGAATATTATGAGGTTGTCGTTCCAGCAAGCAACGGTAAGCTGCTGGCACAGCTTAAAAATGAAAGTATACTTAGAAGCCTTGTTTTCGAAGAGGAAGAACAGCAGTATACGTGCAAAGGCTATTGTTTACATGACACAAGCCTTTCCGGACAGCTGAAAGCTTATAAAGCAACACGATAGGAGAACAGTATGTACGATCAATTAACATTTGGTGATAAACTCCGAGTTCTTGTCGGAGAGGTAGAAGAACAAGTGAAGGAAGTTCATAAAAGAATCGACGAACGAATTGACGAAAATCAATTTCGTGTTCTGAAAAGCTTCCAAAACAATAAGGTGAGCGAATCTCATTTCATTCCAACAACAGGCTACGGCTATGATGATTTAGGAAGAGATACGCTTGAACGAATTTATGCAGAAGTGTTCGGCGGAGAGGCAGGACTTGTGCGCCCGCAAATCATTTCAGGGACACACGCAATCAGCATTGCGTTATTCGGAGTGCTGCGTCCTGGAGATGAGCTTCTGTATATTACAGGAAAACCATACGATACATTAGAAGAAATCGTCGGGATTAGAGGGAATGGCACAGGCTCCTTAAAGGAATTCGGCATTTCTTATAATAGTGTCGCCCTAAAAGAGGACGGACGTCCTGATTTCGAAAAAATCGCTTCAAGCATTAAGAGCAATACAAAAATGATTGGCATCCAGCGCTCAAAGGGTTATGCAACAAGACCTTCCTTTACCATTGCAGAAATCAAGGAAATGATTGATTTCGTCAAGGAATTAAAAAGTGATGTTGTTGTATTTGTGGACAATTGCTACGGAGAATTTGTAGAGGACCTTGAGCCATGTCATGTTGGGGCAGATTTAATGGCAGGATCTCTTATAAAAAACCCAGGCGGCGGTATTGCTAAAACTGGCGGTTATATTGTTGGGAAAGAGAAGTTCGTGGAAGCATGCTCCTATCGGATGACATCTCCAGGCATTGGAGCGGAGGCTGGTGCATCTCTTTACAGCCTGCAGGAAATGTACCAAGGATTTTTCCTTGCACCACATGTTGTCGGGCAAAGCTTGAAGGGTGCTGTGTTTACTGCAGCTATGCTTGAAAAGCTTGGGATGAATTCATCGCCGAAATGGAATGTGCCGCGCACAGACTTGATTCAATCAGTGCAATTTGATGATAAAGAAAAGATGGTCGCATTCTGCCAGGCTGTGCAGTACGCATCACCAGTCAATTCCCATGTCACACCATATCCTAATTATATGCCAGGCTATGAAGATGATGTCATTATGGCAGCAGGAACGTTTATTCAAGGTGCAAGCATCGAGCTTACTGCCGACGGTCCGATCAGACCGCCATATGTCGCTTACGTACAGGGGGGGTTAACGTATTCTCACGTAAAAATCGCTGTATGTATGGCAATTGACAGACTATTGGAACAAAAGCTAATTACGTTAGCATAAAAAAATCTACATCCAGAGGTTAGAAATTGTAACATTTGTTGACAATAAATCTATCCAAAACTATAATGAAGTTGGGTAAATACAATCAATCTAAAGGAGCCGAATCGCTATGTCTGGTAGTCAAATTCGTCGGTCGATGCCTCTATTCCCAATTAGTATTGTCATGCAGTTAACAGAGCTGTCCGCTCGACAAATTCGCTACTATGAAGAGCACGAATTAATTGCTCCAGCAAGAACGGATGGCAACAGGCGACTGTTTTCCTTAACTGATATTGACAAACTATTGGAAATTAAGGATCTAATCGATCAAGGTGTTAACCTCGCTGGAATTAAACAAATATTCTCAGTGAAGGAAAAGCAAGTTATAACAGAAGATGTAAAGAAAGAAGCAGAAAAGGCTCGCAGAGAGCTTACAGATGAAGACTTGCGTAAACTTTTGCGCAAGGAGCTGTTGAATGCAGGACGTTTTAACAATAATGGCCGCAATTCAATGGGACAGGGAGGATCTCAATTTTTTCAGAGATAGATATTAAAGGGACTTAAGAGGAGGAAATAGCCGTGGCAAAGAATTATTCAAAAGAGGATATCAAACGTTTTGCAGAAGAAAGTAATGTAAAATTCATTCGACTTCAATTTACGGATATTTTAGGAACAATCAAGAATGTTGAGATTCCAATCAGTCAGCTTGATAAAGCCCTAGACAACAAAATGATGTTTGATGGCTCTTCCATCGAAGGATTTGTAAGAATCGAAGAATCTGATATGTACCTATATCCAGATTTGAACACATGGGTTGTTTTCCCATGGACAGCAGAAAAAGGCAAGGTTGCACGACTTATCTGTGATATTTACAATCCAGATGGCACACCATTTGAAGGAGATCCGCGTAACAACCTACGTCGCGTTCTTAAAGAAATGGAAGCTCTCGGCTTTACTGATTTCAACTTAGGACCTGAACCAGAATTCTTCCTGTTCAAATTGGACGAAAAGGGGCAACCATCCCTTGAATTGAACGATAACGGAGGCTACTTCGACTTAGCGCCAACAGACCTTGGCGAAAACTGCCGCCGCGACATCGTGTTAGAGCTAGAAGAAATGGGCTTTGAAATTGAAGCATCTCACCATGAAGTAGCTCCAGGACAGCACGAAATCGATTTCAAATATGCGGACGCAGTCACAGCATGTGACCAAATCCAAACATTTAAATTAGTCGTTAAAACAATCGCACGCAAACACGGACTGCACGCAACATTCATGCCAAAGCCATTATTCGGCGTTAACGGTTCTGGAATGCACTGTAACCTTTCCCTATTTAATAACGGTAAGAACGCATTCTACGATCCAAACACAGAGCTTGAAATGAGCGAAACAGCCCTGCAATTCATCGCTGGTATCGTTAAGCATGCAACAAGCTTCACAGCAATCACTAACCCGACTGTAAACTCTTACAAACGCTTAGTGCCAGGCTACGAAGCACCATGTTATGTAGCATGGTCAGCTCGCAACCGTTCACCATTAATGCGTATTCCAGCATCACGCGGACTAAGCACACGCGTTGAAGTACGCAGCGTGGACCCAGCAGCTAACCCATACCTAGCAATGGCAGCATTGCTAGCAGCAGGCCTTGACGGAATCAAAAACGAATTGACTCCGCCAGCACCAGTAGACCGCAACATTTACATCATGAGCAAAGAAGAACGCCTTGCAGAAGGCATCGTTGATTTGCCATCAACACTTGCAGACGCATTAACAGAACTAAAGCAAGATCAAACAATGATTGACGCTTTAGGAGAGCATATTTTCGTACACTTTGTAGAAGCTAAAGAGATTGAGTGGGATATGTTCCGCACACAAGTGCATCCATGGGAA
>Ga0209463_1001233_pt1 | contig 16084 bp, 19 predicted proteins | sample AgamicMgSfrz_FD_187169 | JGI IMG/M metagenome (GOLD analysis project Ga0209463, IMG submission 187169) | Agave microbial communities from Guanajuato, Mexico - Mg.Sf.rz (SPAdes) (version 2) | ecosystem: Host-associated > Plants > Phyllosphere > Phylloplane/Leaf | place: Guanajuato, Mexico... | reverse complement strand
CAAGGAGCTGCCAACGGACCAAAAGTAAATGGATCACAATCAGCGATTCCAGGAACAGGACAAGGAGCTGTGAACGGACCAAAAGCAAATGGATCACAATCAGCAATTCCAGCAACGGGACAAGGGGCTGTGAGTGGACCAAAAGCAAATGGATCACAACCAGCGATTCCAGCGACGGGACAAGGGGCTGTGAACGGATCAGAAGCAACTCCATCACAACCAGCGATTCCAGCGACAGAACAAGGAGCTGTGAACGGGCCAAAAGTAAATGGATCACAACCAGTGATTCCAGCGACGGGACAAGGGGCTGTGAACGGATCAGAAGCAACTACATCACAACCAGCGATTCCAGGACAAGGAGCTGCGAATGGACCAAAAGCAAATGGATCACAACCAGCGATTCCAGCAACGGGACAAGGAGCTGTGAACGGATCAGAAGCAACTCCATCACAACCAGCAATTCCAGCAACGGGACAAGGAGCTGTAAACGGGCCAGTAGTAAACCAACCAAAAATACAGGCAGCGCCTAGTCAATCCGCACCAGCGGTACAAGGTTCAGTGCCAACGGTGAGTCAACCAGCCCCAGCGGTACAAGGCTCAGCGCCAGTGATGGGTCAATCCGCACCAGCGCTACAGCGCACAACACCGACAGTGAGCCAACCAGCACCAAGTGTACAGGGTTCAGCACCGACAGTGAGCCAACCAGCACCAAGTGTACAAGGTTCAGTGCCAACAATGAGTCAACCAACACCAAAGGTACAGGGTTCAGCACCAACAGTGAGCCAACCAGCGCCGAGTGTGCAAGCTTCAGCACCGACAGTGAGTCAACCAGCACCAAGTGTACAGGGTTCAGTACCGACAGTGAGCCAACCAGCACCAAGTGTACAAGGTTCAGCACCAACAGTACAAGGCTCAGCGCCAGTGATGGGTCAATCCGCACCAACGCTACAGCGCACAACACCGACAGTGAGTCAACCAGCACCAAGTATACAGGGTTCAGCACCGACAGTGAGCCAACCAGCACCAAGTGTACAAGGTTCAGCACCAACAGTACAAGGCTCAGCGCCAGTGATGGGTCAATCCGCACCAGCGCTACAGCGCACAACACCGACAGTGAGTCAACCAGCACCAAATATACAGGGTTCAGCACCGACAGTGAGCCAACCAGCACCAAGTGTACAAGGTTCAGCGCCAGTGATGGGTCAATCCGCACCAGCGCTACAGCGCACAACACCGACAGTAGGTCAACCAGCACCGAGTGTACAAGGTTCAGCGCCAGTGATGGGTCAATCCGCACCGAGTGTACAAGGTTCAGCGCCAGTGATGGGTCAATCCGCACCGAGTGTACAGGGTTCAGCGCCAACAGTGAGTCAACCAGCACCGAGTGTACAGGGTTCAGCGCCAACAGTGAGTCAGCCAGCACCGAGTGTACAAGGTTCAGCGCCAGTGATGGGTCAATCCGCACCAGCGCTACAGCGCACAACACCAACAGTGAGTCAGCCAGCACCGGGAGTACAAGGTTCAGCGCCAACAGTGAGCCAGCCAGCACCAAGTGTACAGGGTTCAGCACCAACAGTGAGTCAAAAGAAAGTCGTTCAGCAAGAAAATAAGGTTATTCAAAAGACTGAGATTGTACAAGAGACAGAGGTAATTCAAAGAAATCATGTGAAGCAAGAAACAGGAGGTGTCTTACAAGAAAATAATAAACAGACTGTATTACAAAGTGAGCGTTTGGATGATAATGCTGAACAAAAGTTTAGCGTTCATGAAGATATGTAAGTACTAAATAATAGAAAGGTGAAGATGTAATTGAGCTATGAGATCCCTAAAGAGATAAAATCACCGATTAAATTAATTTTCTCATTGTATGCAAAGGATCTATCCATCATCGGCGTAGGAACATTGTTCCTATTAAATGTTGGAAGTGAATTTGTCCACAATTGGTTTACCATTCCCTACTATATAGTAGGGTTTGGTGCTTTACTTTTTATGGTTATGAGTTCTTCTACGAATCCAGGAAAACGAAATTATGTTGCTTTATATTTTTTAATTAAGCGTAATAAAACTACTTATCATCCTATTGATGCGAATGCGATAGAAAATGAATCTAAATACTCAAATGAGAATAAGGAGGAAAAGAGAAATGAGTACGGAGCCAAAATTAAATGATGCTGCAGGTGTTCCAACAATAGTTGTACCTGTAATAACAGATGAAGAAAAACCAGAGAAATCTGGTTTTTTTTCTAGAAAAAAGAAAGAAAAGAAACCGAAAAAGAATATAAAGAAAGAAAAAATAGAAAAAAAACCAAAGGTTAGAGTGCCAAACCAAACGATAAGCATGCTTCCTTTTGTACGGTATGAGGGGAATCATATTGTTCTAAAAAATGGAGTCATGGATATTTTACAAATTACAACTACTGATTTAAATACGCTAAATGAATCGGATGAAATGATGATGATTTATCAAAGGGTTAGGTTCATGCGGAGTTATGCGTATGATTATAAAGAAGTATCTTTAAATTTCCCTTCTAATACATCTATCCAACAAGAATATTGGAGGAAAAAAAGGGAAGAAACGCAAGATCCTATTAATCACAAATATATTGATCGTAAATTATTTGAATTGAACTTTTTAGAAGAAAAGAGAACGGATAGAGAGTTTTTCCTATTTATCTATGGTAGTAATAAAGAACAATTATCAGAAAGACGTAGAATGGCAGAGAACCATTTTAAAAATTCCTTTCCATTAGTAAGAATCACAAAAGAAAAGAAAATAGATGTGCTGTGTGTACTAAATAACCAAAATTCTAAATTGTAAGGAGGACTAATCATGGCGTTTGAATTGGCTAATATCATTCCAATGTTAGATAGAAAGAAAAAGAAGGGGGATCGAGATGAAAATAAGCAAAAACAGAAACATGATTTAGAATTTCTTGCAAAGATTCAACCGAAAGGCGGTTTAAGATTTGGTGATAACTTTGTAAGAAAAGGAGACGGTTATGAAGCTTGTATTCACATTGTTGACTATCCTACTAATGTAGATGCAAAGTGGATGAAGACGATTACTACAATGAAGAACGTTATAGTGGTTACAGATGTTTCAACAATGGAGAGAAGTGAGACCGTAACCAATATTAATAAGTCCATGTTAGAACAAAAAATGCGTTTTAGTAATGAAAAACAAGGGATTGCTCAACTAGATGCCGTTCAAAAACATGATGAGTTAACCAAACTATATCACCAAATATCACAATTGGGGGAAGTCATTAAGTTAGTTCATGTTCGTTTATACGTTCATGGAAAAACGACTTTAGAATTAGAAAAGAGCGTTGGAGACGTTTTAACGGAGCTAGAGGCACAAAGCTTCAAGGGGACTGTACTTTTAAATGAGCAAGAGCATGAGTGGAAAGCTTTGTTTAGCCCGTATGAAGAACAAATTACATACGCAAATAAGAGAGAAGGAAAGGGAATGCCTGGGCTTACATTAGCTGCTGGGCTTCCCTTTCATTATGCGCAATTACGTGATCCGCGAGGATCTTATCTAGGGACTACATTTACGGGTGGTAGCGTGTTATTTGATTTGTTTCATAAAGATAAGCAACGTAGATACTATAACGGTGTACTCATTGGAGAAATGGGTTCAGGAAAAAGTACACTTCTGAAAAAGTTGTTTTTAGATAATAAAATTAGAAATAACTTTATTAGGGGGTTTGATGTAACAGGAGAATTTGAAACATTAATTAAAGAAGTAAACGGACAAATGGTAGCACTTGATGGTACACAAGGTTTAATTAACCCATTGCAAATTTATCGTTCAAGGATAGACGATGAAGATAAAAAAACAATGGAAGAAATAGAGACACATTCTTTCTTACAACATCTTTCTAAGGCAGCTACTTTTTATTGTCTGTTATCTCCACAAGTTACAGATGCGGATATCCAGGAGTATAAAAAAGTACTTAGAGAGTTCTATGAATCATTAGGATTCTTAGAAAAAATAAAAACTACAGGTGTAACTAACTTGAAAAATGAAGAGTATCCTATCTTTTTAGAATTACTCGAATATGTAAAGAAAGAGCTGTACTCGAATGTGGAAGAGAGAATTATTAACCCTGGATTATCCCTTTCTAGATCAGCTAGGCTAGAGAAAATTGAATTAGCCCTTGATGATATTGTAAATGGATATGGTCATCTATTTAATGGACATACAACATTAGAAGACCTAACAAATGAACAAGTTGTATTCTTCTCTGTAAAATCATTACGTAGTCTGGAGAAAAAAGTTTTTAATGCCCAGATGTATAATGCATTTAGTTTAATTTGGGATCACCTAATTCAAATTGGTGAACCACAACGTAAAGGAATATATAAAGATGGCTTTGACTTTGATCTTATAAAACGTTTGTTAGTTATTTTAGATGAATCACATTTAACGATTAATACGAGTAACCCAATTGCGGTAGACTTTATACTGGAATTCGCGCGTGAAGCCCGTAAGTATTTTGGTGGGCTTCTTTTTGCTTCACAATCAGTTCGAGATTTTGTGTCAGATGCAAAGGATAATGAGGTAGCAATTAAAATTAAAACACTATTTGAACTAACCCAATATAAGTTTGTCTTACAGCAAGATGCGAACTCATTAGATACGCTAAGGTACATTTTCCAAGGTCAGTTATCCGAAAGTGAGTTAAGGCAAATTCCATTATTACAGCAAGGAGAATGTGTTTTAGCCATTAAAGGTGTGCAGAACTTAACAATGACAGTAGAAGCTTCCGAAGATGAAATAAACCTCTTTGAAGGTGGTTTATAATGCATGGATATTAAAAAAATAATAATTAAAAAGATTCTTTTATGGCTTGGGATTCCTGGTGTTTTAATACTAGGAGTCCTTTTTATTGGGGCCATATCAGCAATATCCATATCTGGTTCTCATAAGTCCTCCAGTGGAAGTGGAGGGGGTTCTGGATTAATTATAGGGGCTGGTTGTAAATTAACAGGACAGGTCGATCGTACGAAGTTTGATGCGAAAATAAATCAATCTGGAGCGTTTGCGAATCATGCAGATGGATTTATGAAAGCAGCTGAATCAGCAAAGATTGATCCAGTACTATTAGCAGCAATTGCACTTCATGAAACGGGGTACGGGAAGTCAAATGCAGTCGTTAATAAAAATAATCCTGGCGGATTAATGGACCCAAAAACAAACTGGCAAACCTTACAGATCTTCTCAAGTTTGGAGGAAGGGCTTGTATATATGGCAGGGAACTTAAATAGACTTTATATCTCACAAGGACTAACAACAATTGATCAAATCGGTGGGAAGTATGCACCAATAGGAGCAGACAATGATCCTGGTGGGCTTAATAAATATTGGGTTCCAACTGTTACAAAAATTGCTCAAGAGTTAGGTGGAGCAATGCAATGTGAGGTTGTAGAAGGTGGAGGAACAGGAACAGGAGACATTAAAGTGGATGAAAATATGAAAGGAGACTTTCAATTTCCCTTCGTGGGAATCAATTATGTTGTTACAAGTGATTATGGCGGTCGCTGGGGAACAATTCATGCAGGGATAGATTTAGTGGCGTATCGTGGAGCACCTGTTAGCGCTGTAGGGGATGGAAAAGTTGTGGATGCTCGTTTATCTAGTTCGTATGGAAACATGGTTACAATTCAACATCCTAACGGAGTGTTTACACGTTATGCACACATGGATGGATTAAATGTATCAACTGGACAAGATGTAAAAAAAGGACAACAGATTGGGATACAAGGAAATACAGGAGACTCAACTGGAACACATCTTCATTTTGAAGCTAGAAGAGGAAATGACTATAAACAAGGAACCTCTTTTGATCCAAGACAGCTATTACCATTTCCACCAAGTCAATCTGCCAATCACTAAATAAAAGGAGGTTTTCGTTTGTCTGCATTTAAAGTTGGAAGTAATAAAAATAAAATTTACTATGCCATTATGATAGGGATTGTTGTCATTTTAACCATTTGTTTAACATCAAAAGAGTTTATGTTTAATGACGATCCTATTGTTCAAACTGAATTTAATCGTCCGTTACCTGGATTGAATTATAATACAATTTATCTAAAAAAGTGGGAGTACAATCCAGATAAAAATATAATGCAAATTCATCTTAAAACAGGAGAAAAAAGTGGAACGTATGTAAGTTCGAAACTATCTTTTACAGCTAAACAAAAAGGGAATGCTAAAGAACTACCAACGAAAGTTGTGTTTAATCAAGGGGATATGTATGTTATCCAAATCAGTGAAGTGCCAAAAGAATATAATGTCATAGGTTTATTTGTAAATGAAAAAGCAGAGATTGATTCATTTGAAACTAGCACAACTAACGAAGGTGGAACAATTCAAAAAGCAGAAAATAATAATCTAAAAGAAAAGAAAATCGTTTTAACAGGAGATTATCGAAAGATAAAAACAAACAAAGAACTATTAAGAAAAAATGCTAATGAGTATGCTCAAGATGAAACGGAAGAAGAATTACAATCTGTAAATATAGAAATAAAAAATGTAAAGAAGACAATCCCATTACAAGATGAATTATCAGATAAAATTGTAAATGAAATTGAAAGGATTGAAGCAAATAAGGCATATCAAACTGAGGAAGAAAAAGAAAAAAGTGAATCAGAAATTCAAAAAAGAAAGCTTCAAATAGAACAATATAAAAAGAGAAAATTAGAGCTAGAAAGCAAAATAAAAGAACTAGAAGCAAAAGAGAAAAATCTTCAGAACAAATTAGAAGATCAGCGTAAAAAGTTTAATCTAGCAGAATGAAATTAAAATATTTTAGAAGTTAGAAAGAAGTATAAACATTACAAATATAATTATCTGATAATTTTTTGATTGTATTAAAAATTTATCAGATAATTTTTTTTGCCATTATAAAAAGTGTTGTGGTTCAAAAATAGATTGGAAAAAGTACATTGAAAATACATTGGATAGTACATTGAAAATACATTGGATAGTACATTGAAAATACATTGGATAGTACATTGAAAATACATTGGATAGTACATTGAAAATACATTGAAACCACACTGAAACCACATTGAATTTCTCTTCCTCATGATATCACGTTTTTGTTAGGCTCTGCCTAACCTGTCACCTTCGGTGATAGCAAAAAACCCTTATGCTCTTTGCAATTAAAATCACTAATTTGGAGGTCTCCCCTATGAATGTGTTAATCCGTGATCTTGATGCTAGTTTAGTGAAACGAATTGATGAACTAGCTAAGGCAAAAAAGATTTCCAGACAGGAATTTTTGCATAGATACATTAGTAATCTTGCTGTACTTCAAGATATGAAAGACTTACAAGATAAACATATAGAATTACAAAAACAAAGCATGATCCTCATAAAACAAAACACACAAACTATGAATCGTATGTTACAAGTTATTGAAGATATTGAATTGGAAAATGAATAAATAAAAATAGTGAAAGGGGCTTAAGTATGTCTAAGAAAAAGATGGATAAGACTTATTATTTAAATGAAACTACAGTTGCTTATATAAAGGAATATGCAGAAGAAAAAGGAATTAAACCAAGCCATGCATTAGAAAGAATTATTGTTGAACATCAAAACCAAAATCATGATTTATTAGAACAAATTAAAGGAGCAGTTAAAGATGTTATTCATGAAGATTTAGGAAGAATTAGAGCTGGTACAAATCTAACTGATAAACATACAAGAATGTTATTACAATTTGCAAATCACTATTTTACAGTAAATAGATTTGAGCGATTGGCTACAACAAATCAGTTTATGTCTAAAGGCATGGTACAAGCAGAAGAGTTTGTTAAAGATCAAATTTCAAATGCTCGAATGAAAAAGTTAGAAAGAGAAAAAGGCACAAGTGATTTAAATTAGGGAGATAATATATGAATACGCCTGGTGTAGTAATTAAAAGTCAATTCGTATATTCCAAAAATGATTTTAGTAAAAATCAAGATAAAGAATTCGGGGATTATATTGATTATATCGGAAGAAAAGACGCTGTAGAGAAAGATAGAAATGAATTTAGTTCTTATCAAGATTATATGGGGAACGAGGAAAAAACGTCTTCACTTTTTACAAAAGAGGAAGACGTAGTTTCACTAGATGGTAAGAATAGATTGAAAGAGGCTTTTAAAACGGCACAAAAAAACAAAAGTGTTTTGTGGCAGGATGTAATTAGTTTTGATAATGAATGGTTAGAGAAACACGGTATTTATAACTCGGAAAGCAAAATGCTAGATGAAGAAAAATTAAAAGATGTAACAAGAAAAGCAATGGATGTCATGATGACGAAAGAACGATTACGTGATACAGCAATTTGGTCAGCAGCCATTCATTATAATACGGATAATATCCATGTTCATGTCGCAATGGTCGAACCAGTACCGAGTGCCGGAAGGATAATTTCCAAAGGCAGATTCAAAGGAATGCATCGAGGGAAAAGAAAACAAAAATCAATTGATGCAATGAAATCAAAAGTAGTAAATAGCATTATGGATCGTAGCGAAGAGTACAAAAAAATTAATGATTTAATACGGAATAAAATTGTTAAAAGTAAAAAAGATGTGCAGCTTTCTGAAAAAAGAAAAATGAAAAAGTTGTTTGCTGAAATTACGAAAGAGCTACCTGAAGATAAAAAGCAGTGGCAGTATAACTATAACTCTATTAGCCATGTAAGGGATAAGATAGATCAATTAAGTGATATGTACATAGAGAACTACCATAAGAAAGAGTTTAAAGAATTAAAAGAGAAATTAGAAGAAGAAATGAAGATTATGAAAGAAGCTTATGGAGGGAGGGAAGAAGATAAAAAACGTTATAACCAATTTGGTGATACAAAGGTTAATGAATTATATACTAGATTGGGGAACGCTGTTTTAAAAGAAATGAAGCAGGTAGCAAAAGAACAACAACAAGCTAAATTTCAAAAGAGAAAAAATATTTTTTCTCGTGGTAAACGTATACGGTCTGGTTTTAAACAACGTACCAACATTATGAGAAGCTTAAAAAATATGAACTATCATATGAATAATGAATATGAAAAATGGAAGAACCAACGACAATATGAACAATTACAAGAACAAATTAAAAATGGATACGAGAGATAAAAATGAGAGTTTATTGGGAGTATGTTGGGAGGGAAGTACCTATTTTTAAAGATATAATTATATTATGAGGTTTAAACTAATAATTTCTATTAAATAAATTAGAAGGGGAAATATAATGTTAGCTTTCTTTAAAAATTAGTTAACTTCAAATCTGAAGTTTTTTATTGCAAAAGCTCTAATAACTTTTGGAAGAATAAAAAATGAAAGGTTGATTATTCCGTGAGGATCTTCATGAAGAATGGCGATATTACAAATTATGATAGTAAAGTTGATGTAATAATTAATGCATGGAATAGAAATTTTTTACCACGTTATTTTTTAAATGAAGCTGATTTCTCAAAGGCAATTAGGAAGAAGGCAGGTCATGAACCATTTAAACAATTGCAAAAAGAAGGTCTATTAAGGCTAGGTGAAGCGGTTATTACTTCATCTGGTTTTTTAAATTGCAAAGCATTAATTCATGTAGCTGGTATTAATACTTTGTGGAAAGCAACAGAGTATTCAATTAGGCAGTCAACTTATAACGCATTGCAATTAGTAATAAAGAAAAAATATAGTTCGGTTGCAATGCCGATTATAGGAAGCGGTACAGGAGGATTAAAGAAAGAAGAATGTTTAGCAATTATCAAAGATGAATGTAAGAAGTTTATTCATCATGAATTAGATGTATATATTATAGATTTTAGTGCCTCCTAGTCGATTTATTAGTTTGGTAAATAGAATTTGAAAGGAGGTGAATAAGTGAGTAATTGGTTATTTGCGTTATGCATGATAGTTGTTGCAAGTATTTTAAATGTGATTGTCTCATTTTTTATTAAAGGGGGGAGATTGCTTAAGGAGAGTCGTAAGAAAAGTGAAGGAGGAAAGGCACATAGAGTATGAGTTAGTAAAAATTTAAAGTGCAGTACGAAAGCATTCACTAGGAAATGGATTTGAAGCGGGACATAAAAGGCTAGCTTTTTGCCTATCTGGATTATATGGGGATATATAAGCTAAGAGTACAAGTTGTAGAGGTGATATAATAACCTTATTAATAAAATGGGGGTTTTAATATGAAAAATAAAAAATCAGCGGAATTTTTATTAAATTATTCTTGGGAAGGAAAAACAAAAGGACAAATAATTTTAGAAATGGAATTACCTGATTATGAACAAGGTTATTTAGAAGATGCAATGAATGAATTAGGACCAAAAGGAAAATATTCTGGCATGGATCTAGATAGTTATTTTGTATTAAGAATGGCTATGGATGAAGATGATGTTGGCCCATTAAATGATGATGATATTATATATAAAAATTAATATAATAAGGAGAATTATTGATGGTAGAGTATAATTCTGGAGATATTGTTAGGGTATTTTATCCGTATATACCAAAGGTGAAAAATGAAAAATACTTATGAAGTTTAGAGAGACTAAAAGAGTTGGTCTTTTTTATTTATTAATTTACACTTTTACACTTATGTAAAAGTGTAAAGGTGGTATAATAACCTTATTAATAAATGGAGGTTTTGACATGGAAAATAATAAAATGGAAAACAAAAAATCAAGTGCTTTTTTATCTAACTATTCATGGAAAGAGAAGGATAGAAAACAAATTATTGAGGAAATGGAACTTGAAGATTATGAACAAAAATATTTGGATCAAGCAATGAAAGAATTAATACAAGAAGAAAAATATAATGGTTTCGAATTAGATAAGAGAATTATGTTACTATTTGAAATGAATGAAGAAGAAGATGACGGATTTGATGAAAATGATGCTGAATATATGGAGTAAAGAAGTAGGTGAATGAAATGGAAAGATTTAAATCAGGTGATATTGTAAGGGTATTTTATCCTTTTAAACCAAAGGTGCTAAGTGAAGAAAATGAGGTGAAATTAGGAAAAACAAGGTTTGGTGTTATTATCAATGCCAAAAATGACAAAACCGTAGCTTTACCAATTCTTCAAATCCTTACAAGGGATGGGAAAACAGAAAAACCTAATTATAGAATGAGGGATGATGAAATTAAAGTTCCCCCAAATCTTACATATTATAAACCTTCACTTCAAAAGAGAGTTCCTATAAATGGAGTAATTAAAACAGAAAGAATCGAATTATTCGATTATAGCGAAATAATAAAAAAGGTATCGAAAATAGATTTGGTTACTAAGAGCGCTATACTAAAGAATTCCAAAGGTATTTTGAAAGATAAATCTTTTTTAGATTCATTGAATAGGGAGTCACCAGGTCATAAAGAGGCAATGCAATGTTTTGAGCGTGTAATTATCGCTGAAAAGTTACGTTTTCTAACTACAAGTATAGGAGAATGTAAATACGAGTATATGGAAGAGCAATTGCTCAAAATAAATAAAATACAACCTTTAGGAAAATCAGATATGAATAAAAGAATCCATTTCTATGCTGTTGAATTAACAGATGAGGAAAATAAGGATTCTTTTTTTTATACCATCGCTTCAATGAAGCAGCCTGAACAAGTTGCCAGAGAATGGGGAAAGCCAAAAACAGCGATTGATTGGCTAAAAGAGGATGAAAGGTTTTATAATTTACAAAAAGATATTACTAAGGTATTTAAAGAGACGCCCAATTCACATCCTAATGGATATAAAGCCTTTTCTTTATTCCGCAAAAACACAATAGAAAATGTTATGGAAAGATAAAAGAACTGTAAATTCAATACTTGATGAGGTTTAGAGAGACTAAAAGAGTTGGTCTTTTATATTTTCTATAATTTACACTTTTACACTTGTGTAAAAGTGTAAAGGTGGTATAATAATCTTATTAATAAAATGGGGGTTTTGACATGGAAAATAATAAAATAGAAAACAAAAAATCAATTGAATTTTTATCCGATTATTCATGGAAAGGGAAAGATAGAGAACAAATTATTCAGGAAATGGAACTTGAAGATTACGAACAAAAATATTTAGATCAGGCAATGCAAGAGTTAGTAGCAGAAGGAAAATATACTGGATATCATTTGGATAGAAGGATTCTTTTACTAATTGATATGCATGAAGATGAGGATGATTTTGATGAAGATGATGTTGTTTATATCAGATAAAGGGATAGGTGAATCAAATGGGAATATATAAATCAGGTGATATTGTAAGGGTATTTTATCCTTTTAAACCGAAAGCTTTAAGTAATGATAATGCGCCACAGGTAGGAAAAAGAAGATTCGGTCTTATTATAAACGCTGGGAATAACAGTACTCTAGCCTTACCAATTCTTCAAATAACTTCACATGGAGGAAGAACAGAGCAAACTAATCATAAGTTGAGGAGAGATGAAATTAAAGTTCCAGAAAATGTTACATATTACAAAGATTCAGCTCAAAGAAAAGTCCCTGTATATGGTGTGATTAAGACTGAAAGAATTGAATTCTTTGATGATGATGAAATATCAAGACCATTAACCAGCATAGATTTAGATACTAAGATTTCCGTACTAAACAATTACAAAGATATTTTGAAAAAGAGGATTTTTGTAGAAGTGTTAAATGAAGAATCACCAGGTCACAAAGAGGCAATGCAATGTTTTGAACGTGCGATTATCGCTGAAAAATTAAATTTCTTAACTACAGATCAAGGAGAATGTAAATATGAGCATATAGAAGACAAAATGCTTAAAGTAAATAAAATACAATCTTTAGGAAAATCAAATACAAATAAAAGAATCCATTTCTACGCTGTTGAATTAACAGATGAAGAAAATAAGGATTCTTTTTTTTATACCATCGCTTCAATGAAGCAGCCAAAACAAGTTGCTAGGGAATGGGGAAAGCCAAAAGTAGCTGTTGATTGGTTAAAAGAGGATGAAAGATTTTATAATTTACAAAAAGATATTAGTAAGGTGTTTAAAGAGCCACCAAATCCACACCCTAATAAATATAAAGCTTTTTCTTTATTCCGCAAAAATATGTTAGAAAATGCTATGGAAAGATAAAAAGAATCTAATACTAAATTAAGTCTAGAGCAACTAATAGAGTTGGTCTTTTTTATTTTTAAAAAAAGAGGTGTTGAGTTGCTTATCATAGATGTTTTACCGTATATATTATTTTGCAGCATTGTATTAATTATGTTGGTGATGTTTTATAAGTTAATGCACAAGCGTAAAGCGAAAGATATATTCTTAAAGTCAGGAATCAGAGATATTGATCAGATGGATGGCAGACAATTTGAATTCTTTCTTGAGGCTCTATTTATAAAGCTGGGGTATAAGGCAGCTGTCACGAACGGTAGTCATGATTTTGGGGCAGATTTAATATTTAAAGGGAAAAATAAGATTGTTATTCAGGCGAAACGATATGGTTTTAAGAACAAAGTAGGAATTAAAGCTATTCAAGAAATTTATGCAGCTAAATCCTTTTATAAAGCTAATGAAGCATGGGTAATCACAAATAGTACATATACATCATCAGCAAAACAGCTAGCAAGAGCATGTGATGTGAAATTACTAGATAGATCATCTTTACAGGAATTTATCGTACAAGTAAATCCAGAACAGAAACCAGCTGATATAAGAAAATCAGTAGAACCAGCTACAAGAAAGTGTCCGAAATGTGGAGAGGAATTGATATCTCGAACTCATGATGGACGAGTGTTTTTAGGGTGTTCATCTTTTCCACAATGTAGACACACTGAAAAAGTGGCAAATTAATATTGGGAGGTATTAGAATGGGACGACTTTGTTTGTTAGAAGAAATTAAATCAAAAGAAATGATATTTTCCACGAGGGGTGAGAAAGTTTCAATACCAATTGGAGATTGTGCATTTAATCACCTAGAGTAACACTTATAAAACCAAGTTTCATATGGTAGATTCACAACTGTTAGAGGAGATTAAAATAAACTTTTTTTACCCATACTTTTCTAATTTAAAAGATACTTAAAATAGACTCTTACTTTAACAAGTAAGAGTCTATTTTTATTCATAAATAAAAATGAGAGTTTTACGGGAGTTTTTGGTCACTTATCTGGTCGGCAGCGAGGGAAATAAAGAGTTAACTTATTAGTATGGTAAAACAACAAAATTAGATAAGGGAAGGGGGAACATTACATGGAAAACGTAGGGGGAATAGAAGAAAATCCATTTGCTTTTATAGAAGGATGCGTTAATGCTCTCTTTTTAGTCTTACCCTTCTGGACGTTAGTATTTTTAGTCATGTATTGGAATTTATTTTGAATTTCTACTTAAAAGTAAATACATCTAGATGTATTTAGGAGTGCATAACGATGAAAGAATTATTTGTCTTTGAAAAACCATCTCAAGCAGAGACTTATGCGAAAGCTTTAAGTGGTGATGGCACAAGGAAAAAAGGATATTTTGAGGGTAATGATGTTCGGATATATACCTATGTATTTGGACATTTAGTTGAATGTGTAAATAGAAATCAGATTAATCCTGATTTTGGTTGGAAAAGTGATCCATCAAATTTACCATTCTTTTTAAGGGATAATCTCTTACAAGTAAAGGATGATGTAGGAGTTAGAAAGTATTATAAGATTGTTGTAGATTCGATGAAGCAAGCAGAATTTGAAACATCTTTAGCTCAAATAGAACGAAATGAAAAAATAAAGAAAGAGTTTTATGATGATTTAGAGAGCTTAATTGGTCGTATAGCTGCTGAAATTAGGGCAAATATCAAGAACGTTCAAGGCGCATTAAAAGCAGCTACAGTCAGAGAAGTTATTACAAAATGTCCGAAATGTGGAAAGCCAATCTATGAAAATACTAAGTCATTCTCATGTAGTGGATATAAAGAGGGATGCAAAGTATCTCTGTGGAAAAATGGACTAGAGAAGTTGGGTAAAAAAAATATAACAAAAAATGAAGCGGCAAAGCTCTTATCTGGCCAGGTAATTAAAGTTAAATTAAAAAGTGCTAATTCAGGAAATCCATATAGCAAAGAAGTACGTTTTAATAAAGAAAAATGTTGGGTTGAATTTGTTAATTAAGGGGAAAAGGAAATGAACTAACATGAAATATATAGTAGAAAAAGTGGAGTCCTTTGTAGGAAAATGTAAGACTGTATGTCTTATGATAGTGTGTTTTTGGTTAATCATGTTTTTAGTGGCTGGAGAACACTTTTTATAACGCCTAATAGGGGTAGCGCCACATGCCCATCAAGCTAAGATTTTAAAGTATCCCCTAAACGGAAATTCTATATTTTTTATAGTACAAAAGTTTAATTTTATCGTTTTGGGGAAGAATGTGTTTCTTAAGTTGATAGCGATGTGGTGCTACCCCTACCTTACATGATCTCTGGTGTACTTAATGAACATCCACGTGTCGCCATGGCTTACCGTGATAGCGCCGATCGTGACACATACACTTCTCAAACATGCCCTTGTTGCCAAAGAAGAAAGAAAGCGCGGACACGTAACTACGTTTGTGTGTGCGGCTACGAAGAACACTGGGACATTCACGGTGCCCGCAACATTTTGGCAAAAGAACTGTACGGAAAGATGTGTCATATCCCGGAAGAAACGAAGAGAAAGTATTTGTGGATTGCGTAAGTAAAAAGTAGTAGACGGTGTGTTCCCACCCTTCTGCATGTGCAGAAGTTGCTTAGTCAAATGAAGAAAAGGAGCCCCTGCATAGGTGCAGAGAGGAGATGGAAAATCCACTTCTCATGGGACCTTGTCTTTGTTGATGCTAAGAAATCCTCACTTCAAGCGGAAGCGAGTAAGTGGGGGAGGTTCATAGTGAATTATTTTTGTACTTAAATCACTTAATCTCTAAAATCATTGCTAGATCGATTGCATAATTCGTGCGAGTTCTTTTTCTAAAGCAGCGGGCTCGTTTGCATAATTGTAAATCCCTAAAAACTTCTCTATAGCCCCTGGATGGGAACTGATTAGCTTGTTGACAGCATCCTGTTGTTCAGATATGCGTTCATTCTTCGAAATTTGGCATCCCATGTGAAACCGAACCATAAACTC